>Ga0118677_10004010_pt1 | contig 27197 bp, 21 predicted proteins | sample AliMusrvi5mmetaG_FD_86154 | JGI IMG/M metagenome (GOLD analysis project Ga0118677, IMG submission 86154) | reverse complement strand
AGTTGAAATCCAAGATTCGTTCTTGAAACCACAGATTACACGGATTTCACGGATTTTCTGGTATGGATTTCCGCACCATTTGTAACTTCGGAGAAGTTGCAAATGGAACCAATTTCAATCTCCTGAAATCCGCGTAATCTGTGGTTGATCTAACCGATATTTCGAATCAAGCTTCGGAGATCGGGCTCAACCCATCGCCAAGGCGGACTTGACAGCGGATGCGGTCCGCTCTCAAGTGCCTTGGAATGAGTTGCCCTGCGGCACCCGTAATGACCCCGTTTTCCTTCACCCTCCAGATTGGCGGGGAAGCGTTGAGCATCTCCGGCTCGGTGCCGGCGGGTGATTGTTCGATTACGGAGATCATTCCGCTGCTGCTGAACCTGGGTGAAGCGATTGTCGCGGCGGCGGTGCGACAAGCCCCGCCCGGCAAGGCCATCTCCTGCGGACCGGGTTGTGGCGCGTGCTGCCGCCAATTGGTCCCCATCAGCCTGTCCGAAGCCGCCTATCTCCGACGCGTGGTGATGCCGGAATTGGCACCCGACCATCGGCAGCGGGTGGCGCAACGGGTCAGTGCCGCAGCCGCCACCCTAACATCAGAAGGCCTGCTCGATGAGCTGCTCCAACTGCCCGCTGAGGCCGACCCGGAGCGCCGCCAAGCCCTCGGCTTGCGCTATTTCCGGCAGGGCGTCCCCTGCCCGTTTCTCGAACACGAAAGCTGCAGCATCCACCCGCTGCGCCCGCTGGCCTGCCGCGAATACCTGGTCACCTCGCCCGCCGCCCATTGCGCCAGACCCGCCAAAGATTACGTCGCTCCCCTGCCGCTCCCGCAAAAGGCGTCGCATGCCCTGATCCGGCTCGATGCCGACGCCACCGGCAGCGCCGGTTGGCAAACGATGATCACGGCCCTGTTAGACGAACGGGACCCGCCACCCCGTAGCATCCCCCGGCCGGTGGACTTCATCAGGGATTTCCTATCGAATCTCGCACAAATCCCTTATCATCCGCGTTAATCCGCGTCCTTCTGCGGTTTCGTCTTCCGCTTCAGGTTCATGTGTTAGAACGCGGGAGGGGCGAGTCCGCTTTGGCGGTGGCGCTGGCTTTGCGCATCAAGTGCGGGAGAGTGTTCGGCAGGATGCCAACCACAGCCTGCGGGACGCCGGCCTCCCCCGTACCCCGCGCGTGCCACCGGCTTACTTGCCTGCCGCATCGCCGGTTTTTTCCGGCTCGGGAAGCGACTCGAGCGTGATGCGGAAGCTGAAATCCTCCTCGCGCTGTAAAACGTGCACGGAATAGGCTGCGTCCTTGCCATCCTTTCTGCCTAACATTTGCAACACCTGGCCGGGGCGGTCGGCGGCCCAGGTTCCGGACCACTCCTTGGTGCCTTCGCCGACCACGCCCTGCAATTTCCCGATGTCGGGCAGGGTGTAGTGCAGGTTGGCGGCCAGCTTCTTCTCCTGCCGTGCCCGCTCGGTCAGCCAGTTGCAGAAATTCATGGCGGTCACGCCGCGGACGCCGTCGATTTCCTTGCCCGCGCCCTCGGCTCCGCCCAACTCCTTGACCGAAGCACCCATGGCCTTGGCAAACTGATCGAACAGCGCATACGGAACGGGACTGTTAGCCACCTCGCCCGCCTTGGTCGGGAGGTAGCCATTATCTATCAACCCTGGTTTGGCGGCGGTTAGCATGGGCCATGCGAAGCCGACGCCAAGCCCCAGCGCCATGGCCACCAGCAGACCGACGAGCATGGGCCGCAGCGAGCCACCCTGCCCCGCTTGCTCGGTGGCGACCGCACGCTCAAGCGCTTCCTTTTGTTGGGCGAGCTTGGCGAGCCCCTGGCGGGTCTTTTCCAATTCCGCGGCCTGCTTTTGCAGGCGTTTTTCGGCCTCGTCGTGGGCCTGTTTGAGGGCTTTCTGCTTGTCATCCTCCGCCTTGCGAAGCTGCTCGCCGGCTTGCTCCGCCTCGCGCCGGAGTTTTTCCATGGTGCTTTGGGTTGCTTTTTCGGCATCCCTGCTGGCATTTTGGACCGCCAGCTCCGCCGCTTGTTTGGCAGTGAGGGCCGCAGTGAGCCCTTCCTCCAGGCGTTTGACGTTGGCCTGCGACTGGTCGATTTGCTGCTGCAATGCCGTGAGTTGCTGGCGGGCTTCCGCGAGTTGGCTCGCCGCTTCCGAATCCGCGGCTGGCGTCTCCGGCACCGTGCTGTGGCTGAGGATGATGATCTGGTTCTCCAGTTCGTTGATGCGCTCGGCCTGACTGGAAACCTTGACTTCGAGTTGCGTGTTGCTGCCGCTTTGAAAACCCAGCGCCGCGGCCACCGCCCGCATGCTTTGCGGACGATCCTCGGGACGTTTGGCCAGACAGGCGGCAGCGACCTCTTCCCACACGTCCGGCGGCGGAGGAATGTGCAGACCCAAATCGAGGATCCGCTGTTCCATGGTGGGCGGCGGCGTTTCCCGGATCTGCACCTTGATCTGCTCAAAGCCGCCATCATAAAACGGCGGACGGCCCGTGATGAGTTCGTAGATGGTGGCGCCCACAGCGTAGATGTCGTCCAGCGGCGATGCCGGCGCCCCGGCAATCTGTTCCCACGGCATGTAGGGCAGGGTGCCGGTGTTGGCCTTGCTTTCGCCCGCCTTGTTCTGATCCCGCGACAGCGTCAACGTGTGCTGGCGCAAGCGCTGGGAAATCCCAAAGTCCGTGATATAGATCTTCTCGCCCCCATCGCGCTTCTCCAACATCAGGTTCTTGGGCTTGATGTCGCGGTGGACCATCCGGGCGTCCTCATGTGCATAGCGCAGGGCGTCGCAAAGTTGGGCGATCCAATCCCGGATGGCCTCCACGGTGTACGGCCGGATGGCCCGCCGAAAGCCGGAGTTTTCCGCTTCGTAACGCCACTCGTCGAGGTTCTTGCCGCGCACGTATTGCATGGAAATCCCCCACTTGCCGTCGGCCTCGTGAAAATCGTGGATGCGCACGATGTTGGGATGGGTGAGGTCCATCGCCTGGCGGGTTTCCTGGATCACGTCCTCCCGCGCCGCCGGATCCCGCTGAATGCTTTCCAGGGGAATCTTGAGCGCCACCTCCCGCTCCATCAACTCGTCCCGCACCAGGTGAATCCGGCCCGTGCCCCCTTCCCCGATGCTGCTGGTGCCCGTGCTGCGTGCCACCAAGCCGCGAAAACGCCCGAAGAACAACTCCCCGTCGCTGTAGGCCGGGCGCAGCGGCGGAAACTTGATTCCGACTTCGTTGTGGAGATGAAATTCGACTTCCGCCATGGACAATTGGGAGCGCCGCACCCTAGGCGGACCGCGCGAATTGGGCAAGTGGATTCAGCGGCTTAATTTCCCCTTTCGGGGCTTCGGGGCTCAGGGCAGCGGCGCGTCGATCACCAAGCGGTATTCGCGCTTCTTGTCGTCGAAATCCCTGATCGCCGCGAGTTTTGCCGTGCGCACGGCCGCCCACTGCCCAACGGTCGGCAGGTGGCACTTGAACGATCCCTTCAAAGCGGCGGGCGGGTTATCAAGTGGAAGGACGAGTTCGGCTGTTGCCGGCGGCTTGCCGCCTGCGGGTTCTGCTTCGATTTCCTCCGCGGTGATCCAGAAACCATCGTTAGGGTCGGCTGTCTTCGGCACCCAGACGAATTGGCGTTCCACCTTCCCGCCATCCCACAAATAAAACGACTCACCTGGCTGAGGTTTGAGCCAAGCGGGAAGCGACGGAACCAGCTTGGCGAGGCCGGCCTCGGGATTGTCGTGAAGCTGCTTTGCACCCATCACCGCCTTGTCGAGTTCGCCAAGGAGTGTCTTCAATTTCGCTGTGGCGGCTGCGGGCGTTTTGCATTCATCAAAGCTAACAGGCTTCACCTCCGGCGGCATCCTGCTTACGCCAAGCTCGTCAAACGAATCGCGTGCCAGGGTTTCGGTCGCGGCCGTCTCGCTTCTCTTGGCAATGAATGCACGGGTGACCTCGTCAATCTCGGAATCCGGGTGGAGATCCACCTTCATGTCATAACGATGCCTGTCCACCGGTCCCGCCGCGACCTCCCGGCCTTTGTGCATCGACGTCCCGCCCCAAATCCCGATGCCCAAGGCAGCCACCTCCACGAGCACGCTGATCGCGACGATCACGATGAAATCGCGTGCGGTCACTTGCGCTCCCCTCCCCCGCCCTTGGGCTGATTCTTGAATCTTGCCAATGCCTCATCATATCTTTCCCTGCTTTCACTATAACTCTTGAGCATCCCGACGCGGGCGGACCACTCCTTGGATCGCGCCGGCTTATTGATGGCTTCAATCGCCTTGTTGTGTGCCTCTTGTGCGTTCAAGACAGCCTTGAGGTTCTCGTCAGACACCACCGTTTTGTATGAAACCAACTCCGGTTCAATCTTCGCCTTATAGTTCTTGTACACATCGATCAGCTCCTGCCATGCCTTCGATTCCCCTTGAGTTTTTTCAAGTGACGCCAGTTTCACCCGCCAGCCATCAAGGGTGCCGACCCGGTCCTGGCAATCCCTGACCCACGTGCGATATCCGGCATCGCCCCCCGGCAGGGCTTCCAAGTCCAGGAACGCGGCTGCCCGCGCACTCTTACCGCGATCCACCTGCGTCTGGTACAGCGACCACCCGCCCGCCAAGCAGACCAAGAACGCGACGATTATTGGCAACAGCTTCCTCATGATCCTCCGGCGCGGCAATTCCTTCCAATCGCCCCCGAACTCCGGCCACGCACCGGCGCTCCAAGCGATGGAAGGCACGCGGGAGGGGTATTGGCTTGCGGATCTGGAATCAAGGCTAAAGTTGCCAAGCGGTGTTTTTCCCTTTCTATACAACCAGGTTTCTGCTAGTCTGCCAGCCGTGCAACCCACCGGCGATCCCCCACCAGCTAGTGACGGGCAGAACAATGTTCCCCGTCCGCCGGCTTCGAGCTGGCTGCAACCGATCGTGTTGGCGCCAATCGCCGCCGCCGTGCTCATCATGTTGGGGATCGCCGGTTGGCTGATCGTGCCCAAGTTGCGTGATCAATTCAAGGGATCGAGAACGCCGCCGGCAAGAACGGAAACCCCGAAAACCCCCACCAACCATGACACGCCGGGGCTGCCGTCCCGCCAAACTCCGCAAAGCCCGGAAGGATCGCCCTCCTCGACGATCAAGGTTCCAAGTCAGGTTGCCACCCTGACGAAAGCCATTGAGTTGTGTAAGGAGGGCGGCACCATCGAACTCGGCGGCGGTACCTATCCCGAGAATATCCGCTTCACCAAATCCGTTGCGCTCATCGCCAATCCCTCCGCCGTCATTGTGGACCGTGGACTGGGCACCAATTTGATCATCGCCAGAGGCCCGGTCAAGGTCACCTTGCGCAACATCCAGATCGTGAACACGACCGAGGAAACCAAGTCCTCACACGATGAATCCCCAGCTCTAGTCTTGGTTTCGGACAGTGCCCATCTCACCTTGGACGGTTGCGTGATCGAAGGCTCCGTCGGCAATGGAATCACCTTGACGGACAAGGCGTCCGCCAGTTTTTCGAACTGTCGAATTCGGGGAAACCTGGCCTGGGGCATCAACGTGAAAAGCGCTGCCAGCGTGGACGTTTCCCTGAGCGACATCCTGCGCAACGGCCGCAGCGGAATCACCCTGGCGAATGTCGGCTCGGTGGTCACCCTGGGAAAAGGCTGTAACATTTCCGAGAACAGCCTCAACGGAGTGGAAGTATTGGAAGGTGCCAAGCTTCAATGCGACGGGGTTGACATCAAAAACAACCGCAAGGCGGGTGTGGCGATCGTGGGCAGCGGCAGTCTCGCCAATCTGGAGGCCAATTGCAGGATTTCTAACAACGGAACGCACGGCATTGCCATTCAGCATTCGGGTGTGGCCCGGTTGCGCGATGCCACGGTGGAGGAAAACAAGGAGAACGGGCTGTGGGCGGGAAAAATGCCGGCAGATGCATATTCCGGAGAGGGTTGTCGTGCGGGGATTGTCTCCAGCAAGTTCGCTTCCAACGGCTTGTGCGGGGTCTTTTTTGATGATGGCAAGAGCGCCAATCTCAAACTTGAGAAGTCCGGCTTCAAGAATCATTCCCAGTGTGGCATCGCGGTTTCCGGCGGCAGCGGGACCGTGGAGGACTGCAAATTCACCGACAACGGCACCGCCATCCTGTTCGGTGACGGAGTCAGCGGGGCGATCACCAACAACACCATCCGCCCCGGGCCTATCGAATCCGCCGTGATCCTCGATAAGGCCGGAGAAGTCAGCTTGCAGAACAATACGGTGGATCCTACGCCTTGACTCACGCCAACTCAACGAGATGGAAATCCACTTCTCCGGCACCGGGCTGACCCTCAGCTATCGCCTGGTCAGCCAATCCGCCCACGCCTAACCGCCCGCCGGTGTCAACTCCACTTCACAGAGGTTAGGAGTCTGAATCTAATAATCCGATCGGTGTGGAAAACTCTCTGTGAAAATCTCGCTCCCGCAGGCCGCTGGGCGGACCACAGATAGCCTGTGGGGATGTGGGTAGCCAAGGGCGGGGAAAACTCAAAACCGTTGTCCGGGGCGGAAAAGACGCGACGGTATAGGGACGGGAAAATAATTAGAGATTGTTGTTGACGTGCTGCCGGGAACCAGTAGGATGCGCCGCGTGAACGCCGGTTTTCCTCGGCGCAACAATGAAAACAAGCAAACGACCCTAACCCGATGACAAACCGATGAGACGCGCACGCTGGCTGGCACCGTGGAAGGACTCGAGCGAGAAACCCGTGATCTACCACTGCGTCACGCGGGTGGTGGAGCGGCGCCTGGCGTTCGGTCCAGAGGAAAAGGAACAATTCCGCACGTACATGCGGATGTATGAGAATTTCTCGGGCTGCCGCGTGCTTTCGTACTGCCTCATGTGCAACCACGTTCACATTCTGCTGGAGGTGCCGCCGATGCAGAAGGGCGGGTTGACAGACGATGAGTTGCTGAAGCGGCTGAGGGCGATCTACCCGGTGGCTGCGGTGAGCCTGGTGGCCAAGGAGTTGCACGAGGCCCGCAAGGCGATTCGCGACGGGCTGGCGGCGGACTCGTATGCGAGGGAAATTCACGAGCGCTACACCTACCGGATGCACGATTTGGGGGAGTTCATGAAGACGTTGCTGGCACGGTTCACACGGTGGTTCAACACGCGGCACGAGCGCAGCGGCACGCTGTGGGAAAGCCGCTTCAAGAGCGTGTTGGTGGAGGATGGCATCGCCTCGCGGACAATGGCGGCGTATATTGATCTGAATCCGGTGCGCGCCGGCATCGCGGCGGATCCGGCGGACTACCGGTGGAGCAGTTACGGCGAGGCGATGGGAGGCGGCTCGAGGGGCAATGGCAGGAAGGCGCGGGCGGGCCTGGTGCGGGCGCTCATGGCGCACAAGGGGTGTCCTGCGGACGCGCGGCACTGGGCGGGAGACGTGTCGAAGCAGTACCGGATGATTTTGTTGGATGAGGGCGAGGAGAAGGTGCTGGAAGAGCCGGGCGTCGAGGGGCGGGTGGAGGTGAAGGTGCTGAGGAAAGGCATGAAGAAGGAATTTGTGGAGGCTGAATTGGCGCGGCTGGAGCGGAGCCGGGACGTGGCGATGGGCCGAATGCTGCGGTGTCGGGTGAGGTATTTCACGGACGGGGCGGTGATTGGGAGTCGGGAATTTGTGGACGGGGTGTTTCAGGCGTGCCGGGAGCGGTTCGGCGGGAAGCGCAAGGATGGAGCGAGGGCACTGCGCGGCAGTGGGGCGGCGGCGGCCGGGAGGTTGTGGAGCGTGCGGGACTTGCGGAAGTCCTAGCGTTCTCTCCGGAACCATCCACCAAATGACGCACAATAACGGGTCGTCTTGGCCCGATGTCCTTGGATCGGGAGGAGCACGCCAAGGCCTTAGCGGCGGAAGAAGTGCCAGGCGAAGAGGGCGAGGCTGAGGATGAGCATGGCAGCCAGGGCGATGAGCATCCAGGGGGTCTTGGGGGGCACAATGACGGTGAAGATCCGCTCCTTGGGGTGATCGCTGGAGCCGAATTTGGCAGTGACGGTGTAGGTGCCGGGCTTGAACCCGGAAAAGTCCAGGTTGTTGTAATCGTCGTTCGGCAGCGGAACCTTCTGGTTGTCGGCACTGTTAGTGACGGTCGTGCCGCGCCAGTCCAAGCCCTCCATGCCGACATGGCTTGCCTTGAGAGTCAGCGCTCGGGCCTTGACCAGCGTGATGCTGCCGCTTTCCATCAACACGCCTTGATAGACCGCCCACAGGGAAACCTCCGGGAGCCGGAGCCAGACGTCCTTGGTGGAGGAGTCCGGAGTCGGGTCCAGCTTCAACGAGGCGGAGAGCTTGATCGGTTCATCACCCTCGCTCCCTTCCAACAAGTCACCCAACACGAACTCGCCCGAGCCATTGGTGGTGCTCACCGTGCCACGCTTCTTGCCGCATTGGATGACAATGTCATGCGGCTTGCCTGGGGCCGGATTCAGATTGACGGTGACTTTCTCCGCGGTAAGCACCTTGTTCACCGGGAACACAAACGGCTGGGCCTCCGTCGAGTTGTTCATCTCATCGCCGCCGATGCTGATCCTGGGCGCGAGAATCTGCAGCGAGCACTTGACATCGACAGCCTGGCCGCCGGCCGGCACGACACTGAGGGTGATCTCATAGTTGCCGACAGCCGAGAATGGTTTGAGTTCGGCCCGGCCTAACAACTCGGCCAGGTCCAGCCGGCTTCTGGCAAGGATCAAGCCGCAGGTTTCCTTGAGCGTCTTCTCACTGTGGTTGACCTGATTGACGATTTTGAAGTCGAGCGGGGTAATCATATCCAAACCCTCGGCCACAATGGCAAGCCCCGGCGCAGGATCCGGCAGCACCCACTTCGTCAACGAGCTGTCAGCGAACTTCAGGCCGGACTTCACCGTCGGGGAATAGATTTTCACATTCACCGGAGTCTCGGGCATCGGAATGCCCCGATAGATGAACTCGCCTAACATCAAGCCGGAGATTTTTTCATTGAGAAAGCGGATGCCCTCGACGTCCGCGGCCGAGTACTTGTGGTTGGCAATCCCCGCGCCGTCGTTGAATGCCAACTCGCCGCGCAACACCTTGTCGTTTCCCGCCTTCACCTGGGCGCTCTTGCCAGTGTAATCACTCACCGGATGATTCAGGCAATCCTCGTAAAAATCCGAAATGACAATCAGGTAATACGGGAGTTGCGACGACGGCTTGAGAAACGCCTGTGCCACCGCGGCCTCGGCCAGGCTGATGTGGGTGGAATTGTCGGTGGAGGCGAATGGCGGGGCTGGCTCAAGCAAGTGCCTGGCGACCTCGTCGGGACTTCCCTCCCTGGGTTTGGTGAGTTGCTCGCGCAGTTCGACGACCCGCTGGTAGTTGCCAAGGGGATTGATGACAAAGCGGGCCGGGTCGCGGGCGAGCGGCTGAGCGGGTTCCGCCGCCGGCTGCATGAGCTGCTGCAAATGGGTGATTGCGAGCGGGTAAGTGGCCGCCGGCGCCGGTTTGAACTCCCAGGTCCGGCGGGCGGTATCATCCACCTTTCCCGAGACGAGACCGGCAACCAACTTGAGCGCACTGGCCCGGTTGGCCGGATCGACGGATCTGGACACGTCCACCAGCACCACGATGTTTTTCCGCAGATCCTGGGCCCAAGCGGCACGGGCGTTCGCGAGCAGCAACACCAGGCAGCAAGCCGCCGCCACTTTGCGCAGTGTGAATGAAGAAAAACCTTGATCTGAACGGGACATTCGCTAGGACAGCCCTTGCCGTAGCGCAGCAAACGGATTGTGGCAATGTCAAAAACCGAAAACAAGCACACTTGGGGAATCAAGACCGCGGCGAGGCTGCGGGCGGTCCACGCCAGTTTTCCGGATCTCAGCCCGGAAGAGCGCAGCGGGTATCTGGTGGATGAGATCGAGTATGCCCTGGAAGACGCCAGTTCGATACCGGGCGAAAACCGGCAAAGCCTGTTGGGGACCTTGGAAGCCTATTTCCCGGTGTATGGCGAAGTCATGCCGGCAGCGGCCGTGCCTGCCGTGGCGCTGCCCCACGCCGCAACGCGGGACATTTCGGTGGGTGGACTCATTGATGAGCTATGCGCCAAATCGCAGGACTTGACGCCAGCCCAGCGGCAAAAGTTGGCGGGCTTGGTGGCGGACGTGGGCACTCAGGGTGCCGGCAACTCCATTCCCAAACAACTGACCGACAAGCTGGCGTTGCCAGCCCAAGCGCCGGAACTGGATGACTTCCTCAAAAGCGTCAACCAGCTCTGGATCGAACTGGGCACGAGTCCCACCGATGACACGACTCTCAAGCTCAACCGCCTGTTGAAGATGTTAGGGATGCTGACGGCCAATTTCCGCGACATTCACCGTTTCATTTGGCCGTATTGGCGTGAGATGGCCCCGCGCGACCTCAATGCGCAGATTCAGCCAGCCTATCCCAACGGCCTGGAAGCGGCGATCGCCAGCTACACGACGGGAGGCGATGTCAGCGGCGCCGAGTTCTACGCGGAAATCGAAAGAACCAAGAAAATCCTCTTGTCGGTGCTGTTCGGCTTGCGCAAGGGGGCCGAGGAATACGGCAAACTCTGCGAACGAAAATATTCCGCCGAAGCTATTGCAGACACCGTGGCCTTGGAGGAGAGTGCGAGCGATGTCAGCAAAATCCGCGAACTCGGCCGCAAGTGCTGGGACAAGTATGCCCAAATCACCAAGCACCACACGGCGGATGCCATCCATGATGAAATCGTCAAAGCCATGGCCGAGGCGGCCTTCACCAAACTGAAACTCTCATCCTAACACCACTCCCATCCCCATGTCCATCCCCCAAATCCACTGGCACGAAGGCCTGTTCCTGCAACCGCACCACCTGCAGCGCCTCCAGAAGCACGTCCTCGACCAGTTTGGCGAGGAACGCCGACTTGGCATGCACTACGGCTACGGCGTGCTCGAGGCCAAGCTGTCGCTGGACGACCTGCAGAACCAACGCCTGCGTTTTCAAAGGCTCAAGGTCATCATGCCCGGCGGCGCGGTGCTCTCGTATCCGGAAAACACGGTGCTGCCGAGCCTGGACATACGCGATGCCTTCGCGATGAACCCCAAGGGCTTCAACGTCTATCTGGGCCTGCCTCATTGGTTTGACGCCCGCGGCAATACCGTCGAGGGCGAGATGTCCGTAGGTGTTAGAATCAAGCAACTCTACCGGGTGCCGCAACAAGTGCCCGAGGTGATGGACGAGAACACCGGTGAAAACGCCCAGCCGATGCAGTTTCGTTATTACAATGCCATGTTGCTGCTGGATTCCGACGACGACAGCGACATCGAGAAAATCCCACTGCTGCGAATCGTGCACGACGTCAGCCGCGAAGAACCGTTTCCCCGCCAGGACCCTGCCTACGTGCATCCCTGTCTGATGCTGAGCGCCTCCCCCACCCTGCGGGAAATGGTTAGGGACATCACCGCGCAGGTGGAAGCCGTGCGCGAGCAACTGGCAAACATCGTGGCCCGCGGCGGCGAGTCGCACACGGTGAGCCGATTGCAGCTCGAGCAGATTCTGCGCTTGCGCTGTCTCAACCGCTACGTCGCGAGGATGCCGGCCTTGCTGGCACTCGGCGAGGGCAACGCCAGTGTGCCTCCCTTCGATGTCTATCAGGAACTGCAAACCGTGCTGGCCGACCTGATGGCGCTGTATCCCGAGCGCCTCGCGTTCAACCTGATTCCCTACAAGCACGACAACCCCTACCCATGCTTCAACGGCACCATCGCCCTGATCCGCAACTTCCTGCATGGCTCGGTCACGCCCAATTTCTGGGAAGTCAAGTTCGAGCCCGGCAAGGATCCCGGCACGCGGGTGGCCAAGCTGGAGGAAAAGCACTTCAGCGAGCCAAACGCCTGGTTCCTTGGCATCAAGACGACCTTGGAACCCAGCACGCTGGTGGAATTGGTCGAGGACCTGGATAGTTTCAAGCTGATGCCCGCCTCGTTCATGGAACGGGCGATTCGCGGCATTTCGCTCAAGGAGGAACGCTTTCCGCCCTTGGAGTTGCCGGCCGAAAGCGGCAGATATTACTTCCGGCTCAACGTCAGCCAAAGCCGCAGGGTCTGGGAGGAAACCATGAAGGAACTCGAACTGGTCGTGCGTTGGAGCATGCAGCGCGAGGTATTCGACATGCAAATCAGCCTGTTCATGACGATGGCCGGCAACAAGGCCTAACAATCCGCCCCAGCGCATCATGGCTCGGAACAAGAACAACAAGGGCGGCGCCGAGGGCGAGTGGGGCGGTGGCAACGACTTTTGGGGTGAGGCCGGCAGCATGGCGGACACCCCGCCCGGCACGGCCCAAGCGCCCCCGGCGGCCCAATACCTGCCGGCGGCGCCGCCCGCCGCCAAGCGACCCTTGCTAGAGCACCTCCAGCCAATATTTCTCTACGTCTGCGAGCAACACCGCTTGGCGAAGGAAGGCGACAACACCGCCACCGCCTACGAAACCGTCAAGCAGACCGTGTTGGAGAAGATCGCCGCGATTGAGCAGAGCGCCAAATCCGATCCTGTCCTGCGGCAGCATCTCGACCGGCTCAAGGAGCCCATCTTCTGGTATCTGGACGGCACCTTCGGCTCGCCCGATAACGCCTTTCCCTTTCGCCACAAGTGGAATGACCAGCGCCTGGCGGATTACGGCGAGGACGGCAATCTGTCCGGCGACGACGCGTTTTTCGATGAACTCAACAAGGAACTCGAAAACGACCCGCGAGATGAAAGCAGCAATGAACGGCTGGCATTTTACTACACCGCGCTGGGGCTTGGCTTTACCGGGCGGTTTTTCAAGCGCAATCCGGATCACCGCAAGGAACTGAAGTCGTACATGCAGCGGATCTATCCACGGGTGGCCAGATATGTGGATGCCGATGCCAGCGGCAAGGTCACTCCCGAGGCCTACCGGTTCACGGACAAACGCGATTTTGTGGCGCCCTCCCGCGACAAGCCGATGATCTTTTTCGCCGCCTTGCTGCTGTTGTTCGGCAGCCTGTTGTTCGGCTACATCTATTGGTATATGGAAAAAACCGCGCCATTGCGGGAGGGCATCGAACGGCTCCAACAAAAAGCCCCGGCGGAGAAATAACGCCGGCCCAACACTTATGAACTTCTTCAAAAACATGCCGGCCTCCATGAACGGCTTGCTCGTGGTCATGGGAGTGATGGCCCCGCTGCTTTTGTTAGGCGCGGCCTCCAATCCGCAACTCATCGGCTTGTGGACGACTATCTACATCGCCATTGGCGCCATCGCGGGAGTCGGCGTGCTGTTTTTCGAGCGCAGCAAGAAATCCAAGGCCAGTGATTTCGCCAAGAGTGTGGAGACCAACGCCGCCAGCGCGGAAGGCCTCAAGGATCCGCAGAAGATCGCGCAAATGGACCACATGCGCAAGGAATTCCAACGCGGCATCGACATCTACAAGAACCACGGCAAGGACCTCTACAGCCTGCCATGGTATGTCGTCGTGGGCGAAAGCGAGTCGGGCAAAACCGAAATGCTGCGCCGCAGCGAAATCGGTTTTCCCGACAAGCTCCAGGACCGCTGGCAGGGATCGGGCGGGACCCTTTCCATGCACTGGTGGTTCAGCAACAAGGCGGTCATTCTCGATACCGCGGGCCGCTTGTTTGTTAGCGAGGGTGCGGAAGGCGGCCAGAGCCAGTGGGTCAACTTCCTGCAAATGCTCAAGAAGAACCGCCCGGATTGCCCGATCAACGGGCTGATGTTGGTGATTCCGTCGAATCGGCTGCTGACCCATCCGAATCCGGAGATCGAGGCCGCCCGGATGGCCGAACTTGACAAGAACGCGGGCCAGATAGCCAAGCAGATGGAGACGCTGCAAGCGGAACTCGGGGTGCGCTTCCCGGTTTATATCCTCATCACAAAGATGGACAAGCTCAACGGCTTCCGCGAGTTTTTCGGCAAAATCGACAAACCCGAAGACCGCTACCAAATCCTCGGTTGGTCCAATCCGTCCCCCTTGGGCGACACCTTCGATCCCCAATCCGTCGCGGAGTATATGCACTCGGTGGCCGACCGGCTCAAACGCCGGATGATGTCCGAGTTGCGCAATGTGGAACCCGAGGATGCCAACGGCCTGCGGATCAATGAAGTGGACGGCTTGTATGCCTTTCCCACCGCCTTCGAGTCCATGAGCGGCAAGCTCACCCGCTATCTGCGCCACGTTTTCACCACCGACGAATGGTCCGCCAAACCGCCGTTCCTGCGCGGCCTTTATTTCACCTCCGCCTTGCAACAGGGCATGGTGCTTGACGAGGCGCTGGCCGCCGCCATGGGCGTGCCGTTTGAACGCATGGACAGCACCCGCCAGGACGACGGGCTCTCGCTCTCGAAAAACCGCACTTACTTTGTCAGGGACTTGTTTCTCGACAAGATTTTCAACGAAAAGGGCCTGGTCACCACGGCTGGCAAGATCCGCTCGCGAATCAGCGGCTGGAAACTCTGGATTCCCGCGCTGACCCTGCTGATGCTGGCACTGTTCGGTGCGCTCGGCTGGTGGGCCATGAGCAAGAACGACGAAGCCAAAAAGTGGATCACCCTGTGGAGCGCCGACACCGGCCGCGTCAACCATCGGATCACGCCGCTGGCCACCTTTGAAAGCAAGGAACTCCACCCGGCCCGGGCCGCCGATGCGGGCAAACTCCTCACCGCCCTGGAAGCCTTGGGCCAGGATGTGAAAGGCCGGCCAAAACTCGGTTGGATCTTCGTGCCGGCACAGTGGTTTGATCGCGATCTGGCAAAGAACCGACAGCATCTTTACGCCGATTTGGTGGCAGAGACACTCGGCGATCTGGAACAGTCCGTCAGCGCCAAGCTGGGAGCCGACGCCGACCCCGCTGTCGCCACCAAATGGCAGGATGGTGAGTGGGAGGCCCTGCACGCCCTGGTGATTCTCCAAAGTGCCGGCACCTGGGATGCGGAGAAACAAACCGTCGCCTTCAAGGACGCGCCGGATACCCGCTGGCCCACCAAACAATTGCTGGAAGCCCTGTTCCATTACGCGGGCGTCAGGAGTGACAAGAAGCAGGATTTTGTCGGCACCTTTGACAAGTCCGTATGGCATGCCGCCAGCCTCCCGGACTCGCTTTTCCAACAGCGCCTCACGGAGCGCCACGGCGACAAATTGCGCAACCTGCTCCACCAAGTGCTCCCGGTCGATCAGTTGGAACAACAGAAGCAGTCCGTCAATGCCATCAACGAATTCCACCGCACCCTGATGCTCGCCAAAGGCTACGATGCCGCCAGCGTCGACAAGCTGGCGGCAACGGCTGGCACCCTGAATCCCGCCAACGCCGCACCCCAAGTCGCCGGCACCGCCGATGCCAAGCGCCTGGCGAACAATCGGGACGCGCTGCTGACGGCCATCTTGGACCATGCCTCATTGGCGCGGAATTTCGGTTATGATAACTTTGCCAAAGGCGATGACCTGAGCGCCGGAGCCAAGGCGCTGCGGGCCAAGGACGGCGCCCTCCTGAAGCGGGTGGCCGAGACGCTCGAACTCATCAAGAGCAATCCCGCACTCTCCCTCAACGCCAACAACATCGACGCGTTCAGCACAGCCACCCCAGCGGTTGACGCGCAGCCAAGTGACGACCCCGATGCCGAGAGCTTGAAAAAGGAATCCCAGCAAATCATCCAAAAACTGGCCGAACTCAAAACCGCGTGGTTCAAGACCGGGTTTTTTCCGAAGCGCTTTGCCAGTTACCTCAAGCTTCCCATCGCCAGTGATGCGGATGTCGGCTCTAACGAAGAACTGCTCGCCTTGTGGAAGTTGTGCAATCTGGCGGAGAAATGGGACGTGGAAACCCCGAAGGTCCGCCAACTCATAGCCACCTTCAATTGCTTTTTCGATACCAGCAAGATCACCGCCACCGACGTGCTGGGCAGCTTGCGCCCGTGCCAGTTGAACTTCGTGCAAGTCCAAGGCCAGTCCGTCGCTGATTACTCGATCACCGCCAATGCGACGAAAATCGCCGAGTTCAACACCATGCAGGCGGTCATCAACCCGGTTCCGTTTCTCCTGAACCAACCGCTGACCTTCCGCAAGAATAACACCGCCGACCCCACCGTGCAAGCATGGGGACTGGTCAAGGAAATCAAAATCGGCCAGCAAAACCCCTGGCGTCACATCACCCCGTCGGGCGTTTGTTATGACATCTCGATTCAGGGCACCAACCTGGATGCCCTCCGCCAATGGCCCAAGACGAGTGATTTCAAACCCCACCCCTAAGCCGCCATGCTCAACGAAGCCACGGATTCCCTGTTCCAGGAGACCAACAGCCGCCTGCATCTGGCCCTGTTCGGCAAGCATCCCTGCTGGAATGATCACATGGAGGACATCGGCCTCAAAACCCCCTCCCTCGTCGAATTCAAACGGCGCCTCTACTACGAAGGCATCAGCGGCAGGCTGGACAGCGGCGCCTGGCGCGACCTGCCGCCGGCACACCGCCTCGATTCCTTCGATCACGAGTTGCTCTGGACCGGCAGCACCGGCGTGATCTTCGCCATCCTTTGGCATTCCTCGGACGGCGGCGGCCGCGCCGCCTATCCCATGGTGGCCGCCGCGCACTTTCTAACCGCCCGGCTGCCCGCCATGGTGGGCCCGGTCTTCGATGCGCTCCAACAGGTGGCCGAGGATTGCCGCAAGGCCCATGACCGCCAGGCGGTGGCCCAAGCCCAGACCCGCGGCGTGGAACGCCTGATCCAGGCCGCCCGCAGCCTGGTGCCCATGTCCGCCCAGACCTGGGAGCGGACCTGCCGCGAGGACTTCGTCAATCATGACGGCTTCGGCACCGGTGGCGAGGGCTTCGCCCGCCTGTTCTACGCCCTAACCGAATATCAGAATCTCACGCCGGCCGCGTGCAACACCTTTTGCTACCGGCTCGCCGACGGCGGTGCCGCAACCGAGTCGCTCAACCTGTGGCAGACCCTGCTGCGGGCCCAGTTGGACGCCTCCGCCTCCTTACTGCTCAGTCGCTGCCGCTCCGCCACCTGGGTCGATGCCATGGCCGGCGATTTTCCCGCCGAGGAATTTTTCCGCCTCAAGGCCGGTCCCGGCGAAATCCCGCTGGTCACCGACATCCCCTACCGGGTGCCGGATGAACTCATGGAACAAACCCGGATGGTGCTGGAAAGCTTCCTGGACACCCCGGAAATGGTTCCCAAACTCGACGGTTGCGGCTCGGACGGGCCGGGCCAAGGCACTCTCGGATCCCTGCTGGAGCGAATATTCCGCAAGAAATCCTGAAACCCGACACTATTCTCTTGACGCCTGCCCCTCCCGCCTGTCTTCTAACAATACAAACCGTGAGTCCCTTATCAATCATTCTGGCACCGGTCGCACAGGACGCCCCCTGTGGCGAGAACCTGTACGAGGACATGGGCTATGAAGTCCAGTTCGCCAGCTTGGTCAATGCCGGCTTGGGCATTGCCGTCGAATCCTTTGTGGACGGCCAGCAGGCGTCGTCGTCGGCCCCCACCGGCCAATTCGCTTGGCAGGAATTGCAGGACCAGTTGGTCGATTTGTTCCGCCAAACCAAGCATTTGGACATGCTTTACCTGCTGGCGCTTTCCCAAACCCACCTGCACGGCATCGCGGGATTGATCGAAGGCCTCGACTACACCAACTCGTTGTTAGACCGGAGTTGGGACACCCTGCATCCGCTTGAGTCCGAAGGCGATTACGAATACCGGCAGGATTGTCTGAGGAAGCTCGACTCGCCCGGCTTTGCCAATGCGTTGGATGCCATGATCATCGCCGATGGCAGGCAACTGGGGAAACACACCCTGGGGGCCTGGCTCGCGGCCAAAAAGGCCAATTCGGAGGAACTCAAGACCCTCGAGCAGGCCGCCGTGGAAACCCTCAAGGAAAAGCCCGGCTTTTTTGACGAACTGGCCGCTTGCATGAACGAATTGCGGGAGTCCATGGGACGTCTCGAACTCACGGTCAAAGACCATTTCGCCAGCTTCCGCCTGCCCTTCAAAGCCCTCAAGGCCAAGCTCGCCGAGGTCGCACAGATCATCGCCGGCTTCAGCGATGTGGCCATCGAGGGTTTCGCGGGCAACTCCCCCGCCCCAAACGCCGCGGCCCCCGGCGGCGCGGGCGGATCGAGCGTGCCGGACCAGATCAACAGCCGTGAGGACGTCGTCAAAACCCTGGCCAAGATCATCCTCTTCTACACCAAGAACGAACCCACCAGCCCGGTGCCCATCATGCTCGAACGGGCGCAGCGGGTGGCCACGATGAATTTCAAGGAAATCGTGCAGGAATTCAATCTCAGCGGCACCCCCTCCATCCAGGAAGTCCTCGGCTGGAAAAACGAAGAAACCTCGATCTAACAAACCAACACCACTACCATGCCAAAGCCATCCAAAAGCTCCCAGAAGCTGTTGCCCCGCAAACCCCGGGTTCAAATCGAATATGATGTCGAAGTCGGCGGCGCCATCCGCAAAACCGAACTGCCGTGGGTCACCGGAGTCATGGCGGACCTGTCCGGTGACAATGCCGGCACCCTCAAGGACCTCAAGGACCGCAGCTTCGCCGACGTCGATGCTGAGAACTTCGACGGCTACCTCAAGAGCCAGACGCCACGCGTCAACTTCGCCGTTGACAATATCATTACCGGCGAAGGCCGCATGGGGGTGGACGTCACCTTTGAGAAACTCGATGATTTCACTCCCGACCAGTTCGCCCGCAAGGTGGGCGCGGAGATCGAAGAGGTCAAGCTCACCAAGGTCAAGGAGGGCAAGACCGAGTTCTATCAAATCAAACAGGACGGGCCCATGTCGCTCCAACTTGGTGACAGTTGTGACTCGCTCGACAAACTGGCCTCGGCGGACTACGTCGGGATGAAATTGGGCGAGAAGGCCGCCAATCTTGAAGTGGTGGTCATTCCGGACCCCAAGGAACCTGACAAATCCGTCTTGCGCATCACCAAGAAGGGCCATTTGGCCAAGCTGCTCGACGCCCGCAACCAACTCAAGGAACTGCTCATCAAGGTGGACGGCAAATCCAACGTCCAAAAGGTCCTCGATGAAATGCTGGCGGATCCCTCGCTGATGCGCGAGATTGTCGACGAAGAAGGCAAATGACCCCACCCCAACCGCCACCATCCATCATGAGCACACAGTCCCAAGCCGAAAAATCCCAGGGCAAAACCGCCACGGAACAAACCAGTTCCCTTGACCGCCTCTTGTCAGTGGTTGACAAGATGAAGCCGTCCAACGACCAGGCCCGCAAGGAAATCCAGGGTGCCGTCACCACCCTGTTTGAACACATCCTCGACGACTATGAGTCCATTTCCAAGGACTCGCCGGAAGTCCTCGACAAGATTGAAAAAGTCATCGCGGAAATCGACCGCCGCCTGACCCGCCAGATGAATCTGATCATCCATCACGAGAAGTTCCAGAAACTCGAGGGCAGTTGGCGCGGCCTCCATCACATGGTCGCCAACACCGAGACCAGTGACATGCTCAAGATCAAGGTGTTCAATGTCTCCAAGAGCGAACTGGTCAGATCCTTCAAGGGCAAGTCCGTCGCCGGCTGGGATCAAACCGACATCTTCAAGAAAATCTACGAGGAGGAATACGGCACTCCCGGTGGCAAGCCCTTCGGCGTGCTCATCGGGGACTTCGAGTTCGGCCCCTCCGGCCAGGACGTCCAGGTGCTGCGAGGCATGTCCAAAGTCGCCTCCACCGCCCATGCCCCGTTCATCTCGTCCGCCTCGGCGGAGTTGCTGGACATGCAAAGCTGGACCGAACTGAACAACCCGCGCGACCTGCGCAAGGCCATCGATACCAAAAACCACATGGCTTGGAACAGCCTGCGCGAGGACGAGGATTCCCGCTACATCGGTCTCACCATGCCGCGTTTCCTCTCCCGCGTGCCTTATGGCGCCAAGACCGAGCCGCTGGATTCGTTTGACTTCGAGGAAGCCACCGATGGCAGCGATCACACCAAGTACTGCTGGTCCAACGCCGCTTACGCCTTCGGTGCCAACATCAATCGCGCCTTCTATGAAAACGGTTGGACCACCCAGATCCGCGGCTTGGAAAGCGGTGGCATCGTCGAGAACCTCCCCTGCCATGTCTTCCCCACCGACGACGGCGGGCTGGATGCCAAATGTCCCACCGAGATCGCCATCACCGACCGTCGTGAGAAGGAACTCGCCGACATCGGCCTCATGCCCCTGTCCCATTACAAGAACAGTGACTACTCGTGCTTCTTCGGCGCACAGTCGCTCAAGAAAGCCGCCCAGTATCTCGACGCCGATGCCACGGCCAACGAAGCCCTCTCCTGCCGGCTCCCCTACTTGTTTGCCACCTGCCGGTTCGCCCATTACCTCAAGTGCATGGTCCGCGACAAGGTCGGATCATTCATGGAGGCGGCCGACATGCAGATCTGGCTCAACAAGTGGATCACCAGTTATGTCGTCGATGGAGGGGATGAAGTGGTCAAAGCCCAGAAGCCGCTCAAGGATGCGCGGGTCGAAGTGACCGACATCGAGGGCGATCCGGGCAACTATCGCGCGGTGTTCTATCTGCGCCCCCATTTCCAACTGGAAGGACTCACCGCCTCCCTGCGGCTGGTCTCCACCATGAAACAAAAAGGATAATCCTTCGTGCCGCGTGGCACAAGAACACAAACCAAACCAAACCTAACCAACCACCATTATGGCATTTGACGCATATCTGAAAATTGACACCATTCCAGGCGAATGCACGGACAAGCACCACGAGCAATGGATCCAAATCCTGGCCTTCAACCATGGAGTGTCACAACCCCACGCCACCGGTGTTGCCGGCGGCGGATCGCGCGGCGGCGTCGAGCGCTGCGACCATCAGGACTTCACCATCGTGAAGTATATTGACAAGTCCACCCCCAAGCTCAACCTGCATTGCTGCAACGGCAAGAACCTCAACAAGGTGAAGGTCGAGGTTTGCAAGCAGTCCGACAGCAAGGTGGCCTATATGACCTATGAGTTCGAGACGTGCTTGGTTCGTTCGGTGGCCATTTCCGGCTCGCCGGGTGGCTCGGGCAATGTGCCGACCGAACAGGTGCATTTCTCCTATGCCAAGATCAACTGGAAATACACCGAGGTTGATCCCAAGACCAACCAACCCAAAGGCAACAGCGTTTCCTACTGGGACATGCTGAGCAATACCGGCGGTTGATCCATTCCCCAGTGCGCCGTGAGTGCCCTCTCCAATCTCAATAACCTGTTGCTGGAAGGGCAGCTCATGGCTGCCGTGGAACTGTGCAAGCAGTCCGTTAGAAATTCGCCATCCCAAATCGAACCGCGGGTGGCCCTCTATGAACTGTCCTTGTTCCAGGGCGACTGGGACCGCTGCAAGAACCAGGTGGAAACCATCATGACTCTCGGCGGCGATCCCTTGCACTGGCTGGGGCACATGGCCGATATCCATGCCGCCAAGGCAAGGACCCAGTGCTGGCTCGGGAGGGAACGGCCGCCGGTGGTCGGGGACTGCGACGCGGATGAGCGGATCATGTTTGACCGCCTCTGGCAGGCCATCGTCAACTCGGAGGCGGGTGACGATTCCCTAACTGTTGAGAATGCCGGGGAGTACGGCGGCATGGTGTTCGGCCCCGGCAAGATCAACGGGGTTGAATTCGCCGCGCTTTCCACCATCGATTCGCGCTTGCCCGGCGTATTGGAGATTTCCGACGGAGGCGAGTATGGCTGGCTGTGGTTGGGGGCGGTGTCCCGGATTGAAATGCAGGGCGGCGCCAGGAATCTGGCGGAAGTCATGTGGATTCCCTCACGGGTGTTCCTAACCAACGGCGAGATCAAGTCCGTCAGCATGTTCGGCCTCTATCCGGAAACGGAGAAAGCCGCCAATCCCATGGTCGTGCTGGGCCGGGCCACCGAATGGGATGAGGCTCATGCCACGCTCTCGCTCGGCAAAGGCGGGCAATTGTTCGATGTCGACGAGCGCCCCGTTCCCTTCCAGCAGATCCGCTTGATCGAATTTGCCGGCGATGATGCGTCGGCGGCCACGCAACCGGAATCACGCGCGTGAAAGGGGCGACGGTTTTTCCCAGTGTCTTCGGCCGGCTCTTCACCTCGGGAAGCAGCAATCCGCTGGCCACCGGCATTTCCATGAAGACGTACCGCAGCCATGTGATGCGCGACTTGCGCTGGCTGCTAAACTCGCGCTGCCATCCCGCAAACTCGTTGATCCACGCCTACAAACTGGCGGCCTCCTCCACCTTGAACTATGGACTGCAAGACATGGTGGGCGTCCTGGAATCTCAAATCGAACCGGAAGACGTCGTCCTCGCGGTCAAAACCGCCATCATCCGCTTTGAACCCAGAATCATTGCCAGTTCCGTGATGGTTTCCCTGGTCGGCGGCATCCACGCCTTCGATGCCGATGCCTTTGCCTTGGAAATCCAAGGCGATCTCTGGGCCTTGCCGGTAAATGAACCGCTCGTCTTGCGCTCGTTGTGGAATGGCATCGCCGGACGCTGGCAGGTACAATGATCTTGCTATATGAATGAAACATTTCTCAAGTTGTATGAAGAGGAACTGGGGCATATCCGTGACCTCGGCTCGGATTTCGGCAATCAGTATCCCAAAATCGCCGGGCGCCTGGGGCTGTCGCGGGAGGGTTGCGACGACCCGTTTGTCGAGCGCATGATCGAAGGTTTCGCCTTTCTGTCGGCCCGGGTCCGCACCAAGCTCGACGCGGAATACAGCAACTTCTCCGAGTCGCTGCTGGAGTCGGTCTATCCGCAATTGCTCGGCCCGGTGCCATCCATGACCATCGTCGAATTCACCCCGGATGACAAGCTGGCGGGCAAATTCGTCATTCCCCGTGGCAGCGCCATGACCAGCCATCTTGGCACTGAGGAGGACACCCGCTGTGAGTTCCGCACCGCCCACGAGGTGACCTTGCAACCCCTCAAGGTAAGCCTAACTGAAAAGGCGAGATACCACTCGCGCGATGTTGATACGCTGCACCTCCCGGCCAGTGCCAATGCCAAGTCCGCCATCAAACTGCGGCTTACCCACGCCCAGGCCGGCAAGCCCATCAGCGGCTTGGAGGGCTTTGATTCGCTGTCGCTGCACATTGCCGGCAACATGGATGCAGCGGGAGCGATCCATGAGGAACTGTTAGCCCATTGCTCCCACGTTTTCCTCAGGCCGGTCGTCTCCGACATGAGCCTCCCGCCCGGCACTCTGCTGCCGGTGAACCAAGGCGAAATCAGCTTGACGCCGATGGGTTTCGGCGAGGATGAATCGCTGCTGCCGGCTGACGCCCGGAGCTTTGACGGTTATCGCCTGCTGCGCGAGTATTCGGTGCTGCCACAACGCTTCATGTTCGTGAAACTCAGCGGCCAGGGCCTGGCGGAGTTCACCTCACGCTGCGAACAGGAGAGCTTTGATATCATGTTTTTGCTAGATAGAACCCGCGAGGAACTGGCCCGCTATGTGGACGGTCACCGTTTTAAGTTGCATGCGACACCAGCCATCAACCTGTTTGAACGGCGTGCCGACCAGATTGACTTGACCCAACGTTTCGATCGCGCACACGTGGTCATCGACAAGACCCGCCCGCTGGCGTACGAGGTCTATCAGGTGCTGTCAGTCGCGGGCACTGGCGAGCAACTCGACACGCGGGTGAAGTTCCAGCCGTTCTACCGCAAATCCACCGAGAAGGGGGCGGCCCAGAACTTCTACACCGTGCATCGGGAACGCCGCAGTCTGACCCACCGGGAAGCCCGCTCCGGCTCGCACGGCGATTACACCGGTTCGGAAGTCTACCTCTATCTGGTGGATTCCGCCCACCACCTGCAGCAGTCCGAGATTAGCGCGCTGTCGGTCAGCGCGCTGTGCACCAACCGCCACCTGCCGCTGAGCATTCCCATCCATCAGCACGGCACGGACTTCTTCGTGGATGCCGGCATTCCCGCCAGCCGCGTCACCTGCCTGGTCGCACCCACCCGCCCGGTCCACTCGCCGGCGGAAGGAGCTGTGTCCTGGCGCCTGATCAGCCAACTGTCCCTCAACTATCTGTCACTGGTGGAAAACGAGCAGGGTGCCGCTGCACTGCGCAGCATTCTGGAACTCTATACTGAAAACACCCAGGAGGATTCCCATTACTGGACCAAAGCCCTGGTTGCAGTCAAGTCCCGCCCAATGGTCAGGCGCCACCTGGCAAGCGGGCCGGTGTCGTTCATCCGCGGGTTGGAGGTGACGCTGGTGTTGGATGAATCGCGCTTGGCGGGACACAGCCCCTATACCCTCGGTGCCATGATGGCGCACTTTCTTGCCAGATATGTCTCCATCAACTCATTCGTTGAGACGGTGATGGAGACCTCCAGGCGTGGAATTATCGGGCGTTGGTCCGGACGCCAGGGCTCCCAACATGTCTTGTAGCCATGCACCAGGCGAACCATCCCATTAACTACCCGCTGTCGCTGGAACCCGCTGCCGGCACCGATGCCCCGTGCAGCGAGGATTTCTTCCGCAAGGTGCGCCGGATTGATGCACTCAATCCCAACCATCCGCGCACCGGCCATGCCCTGCTGCCCAGGGAGGAGAAAATCCGCTTCCGCCAGATTCCCCATCTGCATTTCGCCCCCTCAACCATCGGCCGCTCCGAAACCCGCGTCGATCCGCAGTCCAACGATACTTTTGAGGAAGTCATGGTCTATTTCATGGGCCTGCTCGGCGTCAACGGCCCCCTGCCCACGGTCTTCAGCGATGTGATTTTGGCCAGGGCCAAAGGGGTGCCCCACCCGGATATGGAGGACCTGCATGGCAGCGAGTCCGCATTTCGCGCCGATGCCGGCCCGGCCGCCTTCATCGATTTATTCAACCACCGCTTCATCTCGCTGTTCTATCGGGCCGCCGTCTCGTCTAACAAGGCCGTGGATTTCGACCGGCCGGCCGATTCGCGCTTTCACTCCTTCATCGGCAGCTTCCTCGGTCTTGGCATCCCCGCGATCCAACAGCGGATGGACATTCCCGACACCGCCGCGCTGTATTTTGCCGGCCACTATGCCTGCCCGACCCACCACGCCGAGGGGCTCTGCAACATGCTCGCGGATTTCACCGGCGCCGCTGTCGCCATCGCCGAGAACATCGGCCATTGGGTGCCGGTGCCTGCCGCGAATCATTCGATCCTCGGGGTCAACCGCAACGCCGGATCCCTGGGACACAGCGCGATGATGGGCTCCAGATATTGGGATCGCACCATGAAGTTCCGCTTGGTCATGGGTCCGCTGACGCTCGCCGAGTATGAGAATTTCCCGCCGGACGGACTTTTGGTTAGATCGATCCGGAGCATGGTGCGGCTGTATTGCGACCGGGAGTTTATCTGTGAAATCAATCCCGTGTTGCTGCGCAGCGAAATCCCCAACTGTGTGCTCGGCCAAGGGGCCAGGCTGGGTTTCACCGCATGGCTCCAAAGCACACCCGCCACTGCCAACGCCGCCGACTATAAACTCACCCTCATCCAGTAGCCGTTAGATATGAAGCCGCAAACCCCCTCGTTCTATTTCAAAAAGCTCAATGCCGTCGCTTACGGGGCCATGGATCGCGCCACGGACCTTTGCGTCAAACGCACCAATCCCGAGCTTGAGATCGCCCACTGGTTGTTCGTCCTCAACGACAAGGCCGACAACGACCTCCACCGCATCGCCCTCCATTTCGGCCTTGAGCAAGCCCGCGTTCAGGCGGATTTGGTGCGGGCCTTGGACTCGCTGCCGCGCGGGGCCAGCCGGGTATCGAGTCTATCCAAACTATTGACCGACGCCTTGGAGCTCGGTTGGATCAGCTGCTCGCTGGGTTTTGGCGAGGCCGTGCTGCGCACCGGCCACGTGGTCATGGCGCTGGCCAAGAACGCCTCGCTCAAGACCTATCTGGGCGGATTGTCCGCGGAGTTCCGCAAGATCAACGCCGATACCTTGGAGCAACAATTCCACGCCATCACCGATGGCTCCGCGGAAGCCACCCCGACCCAGGCCGCCGCGGGCTCCGAGGTGCAGCAAGCCTACAATGATACCGGCAAGTCCGCCTTGGAGCGGTTCTCCGTCGATCTAACGGAACGCGCCCGCAAGGGCGAGATCGACCCCGTGCTGTGCCGTGACGACGAGGTCAGGCAGATCATTGATATCCTCATGCGCCGCCGCCAGAACAATCCCCTGCTGGTGGGCGAGGCCGGGGTGGGTAAAACCGCGGTGGTGGAAGGCTTTGCCATCAAGATTGCCAGCAGTGATGTGCCCGACGCGCTCAAGGGAGTGGTGCTGCGATGCCTGGACATCGGTCTGCTGCAAGCCGGTGCGAGCATGAAAGGCGAGTTTGAAGAGCGTCTCCGCAATGTGATCGATGAAGTGCAAAAGTCGCCCAAGCCGATCATTCTGTTCATTGATGAAGCCCATACCCTGATCGGAGCCGGCGGTGCCGAAGGGGTCGGCGATGCGGCCAATCTGCTCAAGCCGGCCTTGGCCCGCGGCACCCTGCGCACCGTCGCCGCCACCACTTGGGCGGAGTATAAGAAACATATCGAAAAGGATCCGGCGCTCACCCGCCGCTTCCAACCCGTCAAGGTGGATGAACCCACCGAGGACCAATGTTGCTTGATGCTGCGCGGCGTGGTCGATGTGTTAGAGAAACATCACAAGGTGGAAATCCGCCATGCGGCGGTCACCGCGGCCGTCAAGCTTTCCAGCCGCTACATTCCCGCCCGCCAACTCCCCGACAAGGCCATCAGCCTGCTAGACACCGCCTGCGCCCGCGTGGCCCTCAGCCAAAGCGCGGTGCCCGCAAACAACAGTAAGTTCAGGTCAATATAGGCGTTCAGAAAACTCTCAGCGTTCATCGTCCCCCAACCTTTCATTCAGCAAGGCCCGTATCTCCACGAGCATCTCGTCGGTGACATCTTCATCGTCCACCAGGCGGGCTACTAGGGCCGCCGGGGCGCCGTTGAAGAGCTTGCTCGAAAGGTTCTTGAGAGTGGTTTTCTGATAATCTGCCTTGGGCACCGCTGGGCGGTAGACCAAGGATCTGTCAGCTCGTTCGCTGGTCAGAAACCCTTTTTGTTCCATAATTTTCAGCACGGTTGCGACCGAAGTATAGGCGCGTTCCTGACGTTTGTTCAGTTCCGCCAGAATATCGC
>Ga0118677_10004009_pt1 | contig 27198 bp, 19 predicted proteins | sample AliMusrvi5mmetaG_FD_86154 | JGI IMG/M metagenome (GOLD analysis project Ga0118677, IMG submission 86154) | reverse complement strand
ATTCAAAAGACGAAAAAATATTTTACCAGAAATTTCTGGCCTCCTTACTTCCACTGGTAGATGCAACTGCCTATGCGCAGGCTGAAAAGGATCCATCCAGTGATGATTTTCACTACTTCAGAGGCAGTGACTTTGATTCTCAGAAAAAAGATCTGCTGGATCGTTACAAATTCTTCAGCAATACGGAAGGGAACTCTCCCACCAACGAACAGTCTACGGAGAGTTATCCGACTGCAGCAACCTCCATACCGGACGTGGAAGATATCAATGATGACAATACACTGAGTGAAAATGAGGCCTATTTTCAGTACAATCTTAAGATCGACCGGGCCAACATGGTATTGGGCAAGAATTACATCTCAGACATCAAGACCTCTGACGTAACCCTCAAAAGCGGTAAAAAATCATCCATTACCTGGTATCAGTTCAAGGTTCCTGTTTCAGAACCTAGCAAAACAATTGGCTCGATCAGTGACTTTAGATCGATTCGTTTCATGAGGATGCTGGTCAACGGTTGGAAAAAACCTGTCGTTCTTCGCTTTGCCACCCTTGACCTTGTCAGAACCAACTGGAGAAGATACGAAAAGAGCCTCAATCCCGATGGAACACCCTCCTCCGTCTCTACCCAACTTGACCTTTCTGCGGTAAACATAGAGGAGAACAGTAACCGCAAGCCCATCAACTACGTTTTACCTCCCGGTGTTGACAGGGTCATTGACCCCTCGAATGCACAACTGAGGCAACTGAACGAACAATCGATGGTGATGAAGGTCTCTGACATCGAACCCGGTGAGGCAAAAGCTGCCTATAAATCGACAGCTGTCGACCTCAGGCGGTACCGAAACCTGAAACTCGAGGTCCACGCCGAAAAATTGGACAATGCCCCGTTGAGGGACAATGAATTGTCCCTTTTCATCCGGATTGGTTCCGACTTCCTTTACAATTACTACGAGTATGAGATTCCGCTGAAGCTGACACCTCCTGGTTATTACGACAATTCCAAGGAGAGCGACAGATACATCGTCTGGCCCACTGAAAACCACGTCTACATACCACTCGACCTTCTTCCGCAACTGAAACTTCAACGCAATTCAGAGATGCATGCTCAGGGCTCGACCTTGGGAATGGGGGACATTTTTGAGCAGGTTCATCAGGGTGTAAACAACAACCAGAACATGATCAAGATCAAGGGAAATCCGGATCTGTCGGAGGTCAATATCATGATGATCGGAATCGGAAACAGGAAAGGGCATACCACCGGCAGTCGCTCCGCCGAAGTCTGGGTGAACGAACTGCGACTGACCAACTTTGAGGAAAATGGCGGTTGGGCAGCCATTGGCCGCGTATCCGGTAACCTGGCCGATTTGGGTACCTACTCCTTTGCCGGCAGAATGACCACCTCCGGATTTGGGGATATCGATTCCAAGATGTCTAACCGATCCATCAACGACACCAAAGAGTACGACATCTCCACCAACCTTGAACTGGGTAAGTTTTTTAATCCTGCATCAGGGATCAAAATTCCGATGTACATGAGTTTTTCGAAGTCGATTGCCACTCCCGAATATTCGCCTGTCGATAAGGATGTCAAACTCGCAGACGTTCTGAACAATGCTGCCACCAAATCAGAGCGCGACTCCATCAAAAAAATGTCACAGGATTACAACATCCGGAAAAGCATCAATTTCACCAATGTCCAGATCGATAAAACGAACAAATCGTCAGAAAGCAGATTCTATGACCTCTCCAACCTCTCTTTTTCCTATTCTTACAACCAATTCCAGCATGGGGATGTAAACACCCTGATTGAAAGAACGGACAATACCCGAACCCTGTTAAACTACCATTTCAATGGAAAGCCCAAATCGATCGATCCATTCAAAAACATCTCCTTTTTGAAAGCAAAACCGCTGGAATTGATCAGGGACTTTAACTTTAACTTCAAACCGGCACAGATCTCCTTCCGTTCAGATATGAATGACCTGAAGAGTGAGCTTCAGTACAGGAACATCACCAATCCCGATTTTATCCTTCCGGTCTCCTACCAAAAAGATTACACCTGGAACCGCTATTACGATTTGAGATTCGATCTGACAAGAAGTTTGAAAATCGATTTTTCGGCTGTCAATGCGTCACGTATTGGGGATCCTACAAAGGTTACGCTGAATAACCAATCCGATTATGCGGCAAGACGCGACACGATCTGGAAATCGATCCTGGAAGGTGGAAAGAATACCCACTATCACCACACCTGGAACGCGACCTATACCGTCCCAATCAATAAATTGCCGTTGCTTGACTGGACCTCCGCCTCTGTCGTTTACCAGGCTGGATACGACTGGAATCTGGCTCCTGTGACCACTGGAAATTATATCGTTGGAAATTCGATCAGCAACATGAGTTCGCTCCAGGTGAATGGGCAACTGGATTTCCTGAAAATTTACAACAAGGTGCCTTTCCTTCGCGGCGTCAACCAAAAATATGGTGAATTCAGCAGGGGAAGAAGAGAGGTGCAGGAAAACAGGCAAAGAAATCAGACAGGTCAAAAACCTGCCGCATCCCAAAAATATACAGAGCAAAATCTGAAACTCAGAAAGAATGCCCCCTACTCATTTTTCCACAAACTTGGTTCATCCGTCGTGATGGTGAAGGTCACTGACAAGAGTGGCAAGCCAGTCACAGGTCAGGTAAAAATTGTAAACGATAACCGGGTAATCTTTACTCCATTGGCAGATTGTCCAGCCGCCTCTGTCGAGATAACCGCAAAAAAAGAGAATAAAACGCCCATGGCCCTGCATTTGAGTGAGCTCACTGCCCGATTCCTGATGATGCTCTACAATGTAAATATCTCCTACAGTGAAAATGGTGGAACCTCCCTTTTCGGTTATCTGCCCGGAAGCACTGCTTTTGGTCTCAACAGTTACCCAAATGCAAATGGTTCATCCCTGGCTCCAGGTCTGCCATTCATCCTCGGTCACCAGGATGACAATTTTGGCCTTCTGGCTGCCAATAAAAACTGGGTCACCAAAGATACCATCATGAGCAAACCTTACACCATGAGCCACAACACCAGGCTCAATATTCGTGCAAAGATTGTTCCGATTCCGGACCTGAAAATTGATTTGACCGCCAACAGGATTTTCGCAAAAAATGCCTCTGAATTCCTCATCTACAATGCAACCAACGGATGGGATACTTACAACAACTCCTTCAACGGAAACTTCAGTATGTCGGTCATCTCCATTGGAACCTCCTTCGAAAAACTGGGTAAGGCCTTCGTCCAGGATTCAAAGGGATGGACCAACTTCCAGTCAAACAGGAGTATCATTGCAAAGCGACTGGATCAATCCAGAATTCCAAATGGAGGGTTTAACTACCAACCTGGCATCATCGATCCTACCACCGGCTTCCCGACCGGCTATGGTCCAACCTCCCAGGAAGTGTTGATTCCGGCATTTTTCGCAGCATATACCGGTCAAAGTGCCAAGAAAGTGGAACTCACACCTTTCCCGTCGGCAAAATTTATGCTTCCCAACTGGCGGATTCAGTATTCCGGCGCTGTCAACAAAATCGATATCCTGAAGGATGTGATGAAATCCATGAACATCATGCACGATTACAGATCCACCTACAATGTCGGATCCTACCAGTCGAACCTTAATTACGAAACAGCCGGCGATGGATTTGGCTATGTCAGGGATGCCCAAAACAACTTCATGTCTTTCCAGGACATCACTGCTGTCAACATTACGGAAACTTTCAACCCTTTGTTAGACATTGACATTACCTGGCTAAATAACTTCACCTCCCGCTTTGAATACCGGAAATCACGAAACATAACCTTGAGTCTGACAAACAATCAGTCGACGGAGATGTACAACAACGAGGCAAGCGTTGGATTGGGTTATCGTTTCGAAAACATGAAACTCTTTCTTAAAACGAAGACCAAATCGAAAACACTAAACAACGACCTCAACATCAGGGCCGACGTTACCTATGGCAAGAATAAAACCATCCTTCGCAAACTGGTGGAAGCCAACGACCAGCTCACAGCAGGACAGGATGCCCTCTCCATCAAATTCTCGGCAGACTACAACCTCAGCGAAATTTTCATCGTCCGCTTTTTCTACGACAGAATCGTGAACAACCCATACATCTCCAATGCTTACCGAACTACCAATTCAAACATTGGGGTAAGCTTCAGGTTCACTTTGTTGCAATAAGCAAAGAGTGGGAGATGGGGTGAGGAAGAGAGGTGGAGAATTCCAAAATCGAAAATCGGAAATCCAAAGTGGTTATGGCATCAGATTGACGTTTCCATAACTGCTTTCGATCGCTACCGTAGATTTCGGAGCATCAGAATCGCCTACGATTCCGTGCACTTCATAGCTGGTATCCTCCTTCTGACGATTCAGTTTCCCGGATGGATGCCTGAGTTCGCAGTACCTGACATTGCCATCGAGTTTGTAGGAAGCACCCGTTTCAATTCCCAATCTGACAGAGGCATATCGGCTGCTGACTTTGATGCTCTTGAAACTGGATGGGACGGAATTTACGCTAAAGTCACCATATGCGTTGGTAAGAACAAGGGAGGAGAGCAACCGCTCGATTTTGTATCCCGTGTACATAGAGTTGGCAGTCATGTTATTGATCGTCTTGAACTTGATGTCATCATATCTTGAGTCGATCGTTACATCCTTGAAATCGCCCAGTACCAATCCTGAATATTTGGAATCAAGGTTCAGGTTATCCCCTTTGGCTAATGATAATTTCGAGTATTTGATGGTAAGGTTGAAATCCTTCGTTTCATCAATACTGGCTTTGCTGTAAGCTAAGTCCAATGTCAATTGCGGGGAGAGAAGATTCTTAGCCCTGAGTTCTCCGTATTTGATATCAAAGATCCCTTTCCCGGTCAGATTGTTCATATTTACGGTTCCATATTTTTGCGAAACCGTCAGATCCCGGTCGGCAGGAACGGAAACATGGTAATCGATACTGAAATCCTGCGAGTTGTTGCCGAAGGTCTCCCTGAATTCGGTGGTTGCGGAGACGGTACCTCCCGATGAATTGATGTCAACATTGATGTTGTCGAGTAACTTTTGCGCACGGCTGCCTGATCCTTCGACCCAAATCTCCACATTGATGACTACAGAGTCTTTCCGGTTGTCATCGATCTGGATGTTTCCGTATTTGTTGGAAAGTTCCAGTTTGGAGACCTGGCTCACTGGAAAGCTTCTGTAGATTTTTTTTGTAATTTTTTCAGCCTGAGCCTGCAAGGTTAGAAACATTGCAAAAATCAAAAGTAATTTAAAGCTTGGTGTTCTCATGGTTCTTGTTTTTAAGTGATTTAATATTTTCCAAATCTTCCTTAATCGTATTGATGATGTTGAGTTTTGTCTGATAATAATCAATCATCGCATTGATGACCCTTTCATCGTTGGGATTCTTGCCATACTCTTTCTGTAGATCCTGGTGCAACCTGTCCATTTCATCCATCTCCTGTTTGAGTTGAAGCAGATCCGTTTCGCTGCCAAGTCCCTGGTCTGCCATTTGTTTCAATTGTGAAAGGCCGCTGCTGATGCGTGTATTGTAAAAGTGGGCAGTTTCATCCATCTCGCTGAAAGTGTTTCTCTCAGATTTTTCCTTGGTTTTCTGAGGAAACAGATGTATCAACAGGTTCCCGGCAAGCAAAACGATGATGACCAGTGAAGCTATTTTAAGAAAAGGACTACTCTGAAGATGTAGTCTCCTTCGCCTGTGGTGACGGTTTAATTTATCTTCGAACCGCTGAAAATGGCCCTCTTCGGGTTCTTCTTCAAAAGCTCCTCTCTGATCAATGATTAATTTATCCAGCTTATCCATAGTGTGCCATTGATAATTGTTTCTTTCTTTTTTCTGTCAGAATCTCCCTGAGTTGCTGCTTGGCCCTGCAATATTGGGTGCGGCTTGTTACATTGCTAATGCCAAGTATTTCACTAACCTCCTCATGGTCATAGCCTTCCAATAAGAGCAGTGAAAGGATGGTCCGGTAACCATCGGCCATTTGAAAAATGGCATGCTTAATTTCTTCGGCATTGTACGCTTCGACTTCTTGCTTCTCATCATCAAAAACCGCAAGATCAGGGCTCACCTCCTCGAATTCAACTTTTCTTTTTCTCAGCTGATCCAGCGAACGGTTCACAACGATACGCTTCAACCAGATCCCAAAACTAACCTCTCCCTTGTAACTTCTGATTTTCTGAAATGCAGTCAGGAAAGACTCCTGCATAATGTCTTCCGCATCATCAGTTTGGTTGACAATCCTTAGTGAAGTGTTGTACATCGACCGGTAATACAGTTTGTAGATGCTGAACTGGGCCTCCTTGTCATTTTCAAGACACCTATCGATCAGTGACTGATGAATGTTGATGTACATCGTTTCTTTTTCCCTTTTTACTCCAATGACGCAACAGTTTATGAAATGTTGCAGTCGGTTCAGCTATTTTTTCATCAAATGATGAAAACACCCTAATATACATAGAAACTATTTAAGTTTTGCAATTCCATCTACCCGTGGTACTTTAGGTAGGTATGATGATCTATTTCGTCCCGCCTGGTCAAGTTATTAAGTTTAGGATATTGTTTGATTGGAATACTGCAAATTATCAACAGATTGCTTCCCGCTTCCTACCTAACGGTCGCAATGACATTGAGTTTATTGGTAGTGGGTGAGAAGAGAAAAGGATGGCGGGTCACCAATCTAACATGAAAATACATGTTCGCCCGCCATCCTTTTCTCTTCTCACCGTACCCAGATCATGATTTGTCATTGCGACCGCGAAGCGGGAAGCAATCTGAAGCATTACATGAATTAAAAAACTGTTGTTGCCAATTGAGGTGCCGAAAACTTCAATCTTAATGCTTAATTTTAGCACAATCACTTCAGTTCAAAACAATGAAGAGTTACGATCCGCAGATGCATTCGGCTGAACACATCCTCAACCAGACCATGGTGAGGATGTTTGGATGCGAACGTTCTCATTCCAGCCACATAGAAAAGAAAAAGTCCAAATGCGATTACCATTTTGACAGGCCGCTGCAACCACAAGAAGAAATTGCTTTGTCTGACCAAATCAATGCTGTCATCGCCGAAAAATTGGATATATCGGAGAGACTGATTACTCCGGAACAAGCCAAATGTGATTTCAATTTGCAGAGATTGCCGGAAGAGCACGGCGATTCTATCCGTATCATCTCAATCGGTGACTATGACCATTGCCCGTGTATCGGGCCTCATGTCAGTAATACCTCTCAAATAGGAACATTTCAGCTGGTTTCTACCACTTTTGAGGAAGGAATTCTGAGAATACGCTTCAGGCTGATACAATCGACATAAAATGGCAAACGAATCTGGATTGAAAATTTACAAAGCCTCGGCGGGATCCGGTAAGACCTTCCTGCTCGTGGGAGAATACCTGAAGATGTTGTTTGCCCAGCCTTTGTCCTACAAAAATATTCTGGCCGTTACCTTTACCAATAAGGCGACTGCAGAGATGAAGGAACGCATTTTAAGTGAGTTGGCCACCATTTCACAAGGTGGCGTGTCAAAGTATCCCGATTTGTTGCAGGAGTTTGGAAATGAACGAAAAATCAGGGAAATGGCTACATGGATCCTCCAGTTGATTCTCCATGACTATTCCCGGTTCTCAGTCATGACCATTGATAGCTTCTTTCAAAAGGTGATCAGGTCATTTGCCCGGGAGGTAAGGTTAAATGCCTCCTTCCGCACAGAGATTGACAACCGTCAGGCACTGGAAGAGGCTGTCGATCTGCTTTTTCAGGAGATTGACAGCAATGATTTGCTGATGAACTGGATGGTACAGTTCCTGGAAGATAATCTTGAAGAGGGCAGAAGTTGGGATTTCAGACAGGAGTTGTTGAGATTTGGGCAAGAAACCGAGAAAGAGGAGTTTAAACTGCACGGTGATGAATTCCTGGAGACTCTGGGTGGCAAAGAGAGCCTGAACAACTATATAAGCAGGTTGAAGGAGGTGGCCTGGGAGTCGGAAAACAGACTGAAAAAACTTGGAAACGAAGGAATAGAACTGATCGCTCAATCCGGACTCACTTTTGATCAGTTGAAAGGAGGTAGAAACTCATTCACCAATTTGTTCAATAAACTGTCTGCCGGGAAATTTGAAACTCCCTCTGCAACCATATTGAATGCATGCGATCATCTTGACAACTGGTCAAAAAAGACGGATTCCCCTCAACTCAGGGCTGCAATTGAAAAACTGTACCACCAAGGGCTGAACAGAGTGCTGAAGGAGTCAGTTGAGGCCCTGGCGGTTGAACTGATTCGAATCAACAGTGCCAATGCCATCCTGAAAAATATCTATCCCTTTGGTCTGCTTGGAAACATAGCCATCAAAGTCAAAGAGGTGCTGAGCTCCAACCACACCGTACTGTTGAGCGATTCAAGCCGCTTGATTGGTAAAATCATCGAAGGCAATGACACACCGTTTATATACGAAAAAGTAGGACTGATCTACCGTCATTTCATGCTGGATGAATTCCAGGATACCTCGAGACAGCAATGGGCCAATTTCAGGCCATTGGTCGAGAATTCACTGGCATCCGGTTTCCCTTCATTGGTGGTGGGAGATGTAAAACAGTCTATTTATCGGTGGCGCAACGGCGACTGGAACCTTTTGGCTAATCAACTTGCCTCTGACCTGAGGAACCAGGAGGTGAGCGAACTACCGCTCGATATCAACTGGAGGAGCAGGAAAAATATCGTAGATTTTAACAATACTCTTTTTTGGGGTGCCCCACCTTTCCTCAACGATTGGTTTGAATCGGAGGCTAAAGATCCAAAATATTCCGATCTTAATGGAGTCATAAAAGAGGCTTACAAAGGTCATTACCAGCATTGTTCAAGAATAGAAGAACTCGCCGGTGCAGTCAGAATCTCCTTTATTGACGTAAAGGCTGAAGAAATAACCATATTGGTAAGGGAGAATGCCGAAGCTGGATTAATCGCCAAAGCCCTTTGGGAAAAGAAAAAGAGAGCGCCGCAAACAAGGTGTATTTATGATGTGATCACCAGTGATACCTTGAAAATTGGTCAGTCACAGGTCGTCCGGTTTATCGTCAATTTTTTCAGGTTTTATGCCGGAAAAGATAGTCAATTGGCTCGCGCTGAATTGTTATTTGCCTATTACAGGATTTTACAGCCTGCAGTCAGTCCCGATGGGAGTGAAGTTCCGTTTGATCTTCATGATCTTTTCGATACAGGTGCAGCACTTCCGGAGCTCTTTGAGAAGTGGCTGATGATCGAACCGATGTCAGAATTTATTAACGGGATTTTGGCTTTGCCATTGTATGAGCTTGCAGTGGTCATCTCGGATGAGTTCCAATTGGGATGCATCGCGGGAGAAACTGTCTTTCTCCAGGCATTTCTCGATTTGGTGCTTGAGTATGGAAGGGAAGATGGTGGCGGAATACCGGGATTTCTTGAATGGTGGGAGTCGAGCGGTAGCAAAAAAACACTGAATCTTCCAAATATTCAGAATTTCATCAGGATCTCCTCTATACATCAGTCCAAGGGGCTCGAATATCCTACTGTCTTTATCCCCTTTTGCAACTGGGAAATAGGTTTCCATAGCAATAAATCACCCTTTATCTGGTCAATCCCGGAAGGTGAACCTTTCGACGACCTGAAAATGGTTCTCCTTAAATGTGACAGTCACCTCAAAAATTCTATCTTTTCGCACGATTATTACCATGAGTTGCTTTTCAATATCATGGATAATCTGAACTTGCTGTACGTTGCCCTGACTCGGGCAGTCGACAATTTGTTTGTGATCATGCCGTACGGGAAAGAGACCAGGAAGATTGGAAATGTTGCAGATTTGATACAATCTCTTATAGAACAACCACTCTTTCCGGATAGCATCGACAAGGAAAAATATCTTGATTTCAGTTCCTTCTGGGATCCAGTCAGGAAAGTTTTTGAAATAGGCACTCTTAAGGCTATGGAAGAGATGACAACCACCATTCGCGAAAAAGTTCCCAATGAAAAACTGATCCTGAATTCAGGTAGCCGAATGAAGATAAGAATTCACAGCAAAGACTATTTCAGGCTGACAGGTGACAGGAAACTTGATAGAATCAACAAAGGAACAGTTGTCCATCAGATTTTTGAAAAAATTATAACTAAAAAGGATGTCGGACCTGTCGTCAATCAAATGGTGTCTTTGGGTTTGCTTTCCGCATCAGAGGGACATGATTTTTTTGCGAAAATAGATGAATTATTGCAAAAAGAGCCCTTCTCTGCCTGGTTTGATGACGGGTGGAAGGTTCTGAATGAAAGGGATATCCTTCGATCCGGAGAATCCAGACACCGGCCCGATCGCGTTATGATTAGGGAAGACCTGGCCGTTGTGGTAGATTACAAAACCGGGGAAAAGTCGGACAAAGACGTCAGGCAGATGCGGGGTTACCTGAACGATTTGAAGCATATGGGATATGGCTCCTGCGAAGGGAATATCTGGTACCTGCAGAAGAATGAGGTGGTGAAGGTTGTTTGAATTGTTTGAAGGGTTTGCAGTGTTTGAATTGTTTGAATGGCTGAATGTTTGAAGGGTTTGAAAACCCGAAAGGGTTTAATGTAAATAACCCCCGGTGCAACCGGGGTAAAACGAACAAATGAAGCAACAACCCGGAAAGGGTTGAACTATTTATATCATAAGTATTAAAATTAAACAGTTTATAATTTTCTTATCCCGGCAGGGATTTAATGTGGGTAGATAATCACCAGATAGTGATGACTTCGTCCCTTCCGGGACGCAATGGCCTATCAGGCATTTGCTTATTACCCATCTTTTGTACCTCCGGTATATTGATTTTCAAAATTTATACACTCTCTATAATAGTGATAGGCATATAACCTTGGTCGCAAAAAAAAATATGTTAGTATGAAGAGAAAGATATTGAATCCATATTTGACATCAGGAAGAAAAGAGTACAATTGCTTCGGTTGTTCTCCCAACAATGACAAAGGACTGCAATTGAAATTTGAGCTGGATGGCGATGAGGTCATCGCAATTTGGAATCCCGAAAGATGGGCAGAGGGTTTTCGAAATGTATTGCATGGCGGTATCCAGGCTGCCTTGTTGGATGAAGTGTGCAGTTGGGTTGTACAAAGCCTTTGCAAAACGATGGGTGTCACCACTTCGATGGAGATCAGTTACCGGAAGGCAGTACTTATCAGTGAAGGGGAGATTACTTTGAGAGCAAAGCTTGTGGAACAGAACAGCCGTATGGCCTTTGTGGATGGTAAGTTGCTGGGTAAAGACGGAACTGTGTGCGCTACCGCCAAATGTAAATTCTTCCTTTTCCCGCTCGACAAAGCTATGGCAGAGTTCGAATATCCGGGAGGAGATGCCTTCTTTGAAGAAGCATAGGGCATAGCGCATGGGGCAGAGGGCAAAGGGCATGGAGCAAAGTGTATGGAGTTGCCTCATTTCCCATTTCCCATGCTCCATGCTCCAAACTCCATGCTCCAAGCCCTATGCTCCATGCTCTCTGCTCTCTGCCCCGAAGATCGGGAGGTTAAAAACCGATTGCGATTTGGATAACATATGAAACTAATTTCATATGTGGTTCTCCGAAAGCGATCAATGGTTCTTCGACGGGAGTATTCACGGAGCTGTGGGGAGTATTCACGAAATACCGGTTGATTGCAACAACTACCCACTACCAGGGCAATCTTACCAGTCAAAAAATATTAAATATAAGTACCCTGTTTGTGGTTATTCGCGGAAGGTTAGACCTCATTGTAGAGCAACACCGAAACCAACGACAAACAATAACGTAACGCTTAAAAAATAAAAATTATGGCACTTATTAATCCTCATATTAACTTCAACGGAAATGCCGAAGAAGCATTCATTTTTTACAAATCAGTATTTGGTGGAGAATTCGCAAAAATTATGCGTTTCAAAGACCTGGCAAGTAGTGAATTTCCTATACCAGAAAATGAAGCGAATAAAATAATGCACATTGCTTTACCAATTGGTAAAAATATTTTAATGGCTAATGATGTTCCCGAAAGTATGGGCCGAACAAACGAAAATGAAAACAGAAGTAAAATTTCAATCAGTGCAGAGAGCAAAGAAGAGGCCGACAAATTGTTCAACGGACTTTCAGCAGGAGGACAAATTGAAATGACTATTGAAGAGAGCCCTTGGGGTTCATACTTTGGAATGTTTAGAGACAAATATGGTATTGAATGGATGGTGGACTTTGACCCAAATTACAAAGGACAACTGTAGACCATACAACTACTCCCCAAAAGGCTCATAAAACATAGGGGTTTATGTGGTTAAAAAGTATAGATGTGTTACCAAAAGAATTAACTATAGCACGGATTTGCCCTCTGCCCCCTGCTCCCTGCCCTATGCTCTTAGAATAAATGTTACCAGAAATGGTACCAGAATGGTCAGGACAATGCCACTAAATACTGCAACGATAGCATATTCTTTTCCGGAATATTTGCTGATAACGGGTAGGGTAGTGTCCATCGCAGTAGCACCACCGGATGCAATCCCGGCTAATTTGCCAAAATACTTCACCAGGAGGGGCGTAACAAGTAATGTTGCCACTTCCCTAAAAATATTGGAAAGAAGAGCCACTACACCAAGAGTGTGGCTGTGAAGTTGCGTAATAAACACACTGGAAAGACTGTAATAACCAAAACCTGCTCCTACAGCCATCGATTCACGAAGTGTCAGGGATGGAAGAATGAATGCCACCAGGGCCGAACCAGCCATCGTGCCAACCAGGATGGTAACAGGCACCCAGATAATCTTGTAGTTGTGGGTTGTCAATACGCGCCACGATTGCTTGTCGCTTCCAATACTCACCCCTGCCAGAAACATCAAAACAAAAAGGGCATAGTTCCCGTAGGTGTCAAAATCGAAAGCAACCGGGAGGATGCCTGATAATCCGGTAAGAATACCGGCCAGGAAAAAGGCGAAGATGATCAGACTGCTTTTCATTTCTTTTTAAATAGAAGCTTGAACAGAAGTCCGGAAAGGAGCACACTTCCGGTGATGGAAGCAACGGCAATCGAAATGGCTTCATAGCCTATTTTACCAAGATTGCGAATAATCTCCTGATTGGTCCCAACGGAGATGCCAAGTAAAAAGAGCAACAGGTAAATGGCTCCATTCAGCAATTGGCTGTTGAGGTTGTGTAGCTTAGGCTTGCTTACAAGGAGCAGGCCGACCAGAATTCCGGCTGAGAGAACGATCAGGATAGCGATCATCTTTGGTATCAGGGTTTATCTGAACTGGTAGCGTACCGCCAGCCCAACATTCACCCCAAATCCCTGGTTGAAAATTCCCAACTCAGGACGGGCATCCAGTGCAAACTTGATTCCGGCCGGGAAAGCATATTCAATTCCTATATCTCCTGCAGCACTAAGAAACATTCCGTTTTTATACCTTGAGTCATACTTCTGCGTAGAACTCCAGAAACCTAATCTGCCTCCGGGACCCGCATACCAAGTCGTTTCGTCGTTGATTTTCCAAACTTTCTGATACAGTCCTGTGACAGCCCAACTGTTGTAATCCTGTCTCAAATTATTGATGTATTCATATCTGCTGTTAAACCCCAGATCGCATTCGAGACGGTGACTAATTGTTAAATCGTGCTGATAGGAGGCTTCAATTCCCAAACCAAAAACAGCATTGTAACGAAGGCCCAAAGATTGTTCCGGCACCTGGGCAGAAACTGCAGGAACCAGCAGGAAGGGTATCAGGAGCGTCATCACTATTTTTTTCATTGGCTTCGTTTTTGGTAGGGACAATTTCAACCTTATCTGTTGATTATCTGAATTGATACCTTACGGCAAATCCAACATTGATAGCTGTGCCATGGTTGATCAATCCAATTTCCGGCCTTAGATTCAAAGCCAATTGGATACCTATCGGGAATAGATATTCAATTCCAATGTCTCCTGCTGCGGCAAGAAACAACCCGTTGTTGTATTGGTATTCCAATGCAGAATTGTAGCTCCATGCACCTATTTTTGCCCCTGGCCCCAGATACCAGTTCATATTGGTGTCAAGCTTATTCACCCAGTGGTAGAGTCCGGAGAGCCCCCAACTGGTGTAATTGTAGCGGCTGTTCTGATAATATTCGTGGTTGCTGTTAAATCCCAGATCCGCTTCCACCCGGTTGACATTGGATAATCCATACTGATAGGAGATCTCGGTCCCAAAACCATCGCCTGTACCGAATCGCAAGCCCAATGTATGTTGAGCAGTTTGAGCAGAAGAAAATTCGGTCACTAATGTCAATGCGATCAAAAAGAGTAAATATCGCCTCATAGGTAAATACCATTAGTAAATTATTATCTATCAAATCGAAAGCATGGAATTTGAAGTACATGTACATCACTTCTTTTGCGTCTGATCCATGCTCATTTCAGGATCAAAAATAGGGAAAATTCTGATAATCTGAAAAACGCATTAAGGATACACTTGGGTGGTGCTTCGGTCAGATTTCGGTAGAAAAACGAATCGGAGAGTTTAAAAAGCCGCCGCTTCCAGCTTGGCTGAGTTTCTTATTCGGTCGGTTGCATAGGGAATTGTAAAATAGAAGGTCGATCCCTTTGCCTTTGAGTTTCCTTTTGGACGGCTTTTTACCCATATTTTTCCTCCCAGCATCTCCACATAGGCTTTTGAAATGGATAATCCAAGACCTGCACCTTCAAAATCCCTGGAAAGGGATTCACTTGCTTGCCTAAAACGCTCAAAAATGATATTTTGTTGCTCTTGACAAATACCTACTCCGGTATCTTTCACAAAAAACTGGAGATATTTTCCCTTTTTGATATAGCCAAATTCGATTTGTCCTTCGCTTGTAAACTTAATGGCATTTTTCAGCAGATTGGTGACGATAATATTGATTATCTTAGGATCAGACAGGATTTTTGATTTTTCTTCTGTCAAGGAATTTTTAAATGAAATGTTAATTCCTTTCAGTCCGACCTCCCTTTGGAAATAGTCATAGATCGACAGGATTTGTTCGTTGATGTTGGTTTCGGAAATGGAAATTTCAGATTGTCTGGATTCAATCTTTGAAATACAGATGATATTGTCAATAATATTGAGCATACGGTTACCGCTTTCCTCGATGATCCGAATGTAATGCTGCTGGTCATCCCCCGAGAGATTGGATTCTTTCAGCAGTTCTGCAAACCCAAGGATTCCATTCATCGGGGTGCGTATTTCGTGACTCATGTTGGCAAGAAATGCTGATTTTAACCGGTCACTCTCCTCCGCATGTTCTCTGGCCGTTATCAGTTCCTGTTCGGTCTGTTTCTGTTGGGTAATATCCTGAACTGTACCATAACGCTCATTGATTTCCCGATTCTTTTCTGGATTTGCACCTCCATAGACATTTACATTTCGGATACTTCCGTCGGGTCGGATGAGTTCAAGTTCCAATTGATAGGATTCCCCCGTTTTTAGCGTTTTTTCGATGGCATTCTTCAGCAGGATACTGCTTTGCGGTTTGTAAATTGAAAGATGGGTTGCATAATTGGGAGCCGGAAGTTCTGGATCAAGCCCGGCAATCTGAAAGAATTCATCGGTCCAAGTGGTGAAATCGATATCGGCCTTCCAGTTCCATACCCCAATGTGTGCCAGTTTCTGGGCGTCATGCAGCATCTTTTCGCTCTCTTTCAATGCCTTTTCAGCCTGTAGATGTCTGAATACAGTCTCCTGTTCATGAATGGCCCTCTTGATAGCCGGCACGAGGCGTTCCAATTTATTCTTTAGCACATAATCCTTTGCACCGTCAAGCAAAGCATTGATGGCAGCATCTTCCCCTATCGTCCCTGATACAAAAAGAAAGGGAATGTGAATATAGTTTTCCCGGGCATAGTGCAAGGCATCGTATCCATTGTAATCAGGCAGACTGAAATCAGAAAGGATAATATCAATATCCTTGTGCGCTAATGTATCAATAAAATCCTCTTCCCTGTCTACCAGGAAATAGTTGTGTGGGATTTCCCCATTTGAAATCAGTGAACGGATCAATTCAGAGTCTCTCAAAGAATCTTCAACGTGCAGAATACCGATAGTCTTATTCATGGAGAAGTGCTCAAAGATTTTATTAATGGATCGTTGCCGGAGGTGCTTGATTGATAATCGCCCAATACTGACCCAGAGCTTTTATTGCATCAATAAACTGGACGATATCTACTGGTTTGACGACATAAGAGTTGGCGCCAAGTTTATAACTTTCCACCAGATCCTTTTCTTCACAGGAAGAGGTTAACATGATAACGGGTATAAATTTGAACTTTGGATCGGCACGTATGTGTCTGAGCACCTCCACACCATCCATTCTTGGCATTTTTATATCCAGGAGGATGATGGCAGGAGTTCCGGATAAATCTGAAAATTTCCCCCTTTTGTAGAGATAATCCAGTGCTTCCACGCCGTCTTCTGCAACGACGACATCGTTGGCAAGATTTTTTTCAGCGAGTGAGGCAATCGTAAGTTCCACATCTTTCGGACTGTCGTCTACTATGAGTATGGTTTTAATATCAGCTTTCATATTATTGTTGTTTTAGGATATTACTATCAATTTAGGAATACTGAAATAGAAACGGGCACCATGCCCGACTTCACTTTCTGCCCAGCATTTTCCCCCGTGCCTTAAGATGATTCGCTCCACATTGGCAAGTCCGATCCCTATGCCCTCAAACTCCCTTGTTTTATGGAGCCTTTGAAAAACGCCAAATAATTTGTAGGCATACTTCATGTCAAATCCTACTCCGTTATCCTGTATATAAAATACGGTCTGAAGAGGTTCTGTCTGGCAACCAATTTCAATGATAGCCTTTGCTTCATTCCTGGTGTATTTCAGTGCGTTGGAGATCAGGTTGACCCAAACCTGACAGATTAGGTTTTCATCTCCCATGATGTCGTCAAGTTCCAGAATATTGATCTCAATCTTTCTGCCTTCCAGTTCATCACTGAATTTCTTAAGGACTTTGTCAACAAGATTTTCTGAATTGATCCTTGTCCGTTGCAATTCAGTTCTGCTGAGTCTTGAAAAAGTCAGCAATGCGTCGATAAGATCCCCCATTTCACTGGATGATTCTGCAATGATGTTCAAATACCTGCGTCCTGCTTCATCGAGTTGTAAGGCATTGTTTTTCATCAGCAGATCGACAAAACCATTGATGTGCCTCAAGGGTGCACGTAAATCGTGCGAGACTGAATAGCTGAAAGCCTCCAGCTCTTTGTTGGCGGCTTCCAACTGTTTGGTGCGTTCTATGACACTTTGTTCCAGGGTTTCATTCAGGTTTTTAATCTCTTCTTCGGTTTGTTTGCGCTGTGTTATATCATGAAGTTGCGCTATGGTAGCCACCGGGGTTTTTCCGTCAGGGGTCATAATGTTGGCTGAATTCCACAATAAAATTCTGATTGATCCGTCGATGTGAAGAATATTGAATTCCACCACCTCCATTCTGATACCTTCCAGGGTTGTCTTGATAATCGCCATATAATTTTTCCTTTGGGAAGGTGGGAAAAGGATCTCAAGCGATTTCCCCAATACTTCTGCCTCCGTCCTGCCTGTGAGGATTTCGAAAGCCCCGTTGAATCTTGTGATTTCATATTTGGGATTCCAGACAATGATGGGAGCATTGGCACAGTTGAGGAGGTTTTCCAGATATTCATTGGTTTGCCTGCGGTCCTCATTGGCGATGATCAATTCATCAGCCCTTCGTTCTTTCTCTGAATTTTGGAATGCCAATTCATTGTTGGCAATGATTAACTCGGCCGCACGTCTCTCCTTTTCCCTGTTTTGAAAGGCCAGTTCCTTGTTGGCAAGAATTAATTCGTCGGCGCGTTTCTCCTTTTCCCTGTTTTGAAAGGTAAGTTCCTTGTTGGCTACGATCAATTCCGCAGCCCTTTTCTCTTTCTCTTCGTTTTGATAGGCTAATTCTTTGTTAGCTATCACAAGTTCAGCGGCTCGCTTGCCTTTTTCTTCATTTTGAAAGGCCAGCTCCTTGTTGGCAAGGATTAATTCATCCGCACGTCTCTCTTTCTCCCTGTTTTGAAAGGTAAGTTCATTGTTGGCGATGATCAATTCATTCGCCTTTATTTCCTTTTCTGTATTTTGAAAGGCCAATTCCTTGTTGGCAATGATCAACTCATCCGCCCGTTTCTCTTTTTCCCTGTTTTGAAAGGCCAATTCCTTGTTGGCAATGATTAACTCATCTGCCCGTTTCTCTTTTTCCCTGTTTTGATAGGCCAATTCCTTGTTCGCAACAATCAACTCTGCTGCCCTTTTTACCTTTTCCTCGTTTTGAAAGAGAAGTTCTTTGTCGGCAACGACCAGTTCTGCCGCACGTTTCCCCTTTTCATCGTTTTGGATGACTAACTCTTTGTTGGCTTGCATCAACTCAACTGCCCTTTTAACTTTCTCTCTGTTTTGAAAAGCAAGTTCTTTGTTGGCAATTATGAGTTCCGCTTCCCTTTTCCCTTTTTCCTTGTTTTGAAAGGCAAGCTCCCTATTGGCAATGATCAGTTCTTCTGCTCTTTTCCCTTTCTCACGGTTCTGGAAAGCCAGCTCTTTGTTGGCAACAATTAATTCTTTTGCACGTTTGCCTTTCTCTTTGTTTTGGAAAGCAAGTTCTTTATCGGCAATGATTAACTCCGCTGCCAGTTCTCCTTTCTTTTTATTTTGAATGAGCAGTTCCTTATTGGCTGTGATTAACACATCAGCGGCAATGTTCTTAGCCATAATTCGTTTCAAAAGAGTTGTTTCAAAGGTATAGCAACGATCAATCGCGGATAAGCAGGAGCTTATCTGCAGATGATTCGAGCTAAACCGAAATTACGCCCCATATTCATTGCTACAGTTACAGAATTCTGCGAATAAATTGCATAATTCACAGTTTTCTTACCCATTTAAACTACCAGATTGGTTTAATGGAATGAAGGATACATCACTTGGAATGAAGACTTTTGGCTGATAGGTTGCAATTTGCAACTTTTTAAACCATCCGGATAGGACGATTCAGTTTACCAATTCTCTGAATCTTTCAAGTTGGCAGTTCCAGATTTCGTGATCTTTTGGCAGGAATGTTTTGGTATGGAATGAGTTCTCGACCATGGTACGGATCTCTGAGAGTGAAGAGACTGCCTTCATGGCCCTTGCCTGAAGAAGGATATTACCGATAGCTGTTGCCTCGGTTGGGCCGGCTATAACAGGAAGGCCCAGTGCATTGGTGCTGTACTGACAAAGCAGTTCATTGTTGGCGCCACCTCCGATCAGATGAATTTTTTCGATGGATTGGCCTGAAATGGAGAGGATTGACTCGAGGGTAATTTTATATTTTAACGCGAGACTCTCAAAGATACAGCGGATGTATTCACCATGATTGCTGGGTTCAGGCTGACCACTCTTCAGACAAAAATTTCGGATGGCATCCGGCATATTTTCAGGATTCAGAAAAGTTGCATCATCAGGATCTATTAGACATTTAAAAGGCTGTGCCTGGATGCTCAAATCGACCATTTCACTCCATGAATAATTGACTTCATGCGACCAGATTCTTCTGCATTCCTGTAACAGCCACATTCCCATGATGTTTTTCAGGAAACGTGTCGTTCCTTCCACCCCTCCTTCGTTGGTAAAATTAAGGTCGAGTATTTCTTTGGATATTAGTGGCTTGTCGGATTCAATTCCCATAAGTGACCAGGTGCCAGAGCTGATATAGGCCCAATTTTTTCCAGTTGCCGGGACTGAAGCTATGGCCGAGGCAGTATCATGGGAAGCGACAGCTACGACGGGAATCGCTTTGCTGCCAGTCTCTTTCTGGATTTCCGGCTTGATCATTCCCAATACTGTCCCCGGAAGGACAATCTCCTGCATGATACTCCGTTTTATACCAAGCCGTTCAAATATTTCCCATTCACAAGCCAACTGACCAGGTTTGAGTAGTTGGGAAGTGGAGGCAATGGAGAATTCATTTTTCATAACGCCACAAAACAGATAGGAGAGTGCGTCCGGCATAAACAGCAATGTTTTCCCAATTTCGTATTGAGGTGTATGATCCCTGTGGTTGACAAACAGCTGGAAGATAGAATTGAACTGCATCAGTTGGATTCCTGTCATGGCATAAAGCTCTTCTTTTGGGATAATCCGGAACAGTTCTTCCATAGCATCGTCTGTCCTGTGATCACGGTAGGCAAATGGGAGCGAGGCAATCATCCCGTCCTTATCGAGAAAAGCAAAATCAACCCCCCACGTATCTACGGCAATGGAGTCGGGTTGAATCCCGAATTCATGGATACATTTCTTCAAACCGGTTTTTAGTTCCTCGAAAATAGAGAAGATGTTCCAGTAAAAATGATTGTCTATTTCAACCATCCTGTTTTCAAAACGATGGATCTCGGATAGAGTCAGCTTTCCCCCGGAAAGGCTTCCAAGCATGGCCCGTCCTGAAGAAGCTCCTAAATCGAATGCTAAAAAATTGCCGGTGTTCATTGGTTAAGAATAAAATGTTTCATACTAGTTAACCCACACTGGGTTTATGGTATTCTTTTCTTGTTACATGAAAAACGTTTTCACTTTTTAAGGTAAAAGTATTTTCCGGTCAGCAATAAGCCCGCAAAAACAAACAGGGCAAACAGGAGGCTGCTTGCCGCCAACTGCATTCCGCCTGAAATGATGTGTCCCGAAGTACAACCACCTGCCATCCGGGCACCAAAAATGAGAATGAATCCTCCAATGAAAGCCCAAATAGCCCGTTTGCCAAAGCTATTGCCTTTGTATTTTTCCCAATTGTCTTGAATCATCCTGATTTTGAACTCTTTTCTTAGAAGCGATATGACCATTCCGGAAAGTAGTCCTCCTGCCAGAAAAGGAACTTCCCAGCTTCCTGATTTTGTGATTTGTTTGAAGTATTCATTGTCAACGACTCCGGAAATGTTATCGGCTACGTAAGGAAAGAAGGTAGAAGCTCCGATGGGGCGATCCGCATAGTAAAAGACAAAAGTATTCAGCACCGCAATTCCAATTCCGGCGAGGATCCAGCTTTTGTCGACACTTTTCTCAAAACGGTGAACGACGAAGGCAATGGCAATAAATATGAGTCCGGAAGGAACCATCAAAGAATAAAACAGGAATGGATCATTGCTAAAAGCAGAGTGAAGGGAGAACGTACCGAGATTTGGCCCCAGTAAACCGGTTATGGAAGGTAACACCACGGTATAAACCAATCCTCCGGCCAGTCCACCGAGGATACCGACAATGGCGTCCAGGGAGCCTTCCCCAGCAGATACCATTACAGTGCCCGGACAATAACCAAGAATGGCCATTCCGGTACCAAAAATAAGTCCGCCAAAGACTATTCCTCCCAATATTATCGGTTTCACATGGTAAGTAGCGTATCCTAACCCTATTTCGATGTTCAGCAGGATGATGCCGACTCCAATGGCCAAAGCGATGGCTTTGGCAACTTTGAAATTTTCCAGAGTTGCCATCCCGCTGATGGTGTCAAAACGGTTGAGTCTGGCACTGAGAAGAAGGGCTCCAAAAATGAATCCCAATAAAAAAGTAGTCATTTTTCGGGTTGTAATTAGTATGGTTTTATCTTTCAAAGATAGCAATTCGGGCTTTAATTTCTTAGCTTTGTTAGGAAAGTTAAGTTAGTTCAATACAAAATCCAAACTATAAAATGAAGACACTGCTCGCATGTTTCGTCTTGTTTCTGGTTTCCGTTTCTGCTTATCCTCAGACAGGCAAAGTAATTGAGTCATTGAGTTTCAATGGTAAAAACGGAGAGTCAATCAAGTTTTCTGTTTATCTGCCTGCCGATTATGCCAGTTCGCAGCGAAGTTACCCGGTAGTATACCTTTTGCATGGTTTTTCGGACGATGAAACAGGCTGGGTTCAATTCGGAGAGGCAAACCAGATTGCAGACAAAGGCATAGCAGAGGGTAAAATACCTCCCTGCATCCTCATCATGCCGGATGGAAAGGTTACCTGGTACTGCAACAGTTATGATAAAAAGACTACATGGGAGGATACTTTTGTGAATGAATTCATCCCATTCGTCGAAAAAGAGTACCGGATCCGGGCAAAAAAGGAGTTCAGGGCCATTGCCGGACTATCGATGGGTGGTTATGGTGCATTGAAACTCTCTATGCGGCACTCTGATCTTTTTTCGACTTGTGTTGCCTTGAGTTCGGGTACATTTACAGATGAAGAGATTATTACAAAATCAGACAGTGAATATGAGATGTATTTCTCCGGTCTGTTTGGAGAGGAATTGAAAGGATCTGCCCGCCTGAATGAAGCCTGGAAATCCAATAATCCGTTGGATTTGATCCATTCCGTTCCAATAGAGAATCTCAAATCCATTCGTTTCTGGATCGACTGTGGAGACGATGATTTTCTTTACAGCGGAAACTCTGCATTGCATGTTGAAATGCGCAAATTAGGAATCCCCCACGAATACCGCGTGAGGGACGGCAGCCATTCCTGGAGCTATTGGAGGAGCGGATTGGTAATGGGGTTGGAGTTTATTGGGGAGAAATTCCACAGATAGGGACTGTTTAATTGATTTACCAGTGGTGAGCAGATTGCTTCCCGCTATGCGGTCGCAATGACGATTCACATTCAGGGTTCGGTGAGAATAGAAAAGGAGGGCGGGTCAACAAGCTAATATAGAAGTCACCTTTTCGCCCGCCTTCCTTTTCTATTCTCACCCCTACGCATCAACTGTCCGTCATTGCGAGTGCGAGGAACGAAGCAGGAAGCAATCTGCTGATATATTGTCGAATGTCAAAATCTGTCATTGGTTGGAGGTACGGCGAAACAATCTGATCATGGTTCAAAAGCAAACTCAGGAACTATTTGTTGAACAGTATCTTCTCCAGATCCGGTCTTTTGATCATGCGCAGTTCTGCAATGAGTTCCTTTCTGAATTCACTCTTGTACCAAAAGAAAAATTTTCGCTGTGCCTGTTTCTGTTCCCGGGTCTTGGCCGTATATACCTTTTCAAGAGTGTAGGGGTGATAACCTGTGTAGTAAATCACTGTCGCCAGGGTCATTGGTGTAGGCGTGAAATCCTGGACCTGTTCCAGTTTAAAATTGAGCGCCTTCGTTTTGGCAGCCAGGTCTGCCATCGATTCTACGGTACTTCCGGGGTGGCTTGAGATAAAATAAGGTATCAGCTGCTGTTTCAATCCATACTTCTCATTCGCATCATCAAAGAATTTCTTGAGTTGTGCAAACTGGGAAAAAGAGGGTTTCCGCATGATATCGAGCACCTCATCTGCCGTATGTTCAGGGGCTACCTTGAGCCTACCGGAGACATGTTTCTCAATTACCTGGTCCAGATAGGCCAAATTCCCTTTGTTAACAGCATCATTGTCCACTCTGTGAAAGACCAGGTCGTATCGGATGCCACTTCCGATAAACGCCTTTTTGACCCCCTTGACGGCTGCCACACGATCGTATAACTGGGTCATTGGGCGATGGTCGGTATTCAGATTCTTGCAGACACTGGGAAAGATACAGGAGGGTCTTTTGCAGGATTGACAGATGGAGAGATGGATACCTTCCATCTTGTACATGTTGGCGGAAGGACCCCCGATATCCGAAATATAGCCCTTGAAATCGGGCATCTGTACCACCTGGTCCACCTCTTTCATCACCGAATCTTCGGATCTTGAAGCGATAAATTTGCCCTGGTGGGCGGAGATGGTACAGAAGCCGCATCCACCAAAACAACCCCTGTGGATGTTGATGGAGTGCCGGATCATTTCATAGGCCGGGATGGTACCCTTGCCGTTGTACCTTGGGTGGGGCAATCTGGTAAATGGCAGATTGCTGTAATGGTCCACTTCGTCGGTTGATAACGGAGGCCAGGCGGGATTAAGAACCACATTCAGGTCTTCGTGAGCCTGAATAAGCCGGATCTCCGGTTCCATCTTGTTCGACTCTTCTTCAATGATCTTAAAGTTGCGCGCATAATTGATCTTGTCTTTCTTGCACGCTTCCAGGCCAAATAGTTCAAAATCCTTCCAGGATGTGTTTATTGGAATAGGCTGATCTTTGGGAAGGAGATAGGCCGTTTGTGGAATGTCGGTCAAATCCGCCATTTTGCTGCCGTTTTTCAGTTGCCCGGTCATGTCGATAAGTGATTTCTCGCCCATACCGTAGAAAAGCAGATCGGCTCCGGACTCGACCAGAATGCTGGGCTTCAGCTGATCCGACCAATAGTCGTAATGGGTTACGCGACGCAATGAAGCTTCAATTCCTCCGATTATAATGGGAACATCGGGGAATAGGTTTTTGAGGATTTTCGAATAGACGATCGTCGCATAGTCAGGCCGGGCACCGGCCCTGTCGCCCGGCGTATAGGCATCGTTTGAGCGTTTGCGCTTGTTCGCCGTATAGTGATTGACCATCGAATCCATGCATCCTGCCGTGATGGCAAAGAATAGGCGTGGTTTGCCCATTTTCTTGAAATCACGCAAATCGTCCTGCCAGTTGGGTTGGGGAACGATAGCCACTTTCAGGCCCTCACGCTCCAGGATTCTGCCAATCACGGCAGCACCAAAGGAGGGATGGTCTACATAGGCATCACCCGAGAAAAGAACCACATCCAGTTCTTCCCATCCCCTGGCCCGCACCTCTTTGATCGTCGTGGGCAACCAGTCATTTATCTTATAATCGTTCAAAATCTGATCTTTTTAATACAAAACTACTTCATTTGTCAATGGAATGCCAAATTATAAAAATATGTTAGTCAAATCCTTGCAAAGATTCCAAAGTTTAGATTTCTATTTGGGCAGTATTTAATGCCAATTTTCTATATTTGGATGTTGAAGCGTAGTATTGACCAACTCTTCACCGATGGTATACGATGAAAAAATGTGAAGGTTCAATTTGACAATTTGAAACCTGAAATTCCAAATGCAAAACAGATGAAGCTGGTTAAACCACAAGATTTAATAAAAGCGAGTCCATTCATTCAATACCTTGGAGGAGAGTATTTTGCCAAAATATTGATGCACCTACTGAGCTTTCACAAGATCAACGATTTGTATGAAAATGTCAGCCAGAAACATGGCATTGAATCCATTGATGCTATTATCAAATACTTGAATATCACACTCGATTTTGATGAAAATGACCTTCGTAAACTACCAACCGATGGCAGCTTCATTACTGTTTCCAACCACCCTTTTGGCGGTATAGATGGCATACTATTGATCAAATTGCTTTCCCTGGTAAGGGGGGATCATAAGGTGATTGCCAATTTTCTGCTTAAAAAGGTTGCCCCTATTTCGGATTTTTTCCTGGCCGTCAATCCATTTGATAATATGCCGGAGGCAGGTTCCAGTATTGGCGGATTAAAGACTGCCATTGATCATCTGAATCATGGAGGGGTGCTCAGTCTTTTCCCTGCTGGTGAAGTATCTACCAATTATGCCTCCTCACTGATTACCGACCGCGAATGGCTCTATTCTGCTCTTCGGTTTATAAAGAAGAACAAAGTTCCGATTGTACCTATCTATTTTCACGGCACCAACAGTCGGCTTTTTCATTTACTTGGACGCATTCATCCATCCCTCAGAACTGCAAAATTGCCTTCCGAACTGATCAATAAGAGGAACAAGACTATTAAGGTTAGGATAGGAAATCCCATTTCTGTCAAAGAACAGGAAGAGTTTTCAGATATTCACCAGTTTGGACGCTACCTTAGGGCCAAGACCTATTGTCTGGACTCAGGAATGGAAGTGAAGGGCTTTTTCGACTATTCCCTCAAGAGTGAACCCGTGCCTGAAGAGATCAAGGCACCGCAACCACAAACGCTCATTGAGAAAGAGATCAATTCACTCAAAAGAGATGGATTTCTTTTCAAGATCAAAAATTATGAAGTTTATTGTGCCCCGACCAAAGTGATTCCGGTCATTTTGAAAGAGCTTGGCCGGTTGAGGGAGATAACCTTCCGTGAAGTAGGAGAGGGAACCAACCGATCAACGGATATCGATGAATTTGATCTCTATTACCATCAGTTGGTAATATGGGATAACATCGAAAAAAAAATTGTTGGAGGTTATCGCATTGGTATGGGTGCAGAAATCATGGAACAGTTTGGAATTCAAGGATTTTATACCCACAGTCTGTTCAAAATGAAGAATGGCTTCAAGGAGACACTTCACCAGTCACTTGAACTTGGCCGTTCTTTTATTGTAAAGGAATATCAAAAGAAGCCGTTACCACTTTTCCTGCTTTGGAAAGGAATCCTCTACTTCCTGCTGAAAAATCCTGAATACCGTTACCTGATTGGACCTGTCAGTATCAGCAATACCTATTCCGAGAAATCCAAGGAACTGATCATCCGCCACATCATGGCCAACTATTTTGATTATGGAAAGGCGGCTCTTGTCATTCCGAGAAAACGGTTCAAAGTAAAAACGGACGATCCCCATCTGAACGATGCCATGCTCCACCTGACTCCGCATCTGAGTTCACTGGACAAGTTTATTGGTGATGTAGACCAGTACAACAGCGGATTACCGGTGCTTTTAAAGAAATACCTTGGATTGAATGCAAGGATTATAGCCTTCAATGTCGATCCAAAATTCAACAATTGTGTGGATGGCATGCTGATCCTCGATATTTTCGATATTCCAAGGTCAACCATCGATTCGCTCAGCAAGGAGGTCAACGACATGAGCCTGTTGAATCGTTTTTATACCCATAGGGAGACGGAGGGATAATTAGCTGATTAGCTGATTAGCTGATGTGCAGATGTGCTGATTATTGTAATTACCATGTTTATTTTTGGATCTGCATGGTTTTTGATTCAAGTAAGGCAACAGATTGCTACTTGGGGGTTTGCCAGAATAAGTTTGCGTTGTTTGTTTTGTAAATGATCATCTCATTCTCCACTTTCTTGTCTGGTAACTGATTAAAATAATCGAGTGGAAGTAACTCTATGTAGGAGATGGTTTTCCCCTTTGAATAAGTTTCCGAATCGTATTCACTGCTGACAGGGCACTGAAGAATGTAGAGATTCTTGGCCATATAGCGATAGAGGTAATCATCAATAGTTACGGCAGACTTGTGGTTCCAATTGGCATCAGCATTGACAACCAG
>Ga0118677_10004008_pt1 | contig 27202 bp, 36 predicted proteins | sample AliMusrvi5mmetaG_FD_86154 | JGI IMG/M metagenome (GOLD analysis project Ga0118677, IMG submission 86154) | reverse complement strand
CTGCTGAAGATATCATGCAGGATTTTGAAAATGCCTAACATAATATCAAATATTCATCAAAGTTAATTAATTCCTTCTCATCCATTCGCGTTTACTCCGATTTAAAATATTTTTTTTATTTTAGGCACTTGCCTTCCACTTTCCGTCATCACTAAATCAATATATTCCCCTTTTTGCTCAGGCCCATAACTCACATGAATGGGCCTATCTTCTCCATAAAAATACAGCCGATCAAAGGGGGTGTTTTCTGCGACCCAATCTGCAACTTCTCGCATGTTTTCATCTTCAACAATAAAGTCAATGGCGGCACCTAAGCGGGGACAGATAAAGGCCTTTTTACTATTCGTTTCGTGGGCGGCATGTTGATCTAGTTTGGGCGCGACGCGACCTTTTATATGTTTACCTAAGTCATGAGAACAAAAGCCATAGGTCAGTTTAATCATGCCAAAGTAATCAATCACTGGATCTAAAACATGGGTGGCTAAGTCATATAAGGCGGTATAGCTATCCGGTTGTTTGGGGCAGTTTGATAAACCGGTTTTAGCTTGAGTTTCACCACATTCAATGATCTGTCTGTAGCTTAGATGCTGTCCACAAGGACTATCAAGATCAGGAATCGTTTGGCTTCGGCTTAAGTTAAAACCGTTTATTTCCCAACGGGCATTGTTGAGTGTGTCTCTAAAGGCTTGGGGTTTGGGGCCATGATTGTTAAAGTCGAATAAATTAAGAGCACTCAGTTGTTCATCAAAGTTTAATTGTTCGGCATAGTTCGGATGGTCTTCATTAATATAGTGTGATTTTAAGTATAGATAAGTGGGCTCATACTCATCACCGTATTGATACAGGTCGAATAATTGTTCACGCAGGTTAATTTTGACCCGTTCTATTAAGCGGGGTAAGGGAGTGTTATCAAAATCATCATAGCGCATCAAGCTCAGTTTGCCGGATTGACTGTGTATTTTGATTAAGTCAGTTTGTTCAATATCACCGTATAAGACCGTAGAGCAGCCGATATAAATACGCAATAGGGCTGGCAGTTGTTCTACTAAAGAACTGTGTAGTATTAAAGCACCTTCTGCATCTAAATAACCTAAGCCGTTTTCTGTAGCTTTTAAACAGGCGGCGCTAATTAATTCGGTATGACTGATTTGGTATAAAAGCGTGGTGGCAGAGACAAGGGCGTTTTTATAGTCGCCAAAGAAGGCTTTGATATCTTTTTGCAGGCTGGCTTCGAGTTGTTTGTAAGGTTTGCGTTTAGAAAAAGTTTGTAGTGCAAAGTAGATCTGTAAATCATCCAGATGATTTTGTCGGGCTTGTTCTAATAAAGTCTCATCAAACTGGCTCAACATAAACTGCAAGGCTTTATTGACGGTGCCAAAGCGTTGTGTGATCTCTATCAGATTTTCTAGTTCGGACTTTTCTGGCAAGCGCCCGAGTTCTAAGCTGTGTTGCCAGAGCGGATCAATTAAGTGTTGATAGGCAAGGTATTTCTTTTCGTTACGTGATAGTTTGGGTTGTTTGGGGTTAGCGGAGCGATACGTTAAGCGTAAAACATTGCGTTGGCTACGTTGTCTTTTTAATAAAAAGCGTTGTTCGGCGTCGGTATCTTTAAAGATATAAAAGATACCCGGAGCCACCGGAATGGCCTCGGTGTCGAGGGTGTCACTTAAAAAGTCTTTGAGTTCGGTTTGGGTAAAATATTTTTGAAAGGTATTGCGTTGCGTGATAATCCCGTCTTGATAGGACTGGCCTTTAAAGGCATTCTGATTCATTAACATGGCAGAGACGACTAAGACTTGGCGGGTTAAGGCGTAAGCACCTAATAGGGCTTCAAGTCGTTCTTGATAATTTTCGATGACATTAATCACAAAGCCGATGTTGACAATATCGGCTGCTTGTTTCGGTTGATCTGGCGCGTAGTGTGGGTCCCAACCGGATACGGTGATGTCATTAGCTCTTAAGTTTCTGATGTCATCGCCTTTGCCACAACCATAATCAAACACACTTAAACTGCCATCTAAATAGCCATGTCGAGCCAGACATTGCATCGGTGCAGAGAGATTGCTTCGGGAGAGTGCGGTTAAGTGTCTGGAAATTTGACTGGTGTTGGAATTGGGTTCGGCTTGTTCATTGTTAGCGTCATTATTGCCAAGCGGAACAAATTGATGATCATTCAGTTGAAAGCCTTTCTCGGCGATTAAGTTTTCCCAGGCTTGTTTAAAGCCGATATGAATGGGGTTTTCGAATAAGCCTAGTTCTTCGGCGGTTTGGGTGAGGGCTTTAAAAGGGCCACTTCGGGGATCATCGGCGCGGATAAAGAGTTCTTTGCGGTGCAGAATAGGCGGGTTAATAGAGATTTGATAACTGCGCTTTTCAACTCGTTCTGCTGCTATGTCTATTCGATAACTGGTTTCTAAGGCAGGGAATGGGTCGGTAAAAAAGTCGGGATACCAGAGCAATGACAGCATGGGACTGTTAAGGTCATATTTTACGATGTTGTAATCCACACCGGCGGTTAATTGACTTAATGCCTCTGCTTTGGCAATGCGGTGTTGTAGCTCTACTGGTTGCAAAGTAGTAAGGTCGATATGCCAGTAGAGGTTATTAAGGACTTTTTTACCAAGCATTGCTTAAAGCTCTATGGCGAGTTGTCGTAAGCGTAGCACTTCATTATAGAGGTGTTGTCCTGCGTACAGTATATCTTGTGCAGTGGTGTAGCGGCCAAAGCTGATTCGAACCGCGCCATACAGTCGATCACCTTCTATGCCAATGGCTCTAAGGACATGGGAGGCTTCAATCGTGCCGGTATTACAAGCGGAGCCGTTAGCGATAGCGAGTTGTTCTTTTAAATGAATCATCAGTGAATCTGAACCCACATCATCAAAGCTGATATTGAAAATGGAGGCTAATTTTTGTTGCTGATTACCGTTAAAATGCACGCCTTTAAGTGTGTTGAGTTGTTCGGTTAATAACTGAGCTAGGTGTTCTGCGTGTTGCTGATCTTTTTCTAATGATTGGGCGGCTAATTTAAAGGCAGTGGCCATACCAATGATTTGATGAGTAGGTAAAGTGCCGGGTCGTAGTCCGAATTCTTGTCCACCGCCGTGCATTAAGGGCATTAAATGTTGTCGCTTTCTATTACGAATATAAAGACAGCCAATGCCTTTGGGCCCATAACATTTGTGTGCTGAAACAGAGAGTAAATCAATGGGTGTTTGGCTGAGGTCTATTGCAAGTTTTCCAACACTTTGGGCTGCATCAACATGAAAGTAGAGTGTGTGGTTGGGGAAGGCCTGTTGTTTTTCTTGCAGTGCTTGGGCAATGGCTTCGATGTTTTGAATAACGCCGGTTTCATTGTTGACGTGCATTAAAGAAACTAAAAAGGTGTCTGGCGTGATGGCGTCTAAAAGGGTTTCGAGGTTAATGAGGCCATTGTGATCAGGTTTTAAGTAGGTGACGGTAAAGCCTTGGGTTTCTAAAGAGTGGCAAGTGTCTAAGATGGCTTTGTGTTCTGTAGCCGAGGTAACAATATGTTTACGGGTGTTTTGTGGACTAAAGGCCAGTCCTTTTAAGGCGAGGTTGTTGGCTTCTGTCGCGCCTGAAGTAAAGACAAGATCATTGGCTTTGCAGTTTAACAGCTCTGCGATGTCAGAACGGGCGGTTTCGACTAGGTGATAAGCGCGTTCGCCAAGGCTATGTTGTAAAGAAGCCGGGTTTGCAAAGTCACCTTCTAGAGTTAAACATTGAGCCATTGCTAAAGCGACTTCGGGTGCCATAGGTGTCGTGGCGGCGTAATCAAGATAGATCGGGTGAGTCATAAAGCGTTAATAGCAATGGCGTGCTGTTTTACCATTTCTTTTACAAACTTCCAGCGACTGTGTGTATATATTGTCATAAGTAAACGCTGAGAGTTGTGACCTAAAATTATATTTTAGCACTTAAGGGCATAGAGTTGATTTTATGTCTGTGTTACGACAAGGTGTGGCGTGTTTAAAGATATAATTGGTTTAAAAGTCGACTGACCATGTAACAAGATTTATTTGACGATTACATTTTTAGTAAGGCTTGAGTTTTGGTGTACTATATCGATTAGTTTGTTGATTCGAGGAGTATTTAATGATGAACCTAACCCCTGTAAAGCAATATGCTGACGTAGTGAATGGTGTTATACATATTCATTTGCCCGAAGGTTTTAATGCTAAGCGTGTTGAATTAACAATTGTGCCTATAGAAGATGATGTCTCGTTACACACTTCTTTTCAACAATGGAAATAATTTGTCTCGATACTAATGTAATAATTGCTCCTAACCGCAAAAAAGGCTGATAAAGATAAAACGTTTTTATATCAGTTAACCTTAAAACCTTATCAATTTTCAGTTTCAAGCATTACCGTTTATGAATTATTACGCGGTGATAATCAGGATGAAGATGCTTATTGGAAAGCAATGTTAAGCAATATGACAGCATTGAATTTTGATAGTCATTGTGCCGAATATGCGGCTACTATTTATCAAGATCTTAAAAAGAAAGGGTTGTTAATAGAAGCTGAGGATTTATTAATAGCTGCTACGGCATTGGCAAATAAAATGCCACTAGCTACCGGAAATATCAAGCATTTTGACCGTGTTGTGGGCTTGGAGTTAGTTGTTGAAAAATGAATTTGAAATCATCGCGTTACCTATTGAGCTTGTATCATCTGGATCTGTCTCTTGGGTAGAGCGCGTATCAACTGTTGCAGGAACATTAAATGATGATTTCCCTGATCAAATTGATAATTCTGATTTAAGTGATTATTTTTGCGAATTGATCCGTAAATACTAACCCACTAAAGCCGAAAAAACATCTAAGGTCGGAGTGAAGATTAAGAGATTAAAATCTGGATGGGATAATGATTATTTGCTTCGCATTCTAGGAGTGATTTAAGCGCGATTGCCCTGGTTGCCTGAGCAAGGCGGGTGTTAGAGTGCTTCTGGCTGTTGACGATTACCATACAGTCGATCACCTTCTATACCCATGGCTCTAAGAACATGGGAGGCTTCAATCGTGTCGGTATTACAAGCGGAACCGTTGGCGATAGCGAGTTGATCTTTTAAATGAATCATCAGTGAATCTGAACCCACATCATCGAAGCTGATATTAATAATACAGGCTAATTTTTGCTGTTGATCACCGTTAAAATGGGCTTTGCGTATCTCGTCCAATCCCACAACCGATATCAAGAGTGTTGCCAGTCTTGGTAAAGTAGGCTGTTATTAATGTATAGAGCCGATCAGGTGTTAAGCTGGAATGTAATTGTGCAATCCGTTCAGCCTCACGGTCATAAGTTTCGATGGTTTGTTTGTCCATGATTGGGCAGTTCAGGGATTAAATGTTGATGTGTTTTAATCAAGTAAATTAAGATGCAATGAGTAGTTTGGGTGCAGGCATAAAAAAGGCATTGATAGATTAAGGCCTTTGGTTTGTTAGATTTGCATGTTTTACTGAGCAATAAAATCTGTCATTTTAAGTATGATCAGCTAACCATGTTTCTAAGTCTGACATGGCGTTAAAGTCTAATAAGGCATCGGCTAAGTCTTCTAGTTTTTCTAAAGGATAGGTCGGGAAGCTTTGTAAGATGGTTTCAAGTTCAGGTTGTACTCCGAATTTGCGTCTTAATAAACGACTCAGTAATTTAATACATTCTTCTTGTTGCCCTTTTTGTAACCCTTTTTGTAACCCTATTTGTTCACCTTCTGCAGATACTTCTTGATAAAAGCGGGTATCTTGTAATTTTACTTCATATACAGATAGCATTTGTTTAATCTCCTCGCGGCTTAAGTGGGGTAACTTATAAACCAAAATAGTTTCAATAAGATCCAAACCTTCTACATCTACTTTATCAAGTCGCTCTGCTAAATCTTTGGCTCGACTTATTGTCTGTTCTTTATCACTGACAATCAAGCGAATAAATTCAAGTGAAGGTGATAAGTCAGTGCGGTCTTGATAATCTTCTAAGTAAATACGATGGACCTGGGGTAAGTTTAAGAAAGGTAAAAACTCAATGCTGGCTTTCTTTTCAATAGATCGACTGGGATAAATCAACAAGATTAACCAGTCTCGCTCGGGCTTTTTTAAGTACAAGTAAAGCGTGAGTTCACTAAATAAGCGACCGTAAAAATCGTTATCCACTTGATACTGTACTTCAACAAAGATAATAGGTTGTTCTGGATCGTCAGACAAGGGCTTGAACAAACCATCAATTCTAAAAGCCGTCTGTTTGATTTCTTCGGAGCAAAAGCTATAACTATCGCCTGTATAGTCTAAACCTAATAACTCTAAGGCTAGTTTCGGCTTACGCAGAAATAACCGGTAAAACAGGGTATCCGTTTTCATGATTAAAAAATCAATTAAGAGTGATGTGGCCCAAGTACCTTAACATACTTATAGTACATCAAATTATCTAATCAAATGAGTTATAAAATTTATAATCAAGTTGAGTTAATCTGGCGACATTATTATCTATATTTCCTAACTTTCCGAGTTAAGTTTCTGGAGATTTGACGGGTGTTAGTGTTGGGTTCGGTATGTTTAAGTCTTATTGGTCTTAACACACTGGTAACAATCCCACAATAACTATACTAGTCAAACGAATGTAAATCAAAATCAAGCAGTATTGAAATAACTTGAAACAATTATCAGCGTTGATTATTTTTGTATATCGCCATGACTTAATGTTGAGGGGATAAATCCTTCATGAGCTAGTGCATGAATAACACCCCGCATTAAGTAACTGTTGCTAAAGCCGATAGTATATTGTCGAGCCCCATCCTTGATGGGTTGCAACATATTTCGTTCAACCAGTTTTTTAATTTGATAAGTGCGTTGGGTTGGTGTCATTGCCGTCGCTAAGTCAGATGCCTTTGCTACGCCGATTTTAGCAGTGATATGTAATATTTTTTCTTCCATTGCCGTAATGTGCTCCCTTTCTCTGGCATAGGTAAGAGCAGGATCAAGAATTCTTGCACTAAAAAAACTAAAATCAGTCAACTTGTCTACTTTACGCAACTCGTCCAAAATACCTTGCAAGACGTAAGCACACCATTCTTCTAGGGCTTCTGGTGTGCCCTTATCTGCGTATGCCAACATCGCGTAATAACGATCCCGGTCATTACAAAACACAGCTGTCGGATTTAGCACCCGTCCACCGGCCTTAACATTAAAGCCATATTTTATAAGTAAGGCATAAGTTAACAGTCTTACCACTCGACCATTTCCATTGCCAAACGGATGTATCCAGCCAAAACGATGGTGTGCTAAAGCGACCTTGATTAAGTCATATTTGGGAGGATGATTCTCATTAATAAAACTTACCAACTCCTGCATATACTCAGGCACTTTAACAATGTCTGGTGGTAAATGGTCAGCTTGGGCAATTTGCACAAACCTAAGTCGGTAGGCACCAGGCGTGTTATCTCCTTCGCGTTCTAGGTCTTTTACGGTGATAGCATGTAATTCACGAATAAAATGCTCTGTCAGTTTGTCACCTGCATGAATACTATCTTCAATATAAGCCATAGCAGCCTCAATATTTTCCATTTCTCGCAGTTGATCAGTAGGGGCTTGCTTAGCGCCTTCTAATTTACTGTCCACATAATCAGCCAAAGTAATGTGATTACCTTCTATTCGAGCAGAACCTAAGCTTTCTAACATATGGAAAATACGTTTTAGCTGAAAAAAAACTTGAGGTGGGGTCGTGCCACCCAGTTGCAATCGACGCAAGTGTTCTAATTCGGTTAAAACATCAACCAATGGTGAATCAAACGATGGATTGAGCAAAGCTAAATCGTGATGATTAAATGTAGGCACGGCAATTATTTTCTATAATGGTATATTTACTTATCTTTAATTTAACACTTTTATTCTAAATTATTCAATTAATTAGTATCTACCTGAAATAAAATTATCTTTAAATAAAGCTAAAGACAACTCTAATTATATATGTTTATAAGTTTACGCCCCCGTATTTTTCATCAATAAGTACAATAAAATTAGTATAGAGAAGCAATATCAAAATAACGGTTCTTGTCATTTGTATCATAGTGATTATTACTATTAATTTTTTATTTTGATATTTTATCTAATGAGCCATAATCTGCTAGACCATTTTTCAGACATAAAAGATCCACGAATTGAGCGTAAGAAGTTACATCAATTGCCCGATATTATATTTTTGACTATCAGCGCAGTACTCAGTGGTGCTGATGGTTGATAACCTCAAAAACCTGAATTTCATGATTTTTAACGTATTGTTTTTAAATGTCAATATAAAAACTTGAACATCAACATCGAGTATAATACAGAATAGGGTTTCTGTTTTGTCATTAGTGGATAGTTCAATAATGTATCAAAAATAAGAAAAAGGTTGCAAAATTCTAGATACCTTGTACAATAGTCTTTCTTTGTTGGGTCGTTAGCTCAGCCGGTAGAGCACCGCACTTTTAATGCGATGGTCGCGCGTTCGAATCGCGCACGACCCACCACGAAGTATATACAAATCAAGCGCTTACGTTTAGACGATGCGCTTTTTTTATGCCTAAAATTCGTCACGTTGCAATCACGTTGCAAATGAAAATAAATCATCATAATTAACCGCATCACTTGCCGATAATTCAGGCATAAAAAAAGCCGCATGATTAGCGGTCTGATTATTTCATTGTGTCATGTAACTGTATTTTTATTTATACCGACATCAGGTAAAGCCAATATTACGAAACATAGCATTAACTTCATTTTGTACTATCGCTTTTGCCTGTATATCTTGTTTCTTTTTTCGTTCCCTTTTTGATGTAAGCATAGATAAAGGCTCTGTATAAAGTGATACCTCAAACCCTCTACGCTCCAACTCCTTAACCAGTTCATTGTCTGTGGCTAAGTGAAGATTTATTTTAGGTGGCAAGCCTAGCTTTGCATCCTCTATCATGGGTAATAATTCAATCGGTACACGCATAACAATTGATTGTTTACCGCTTGGCTTTCGTCCTGCTCCTTCTCTGATACCACCACGATTAGATTTCATAATGCCTCGCTGATTTATGTAACATAAATCAATTATATTGAATGATGTAACAATAATCAATAGTGATAATGTTAAAATTGCCGAATGATGATTGTTGATAACAGTTTTTTTGAACGATTCAACAGTTCTCATATATTGGGGTGAAAACATGACGGCTTGATTTACCCTCCGGCCAATCAACCGACTGACTTAATCGCGCTTTATACTCGCCCTCGGACTCATCGTCCCTTTTATAAACCGCGATATCTTGGCATTGATACCCAATAACCTTTCTATCGTCAGTATCAATAATCAGTCTCATGATGTGATGGTTCGTTGGTTCTGGCATTAAAGCCGCTTCGAGTTTAGCCAGTCTTAGTTTTATACTCATAACTCAATATCCCATTTGTTAGCATAGATAACCGTCTTAGGCTTAATGCTAACATCATCAAAATGGCGCTTGTAGACATCTTCGTTGGTTTCTCCATCATTAACGGCGATTACTACAAATCCGTTGGGTTGGTTGTCATGTTCAATTTTAGATACTCTATTTTTTAAATTACTCATAGTGATACCAATTCGATTCTATTAATCTCTAGTTTTTCAACTCGCTGTGTCAATTCTTGCAGTTCGATTAACTTACCTTGATTAGATAAAGCACTTATCAGTTGCGCCCCAATGTCCGGCGGTATTTGCCCCGATAGAGTAGCCCTGATAATTTCGTTACCTTGTTCGGCTAGGGTGCCATTAGTAGGCAAGTTGATAGTCATGGCCTGCGGTTTTAAGACTGGGCAACACCTATCAAGTAAAATTTTTGCCGCCGCTGTATCGCCGTTCTTGGCTTGTTCAACCAGTTTTAATATTATGTCCGGCATATCATCAAGTATTAATTTTCTAAGAAGAGTAGCGGGTGTCTTATCTTTTGGCCGTCCGGCTGGGTTGCCACTAATACCAGCTTTAAATTTAGTTGATTCTTTCATCTCTGTTTATATCCTGCTTGTTTTAGGTATTTTAACCAGTCGTGATTGTGCATTAGTCATTAAAAACAAAGCCGCCCCCCTTTTATGTCATTTAGGGCACTTTGAAACGCTAAAATATCCATTTTTGAAAATATCAAACCTCTACAGGCCGCGCCATTCCTTCTACTGGCCCTAAGTGCCCTATATGCCCTAAATACCCTAAGTGTTAATTTATGGGGGAGCACTATTTGTTTTTAACATTGGGCATTTAGGAATAAAAAAGGGCACTTTGGGCACATTGAAAAATCACCCTAAACACATTCATATTTTAAGCCCCTACCTAATCCGGTATTAGTCGCTTTCAATTCCGCTCGTGGGCCTGTACTGTACAACTTCAATTTGCTTTTTATCTTTCTATCACCGATACCGTTAAGCCGCTCTTTTATGTAACCAATGATTTCACCCTGACTTTCGTTCCCATCTGCGATACCAAGCTTGGCTAAGTCTATAATTTCCCTATCCTCATCAGGTAAAATATTAATAATCTTGTCAGTCATGGTTACTTTCAGGCTATTGTTTTTATCAATATTGAATGATACGGGGTTAAATTCAGCTCTTACCTTGTCGGGCCTAGTGGTAACTTCAAGGATATTTGTTTGTTCATTAAGAAAACTATCTAAATAAATCAGGTTATCAATATCGTTCCTTAAGTCGGCTGTTCCTTCATAAATGTGTTTACCGTCTTCGTCCTTGTACTTATTGCAATGCCCCAATAAACAGATAGTCGCACCTTGTACCGTTAGCTTTCGTAACAATTTATAAAACTCTTTCGCCTTGGTTTTATTAATAACATCAGTAAACTTTTTTAGAGTGTCCAATATAAAAACATATTCACTACATTGGGCGCCACCATCTGCAATGGTTCGAAGTAACTCTGTCACATCATCGGCTGACTTTCCCTCACAAGCATCGGGCGCAATTACTTTGTAATTATGAGTTTTGGCGTGGGCAAAATGTTTCTTTAAATCGCCTGGCCCTGCGTCAACATTTACATAAAAAACTTTCATTCCGTCCTTGCCTAAAATCTCACAAAAATATCTGAATAATGCTGACTTGCCACCATTGGCGGGGGCTGCATAAACTGTAATATGTCCTTGTGCAATAATATTGGGTATTAAAAAGCGCGTGTTTGCCATTTTGTCTACATGCTCTTGAGTTAAAACAATATCGTTAAAAAGGCTTTCTATATCGCCATTCCAAGCAGGTATATTTGATTGCTTTTTCTGTTTGGCTTCATGCTCCTTAAATAATCGCTGGTTGTGCTTAGTAATCTCTAAATTCCAATTTAGAGCACCCATGTCACCACCCCCCGCCATGCTCTAAGAGCCGAAAGCAGTCGAAAGCATCATGTGCATAACCATCGTTTAAGGCATCTCCACCATGCGAAAAGCACCTCACTCTACCATCGGCACAGTTTCGCATAAGCGCCACGGCGGGGGCTTTTGAGCTGGAATTAGGCCTAATAAATCTATCCTTTCCGGTTTGCTTATAACCATTACGAATAAGCACATCATGCACACTATAAGCCTGGTTAAATTCTTTTATGGGGCATCGATAACCTTTTATATTTTCGCCTTGTAGCGGCTTATCTGGTTTGTATTTTGGCGGGTCAGCGATGCCCAAAGCACTATTAAAAACAGGCTTCCAATCGTCAAAATGTTCCAGCATGTCCAGCAAAATAGGCGGCGCTGGTGGTATAGCTGTCGGGTTTCCGATTAACTGATAATCGCCACCTTCAGGATGATTACCATGAATTACATCTTGGCAATTTCCCGCGCGTAACTCGAAAACCATTTCATCTTTCAGTGTCGAAGGATTTTTATATTTAAGCTGTTTTAGACTAGCGTTAAGAGTAGGGGGTACTTTAAAAATCAATTTCCCCCTGTTGAGTTTAGGGCTTTTAATTTCAAGCCTTAAATCATCTTCTAACCAGTCTAATAGTTGCGTGTCGGTGGTATCTTCAAATAGCCGCCGCGTTAACTCAACATTATCAATATCAAAAGCCATGGTATTGGACTCGGCATGATACAAGCCAAAATTAAAGCCCTCACACGCTTTAAAATCATTAGCATGGTTACTGTAGCCATTTGGATTAATTACGCTCCTGGGCTTATTCCAGCCCATAGAAACAGGGGCTTTAGTAGGCTGTCCCTCTTTATTAGGTGGTATCGCCACAAGATACAAGCCAGCATCACATAAACTTTTAACTTGCTCGTTTACCATAACAAACTCCCAATTAAACGCACCAGCTCAGCTAATTTAAGTAACTTGTTTTTAATGGTAAAATAAACACGGTTTAGAAAGTCATTTTTAGTATGCTCCCTCATGCTGCCGCCTTCTTTGCTGCTGCCATTGCTTCAAATTCATCAACCACTTTGCAAAACTCCTTTATCCGTTCGGCCAATTCCGGTGTAAATTCTGCAAATAGCTCGTAGTTAGTAAAGATTGCAGTCCGGTTAACAAAATCATTTGTTAATGCCGCTTCATCATGATTAACAATCGTCCAGCCTTTATCCCTTAAACAGCCAATAAATGAGCCTAAACGGTAGCTGTGAGATGCAAAATCAAATCCACGATGTGACATCATAACGCCAGCCGGAAATAGCCGCCGCAATGCCCTAGATTCAACGGTACCTATTCTAGGAAATTTTACATTGCCAGAATCTAACAGGGGTTTGGTATCGTTGTAATCGGCGCGGGTAATATGACGGCCATTGTCTCTGATTACTTTTGAATTAATCATGTTAAGCCGCCTTTGAAGCCGCAACTCTGGCAGCTATCCAAGTATCAATTTCAGCCTCTACGAAGCCCATTGTTCTTGGGGATAATTGGATTTGTTGCGGGAAGTCACCAGACTTAATAAGGTTGTATATTGTGGAGCGGCTTAAGCCAGTTTTTTTAATTACTTGGTTTAAGCGAATAATGACATACGCTAATTGGGGAAGGGTTAATTCTGATTGTTTAACTTCAGGTTGTAACATAATAAAGCCTTTTTTATTAAGGGTTTATTACTTTGTCATGAGGGTTTTTTGACACGACAAAGCAAAAAGCGGGAATAATCCCAGTTCTTGCTAAGTCGCGCGGTCGAGGCGTTCACCGGACGTTCTTAAGCCACAACGCCCCTGTATTTTGGTTGGGTTCGCTGTGTTATTGATTTTATGTCTCGTCTCTTCGCTGCGATTGGCCTAACAGGTGTGTTAGGGTCGCTAGTTACTTACTTTTGCAAACCGAGTTGTAGTTCTTGCAAACGGGAGTTCTTGCGAACGATTATAAGTAACGCTTAAGAGGAATATTATCACGTCCAAAGTTATACAACAAGGGTTTTTATCAACATGTAGATAAAAATAATCAATAAAGCACTATATGTAGTATTTAGCCAATCTTTTTGCACTCTACCTGAGCGCCATTCTTTACCGAATTTTTTAGGCTGTATCTGTACAACTCCTTAATGCGGTATATCACCGCTTTGTTGCAATGTCGCGCCCAATCCTCCATTAAATGTTTGCGTTTCTCGAGTAAATCACCCCGTCTATAAGCTGCTTCGGTTTGGTTTTTAATGGCATGAGCAAGCGCCTTTTCTACGACTTCACTGGTATAGGCTGTTGATTCCGCCGCCCAATCTCTAAACGTAGAACGAAAGCCGTGTACGGTTATATCACCTTTATCCATGCGCTTTAACAGTTTCAACATTGCCATATTGCTTAAGCCTTTTCTGGCGCTTGGGAAAACATAATCATTAGTTCTAATGGCTGCCATCTCATTAAGAATGTTTAAAGCTTGTGGGCTTAGTGGAACAATATGCCCTTTTTTCATCTTCATTCGCTCGGCTGGAATAGTCCATGTTTTCGCGTTTAAATCTATTTCATCCCATGTTGCCCCAATGCTTTCGCCTGTCCTAGCTGCTGTCAAAATAGTAAACTCCAAGCATTTCGCGGCTATACCTTCCTGACTGTGTAACAGGTTAATAAACGCGTTAATTTCGGCATAGGGTAGGGCGCTATGATGCTCTACTTTTTGTATATCAGAAGGCTTTGGAAAGATTTTATCAAGATGTCCTCTCCAGCGTGCGGGGTTGTTACCTTTGCGATACTCCTGCACTGTTGCCCAATCTAAAACTGATTCAATGCGCCCACGAACGCGCCCTGCTGTTTCATTTTTAGATAGCCATATCGGGTCAAGGCATTTTGTAATTAAACCCGTGTCGATGGATTTAACGTCAAGTTCACCAAAAACAGGAAAGGCATATTGAGCAAGTGTGTTTTGCCATTGTTGAATATGTTTTTTATTCTTCCATCCTGCTTGGTGCGCCTTGATGTAAGCATCAGCACATTGTTTGAATGTCATAGACTTGGCTAAGTTCGCCTTGATTTCATTGTCTAGGCGTTGTTTTTCGATTAAGGGATTAATGCCATTGGTAATTTGCTTGCGTAGCGTGTTGGCCTTTTCTCGCGCTTCCTCCAATGTTACAAGTTCAACTGAACCTAGTCCTATCTCTGTTCGCTTTTTGTCCTTTCGGTAAATAAACATCCATGACTTAGTTCTGTTTGGTGTAATCCTTAAATACAAGTTGCCACCATCGGAGTAATAACCCTCAGCCTTTTTTGTTTCGACTGTTCGCGCTGTCAACTTATTTCTTATCATGATTGCTTTATCCTGTGAATCTCAGCCCTACCCTCAGCCCTACCCGTTACATTGGATTACAGTATATTTCATTGAATCTCGTTGAACAATCTTTTTATAAGTTACTGTTAAATAACAGTGATTTATGAACCTTGTTGAATCTAATTGAATGTGAGTTGGGCGGACTGCCTCTCCGCCATATTATGGAGTTACTGTTATTTAAATGACTTAGCAGTAACTCAATTACTAAATGTTAACAGATTTGTTAACAGTCAGAACCTCTCGAATACCTAGGATTAACTTCAATCCAAACTATCATAAAACCACTCTAGGAGTCTGTCCGACTTAAGGTTGATACTCCACTTTCTTCATAAAAAAGCCGAAAAAAATAATTACTTTACCCAAAAAACCCGTAAAGCCCCTTCTTTCAGGTGGGGGATATAAGGGTGCTTTTGATTGTATCTAAACAGGTCTTTCTTGCTGCTCAATATATTGCTTTAGTATTGAGGGCGGTGCGCCACCAACTGAACCGGCAAAATAACTTGGACTCCATAAAACACCTTTCCAGTATATTTTGTCAATTGCATCTGCATAATCAACCCGTAGCCTTCTGCTAGATACCCCTTTAAGACTATTAACCAATTTTGAAATACTCACCTTAGGAGGATAGTTAATCAACAAATGGACATGGTTTGTTTCGCCGTTAAATTCAACCAAAGTCGTTTCAAAATCGCCACATACTTTTTCCATGTACTCTTTCATTGAAACAAGCATCTCATTAGTAAATACCTTTTTGCGATACTTTGTAATAAATACCAAGTGAGCGTGTAGCATGAAAACGCAATGCCTTCCGGTTCTAAGTTCCATAATTATATTGATAGACCAACTTAAATAGTCTATCATATCACTATGAGCATTCAAACTAAAACCTTAAAAGTCAGAATCCGCGATAAACATGCCGATGTTTTGAATCGTATGGCGTTTGAGTGCAATCAGGTATGGAACGCAGCTAATGCGACCAGCGCCGAGTTCTCTTGGGTTCCTGTACCTGAAGTGGGTTATATGAACATGCAGACCTCCGGTTTTGACTTAATGAAGGAACTGAAAGCCATCCGCAAAGAGCGTGACATGATTATCGGTGCGGGTACGGTTCAGGAAGTGATTGCTGTTCATGCTAAAACCCGCAAACAATTCAAGAAAGATAAGCTTAGGTGGCGGTGTTCCGGTGGAGCACGACGATCTTTAGGGTGGGTTCCGTTCAAGTCTGGAGCTGCACAATGGCTTACTGGACAGATTAGGTTCTGTGGGATCTATTTCAAGTGCTGGGACAGCTACGGCTTAAGCCAATACGATTTTAGAAGCGGCTCTTTCAGTCAGGATGCTAGAGGCCGTTGGTATTTCAATATTGTGGTGCATGTTGAAATTGAAAAAAGAGTTTCTGGTGATGGTCAGATAGGGATTGACCTTGGGCTAAAGACTACAGCTACTTGCTCAAACGGTGATACTTTAGAGCGTCAAAATTGCTATCGAAACAGTGAAGAAAAACTGGGTACGGCTCAACGCGCCAATAAAACCAAACAGCTTAAAAACATCCACGCCAAGATTAAAAACCGTCGTGTGGATGCGATACACAAGTTCAGCAACAAAATAGTAAAAGAAAACAGTTTAATCGTCGTCGGCAAGGTCAGTGCGTCCGGTCTTGCTAAAACTACTATGGCTAAATCCGTTTTAGATGCAGGCTGGGCGATGCTTAAAGTACAACTTGATTATAAATCTAAAGGGATGCAAGGCGTATTCATAGAAGTCAACGAAACATACACTACTCAAGCGTGTTCGTGCTGTGGCTGTATAAGCTCCAGTAGTCCGAAAGGTAGACGCGATCTTGAAATAAGAGAATGGACTTGTGCCGAGTGTGGCACTACGCATGATAGAGATATTAATGCGGCCAAGAACATTCTCCGATTGGGACATCAATCGCTAACTGTAGGAATCCCCGTCCTTTAGGGCGGGGAGGATGTCAAGTGGCAATCTAGCGTGCTTAGGCACAATAATCGCCTTTTATCATGATACTTATAATAATATTTGGAGAATAGTATGTTTAAGATTCGTTCGCTAGTTACTGCGCTGGCGTTAGTCGGTTCTATCTCGGTAGCATCGGCTTTGGAAGTTTTGCCAACGGTAGCACCTGCTCCAGCTGACAATCCAACCACGGCAGAAAAAGTTGAGTTGGGGCAGTTGTTATACCATGATCCACGATTGTCATCTACGGGAACCGTTTCTTGTTCATCATGCCATAACACGTCGTTAGGCGGTGAAGATAATAGACCTAATTCGATGGGTGTTAATGGTCAAACAGGAGGTCGTAGCGCACCAACCGTATGGAATGCCGCTTTTAATGAAGTGCAGTTTTGGGATGGTAGAGCACCTAGTTTAGAAGCGCAGGCAGCCGGCCCTGTAACTAATCCTATTGAAATGGGTATGAAAAGCTGGGATGATGTGGTGGCACGCTTAAAGACCATTGAGGGCTATCAAGTTGCTTTTGAAAAGGCTTTTGGTAAAGATTCAATCAGTAAAGACAATGCAACCAAGGCGATTGCTGCTTATGAAAGAACCTTAATCACGCCTAACAGCCCATTTGATAAATATATCTCTGGTGATAAATCAGCGTTAACAGCACAACAAGTACGTGGTTTGAATAAAGCTCAAGAGCTGGGTTGTACTGGCTGTCATAGTGGTTCAGCCTTTAATGGTCCAGGTCTATTTTTGCCATTCCCTATTCATAGCAATCCCGTTTACGCAGCGAAATATCACTTCAAAGAAGATAAAGGTTTAGCTGAAGTCACTAAAAAAGCAGAAGACGAACATCGTTGGAAAGTACCCACGTTACGTAATATTGCTTTGACAGCGCCTTACTTCCATAATGGTGCTGCTAAAACCTTGGATGAGGCAGTTGTCGTTATGGGTAAAACGCAATTAGATAAAGATTTATCTAAAGACGATGTTGATGATATCGTTGCTTTTCTTAATAGCTTGACGGGTGAGTTTCCTAAACAAAACTTGCCTGTTTTACCTGCAACACCCGGCTCAACATTTAATTAATCATCAGGTTATAGAGACGCGCAACTCGTCGCGTCTCTATTTTTCCATGCGAAAAGCACAATCACTTTAAATTTATCTGGCATTGATCAATATATACCCCTTTGGGCTACTGTTTCATTATAAGCAGCGCTGTTCTTGTGCTGTTGATGTATAAGCAGTTTAGAGCGGGTTATCTAATTTAGAGATTTTTAATCAAGCGGTTATATTATTTTATAAAACATTTTAGATACTTAATAAACAATATGTTGCGTGATGCTATGTTTTTTTTTGCAACCTAATCATTATTATAATCTCAGTATGGCTTAATGCTTGCTTCTCTTTCGGTGACTTGACGCGGACTCTGATGAAGCGTCTTACACTTAAAATTAGTAAATCAGGTATTGATTATTCATGGCTACAAAAATTCACAAGCTAGCTTTTTTATCATTGGCTATAACCGCACTATCAACTTCTGTCAGCCATGCAAGCCCCAGTATTTTTCCAACAGGCGTAACCCGATATGATCCTGCCAAAGCTTACAATAGTTATGTCTTATTTTCTGGTAGCGATAAAAAAACGCATTTGATTGATCTTAATGGCAATGAAGTTCATCAATGGCCTAATCAAGGCTTCCCCTCTTTTTATATAGATCCACAATTAGCCAATGGCGCCCAGGGACATGTATTGCTTCAGCTTTCTGATGGCGGTATCGGTGGAGCAGGTAATACTACTGAAGCTCAATCAATAGGCGAAGTGGATTGGGAGGGTAAAGTCGTTTGGCAATGGGGTGGAGCAAAAGCTCAGGATGCTTATGGTGCCTATGGCGCTCCCGTAGCGAGTAGTGATGCCAATGGTTATGGCGCGAGTGTTAAGCAACATCATGATTGGCGACGATTGCCGAATGGAAATACGGTTATCCTGATTTACTATGTAAAACCTGTCAAAGGCTTTAAAGCAGAAAAACTGCTGGATGATGGCATTTATGAAATCAACCCCAAAGGTGAGGTGGTCTGGAAGTGGTTAGCTTATGATCACCTGAACGAGTTTGGTTTTAGCAAAGCGTCACTGAAGTTACTGCATGAAACATTGGGACGTAGCAAGGATAATACAAAACCTTTCGATTATTTACACTTTAATAATATGTCAGTAGTGGGCCCCAACAAATGGTTTGATGCCGGGGATCAACGTTTCAATCCTGATAATCTATTGATTGATTCACGTGAAGCTAACTTTACCGCTATTATCGAACGAAAAACAGGTAAAGTCGTTTGGCATCTAGGCCCTGATTATGAGCCTGTTAATATTGATGGCAAAGTACCTCGACCGGTTGATCAAATCAGTGGTCAACATGATGCCCATATTATTCCTAAAGGTTTGCCGGGTGAAGGCAACTTATTGGTATTTGATAATCAGGGCGAAGCCGGCTATCCCTTTGCTGTGTTAGGTGTGGGTGGACAATTAGGTTCGCGGGTGTTGGAAATTGATCCGACTAAAAAAGAAATTGTTTGGCAATATACGGGTGTCAGTTCGGGTCGGCCCAATTACACATTCTATAGTTCATACATTAGTAGTGCCCGTCGCTTACCCAACGGTAACACTTTAATTGATGAAGGCATGAATGGACGGTTCTTACAGGTTACCAATAAAGGTGAGATTGTTTGGGAATACATTAGCCCTTATTTTACACAACCTCGTGCGGATGATCCTCAGAAAGTGATTAGTAATACAGTTTATCGCGCCCAACCTGTTCCTTATGAATGGGCACCCGCAGGTACGCCTCATTCAGAACTACCAATTAAAGGGTAGGGGTTCAGTCCCCCTCTTTAAAAGAGGGGATAGGGACGATTTTATTGGATAAACTCCCTTACTATTTTAAACGTTAGCTTTGGAAGAAAAAACTTTGAGTACCGTTAATAAAAGTCGCCGCCGTTTATTGGGCGGCGTTTCTGCTTTATCATTAGGTGCCTTGACAGGTGCCTGGAATTTGGCTTCTGCGGCAGAAAAAACAGCCAAGCCAAATATTATTTTTATTCTTGCCGATGATTTAGGTTATGGCGATTTAAGTATCTATGGGCAAACAGATTTCAAAACGCCTAATTTAGATAAGCTTGCTCAACAAGGTGTCCGGTTTACTCAAGCCTATTCAAATTCTGCGGTATGTTCTGCAACCCGTTTTGGCTTAATTACAGGGCGTTATCAATACCGCTTGCGGGGTGGTCTTGAAGAACCGATTGCCGGTGCTTCTGATACCATTGGTTTACCCCCTGAACATCCGACCTTACCTTCGTTATTAAAGAAAAAGGGTTACAGTACGGCTTTGTTTGGTAAATGGCATTTAGGCTTTTTACCCAAGTTCAGTCCGCTAAAGAGCGGTTATGATCAGTTCTTTGGTAATTATGGCGGTGCGATTGATTACTTTACTCATAAGTCAGGCGTGGGTGACAGTGCCAAGGAAGACTTGTTTGAAGATGAAGTTCCTGTTCATAAAGTGGGTTATTACACGGATTTAATTGCTGATCGGGCAACTGATTATATTAGCAAACAGACTTCGGCCCAGCCGTTTTTCTTATCCCTGCATTTTACTGCCCCGCATTGGCCTTGGGAAGGGCCCAAAGATGAAGCAGTCTCTCAGGAGATCAGCAGTCTTTTCCATTATGACGGTGGTAATTTAGCCACCTATGCCAAGATGGTAACGACTCTGGATGCGGCTATTGGTCGTGTTCTTAAAACCTTGAAAGATCAAAAGCTGGATAAAAATACTATTGTCGTGTTTTCTAGTGATAATGGCGGTGAACGGTTTTCTAAAACATGGCCTTTTACCGGTCAAAAAACTGAACTGTTAGAAGGTGGAATTCGTGTCCCGGCTATTTTTAGTTGGCCTGCTAAAATTAAGCCTGCGGTAACTCAACAAGTAGCGATCAGTATGGATTGGTTGCCTACCTTGTTGGCCGCTGCGGATACCACACCGGATGACGCTTATCCACCCGATGGTGAGAATTTATTACCGGTTTTATTGGGTGCTGCTAAACCACATTCACGTACCTTATTTTGGCGTTATAAAGCCAATAAGCAACGTGCCGTGCGTTCGGGTGATTGGAAGTATCTAAAAATTGCCGATAATGAGTTTTTATTTGATGTGGTTGCTGATCAACATGAACGGGCGAATCTGGCACAAAAAAATCCCGAAGTCTTTGCACAGCTTAAAAAGCAATGGGAAGACTGGGATTCAAAAATGTTACCCATTACTGATGATGTGCGAACTCACGCGGTTGAAGGTAAAGTCCAAGCCGACCGTTACGGGTCTAAATAACGCTTTATTTCAATAGAGTTAATTTTTGCTTCTGGATATGTTAAATTGATCGGCTATTATTTTTTATTAATCCCTGTCTTAGGATTTGATTCTAAATAATTGGCCTTATATAACGAATATCTTATACTGCAATATCACCCCGTATGTCTAACACAACCGTTTCACGAATGACCTGTGCCCGTATTCCAACTGAATACGGTGATTTTCAACTTTGTTACTACACGAATACCTTAGATGCAAAAGAGCATTTAGCTTTTTATAAGGGCGATGTTCATGAAGCAGATAATGTTTTAGTGCGCATACATTCCGAATGCTTTACCGGTGATGTTTTGGGTTCCAAGCGTTGTGATTGCGGTGAGCAACTCGACCTTTCTTTAAAGTTGATTGCAGAGCGAGGGCAGGGTATCTTAATCTATTTACGTCAAGAAGGCCGAGGGATTGGCTTATTACAAAAACTGCGTGCCTATAACTTACAGGATGAAGGTCATGACACGGTGGATGCTAATTTGTTGCTGGGGCATGGTGCTGATGAGAGGAGTTACGATATAGCTGCACGTATCCTGGAAGATTTAGGGGTTAAATCAGTGACCTTGATGACAAATAATCCTCTAAAGATTAGTGCGCTTGAAGCTGAGGGGATTATAGTTAATGCGCGTTTACCGATAGAAGGGACTATTAATTCAGAAAACAAAGGCTATTTGTTTACCAAAGCTCAACGGATGGATCATTTCTTACCGTTCGATGCTTCATTTTCCTCTACTGAATCAACGAGAACTTAATGACTATCAACCAGAAGATTGAACACTGGTTGACCGCCCATAAACGTAATTTAAGTCAGGCAAAACGACCTTTTGTAACCTTGAGTTATGCGCAAAGTTGGGATGGGAGTATCCACTATTTGATTGGAGGTGACTGGGGCAGTGAAAATCAGCCTCATGCCCATCATTATGTGGTCGAAGTCAGTATTGAGGGCAAGCAATTAGATCAACAGGGTTATTTAGTGGACATTGTGGCGATAGAAGCCGGTTTGGATGAAATTGTCGGTCATTTTCGGGATGTGTTATTAAATGATCAAGCTGAGTTTGCTGGGCTTAATCCAAGTATTGAACATTTCAGTCGTATTATTACTGAGCAATTACTGGCGGCGATTAATCCTCCTGGGTCAGGCGCACTCAGAGTGAAGCTATGGGAAAATGCCACGTGTTGGGCGGCGTTTCGTCAAGAGTTTTAATTGTGTAATGAGTGATTTGTGCATATTGGCTTATTAATTTATGGGGATATGGAAACTGTCAGTGGCGGTTATTTATATAATCGCCACTTGGTTTCTTATCTGCGTAACCAAAGTGAACAAGTCACCATTATCTCGTTACCGTATAGGAGTTATGGCTGGCATTTAGCGGATAACTTTAGCAGAGCTTGTTTAAATCAATTACTAGAAGCAAAGCTTGATGTGTTAATTCAGGATGCAATGGTACATCCGTCTTTAGTGCTGTTAAATCAGCGGTTTTCTCGATACAGTAACGTGCCCTTGATCAGTTTGGTGCATTTGTTAACCAGTTATGATCATCATGCGCGATGGAGTGCTTGGTTTTATCGTTTCATTGAGCGGCAGTATTTGCAGACTGTTTCTGGTCTGATAGTGAATAGTCAGACGACGTTAAGGCAAGTGACTGAACTATTGCCTAAGCCTATTGTGCCCTATTGTTTGGCAGTACCCGCAGGGAATAATTTTCAGGATGTTCAAATAAATGTTGATTTTATTCGGCAGCGGACACAGACTTTAGAGCCGTTAAGAATTTTAGTGGTAGGTAATGTGATTCGTCGTAAGGGCTTGCATGTGTTGATTAACGCATTGCGTTTATTGCAGCCTGAAGATTATCAAGTGACGGTTGCAGGTTGTTTAACTATGGAGCCTGCTTATGTTCAGCAATTAAAACAGACACTTCAGGGGACACCGTTAGAAGCATCGGTTAGTTTTAAAGGGTCGGTACAGGGGCAGGCTTTGGTTGATTTGTATCAAACCCATCAGTTAATGGTGTTACCGTCTGCTTATGAAAGTTATGGCATTGTGTATGTCGAAGCACAGCAATTTGGTGTGCCCGTGATTGGGACAACTGCGGGGGCGGCTCAAGAAATTATTAAGCAGGGAGAGAATGGCTATTTAATTCCACCTGAAGATCATCAGGCTTTAGCGACCCTTTTGCAAACACTGCATCAGGATCGCGCGTTATTATTACAGTTAAGCCAAAATGCCTTGGTAGCGTATGACCAGCATCCAAAATGGTCAGCGAGTTGTGAGATTATTCGGCGGTTCTGCCATCAGTTACAGATATTTCCTAAGAAATGAATCCATTGCTTTAAAGTCAGGATAATACCCCCCATGCAAGGAACCCAACTTAGAAAATTAGAAGCGGAATTATGGCGAGCCGCTGACCAATTGCGTGCCAATAGCAAACTGACGGCCTCGGAATATTCGATGCCGGTGTTGGGCTTAATCTTCTTGCGCCATGCGTATAATCTCACCGTTCGCTTATTTTTTAAGGCAGTTCGGAAGATTGAGACTATTTATTCGAAAAAATAAGGCAAAAACATTATATTTCAATTTCTAATATCATTTTTTTAGATATAAGGCCTAGAGTTTCTGACATCAAATCGCTAAGCGATAGTTTTTTATAAAAGCACCAAGAAAACACTATATGTAGTATTGTTAAACCTTCGAACCACTAGAAAAAATGAGCGAACGATGAGTATAATCGCTTTAAAAAAGTCAAAGTGGCTATTGAACTCACCTTACCTTATCACCCGCAACGGGGTAGACGCGCCTTAACCAAAAAGGACTTTGAAGAACAAAACGCCATGTTCTTACCCGATGCCGCGCAATTTGACTATCTGGTCAACTTACCCGAAAGCGCCGATATTGGAGCAGCCATCGACACCGCCATGAAATTAATTGAGGACGAATACGACAACCTCAAAGGCGTATTACCCAAGAACTTCTCAATTTTTAGTAAAGACCTGTTACGCGAACTGTTGCGGATCTTTAATAAAGAAGTGCTGCAAAAAGCCGAAGGGGATTTATTTGGCAAGATTTACGAATACTTCCTCGGCAAATTTGCCATGACCGGCGCCCAGGAAGGCGGCGAATTTCACCCCCATGAGCTTGGTACAAACCATCGTCAACGTCATCGAACCCGATCATGGCATCGTCTTTGATCCCGCCTGCGGGAGTGCCGGCATGTTTGTGCAAACCGGATATTTTATCGAAAGCGAAGGCTTAAAACCGGCAGAGAAAGTCACCTTTTACGGACAAGAGAAAGCCGACCTAAATACTAAACTCGCCAAAATGAACCTTACCGTTCATGGACTGGAAGGCAATATTCAAGAAGGCAACACCTTTTATGAAGACAAACACAGCCTGGTCGGTGGCGCTGATTTTGTCATGGCCAATCCCCCGTTTAATGTCGATGGCGTTGATAAAGCCAAAGATACCGTCAAGAAAGACCCGCGTTTAGTGTTGGACGGTAAAGTCAATCTACCCAAAAACGACAACGCCAATTACTTATGGATACAGTATTTTTACAACTACCTAAAACCCACCGGTAGAGCCGGTTTTGTCATGGCCTCCTCGGCCAGTGATGCTGGTCATAGTGAAAAAGACATTCGGGAAAAGTTGGTCAAAACCGGTGCCGTTGATGTGATGGTCGCCATCGGCAATAACTTTTTCTATACCCGCTCCCTGCCTTGCACCATCGACACTGGTCATTAGTCCACTGGTGGCCATACGTCCAAAAAGAGCAATATCTACCGCTGAAGCCAGTGCGGTTGCCATGACATCGGATTTTTCTTTTAACTGTTTTTCAATTTTCTTTCCTATAGCTTCATCAATTAGTTCTTCCCGACTTTTCTTTTTCTTTTTTTGCTTATCGAACGCCTCATTAATTTTTTTAAGCTCATCCTCAGCCAAACCCTCATCTTTAACCGCTTTTATCACACGACAAATTTCACGTATTTCATTAATGACCCAAGGCGCCACAGCAATTTTCTTACTGACTTTTTTAGTGACTTCTGTTTCTAAAGACTCGGCACCCTCTTCTATTGCATCTTGCTCACCTTCGCTGGCAATAGATTTTGTAGTTTTAACAAATCGATCAATTGCTTCATTAATAAAAGCAGGCTCAAATTCATCACTTAATTCAACAATGAATTTCTCATTTAATTTTGTTAAATCACGGGTACGAATAGATGGTTCACCAAAATGTTGCTTCCAATAACTATTCACATGCGCTTCTAAACGTGGCTTTCTCATTTCACGCTTCAAACTTTGACTAGAGATACGAACCCGACGTGTACCTCCAAAAACAGCAGTTTTTTGCATTCCCATATCATCACGATTCAGACATGATGAGTTGTGGGAAATCAAAATATGGTAATTGACGAAGTTTTTATCAGACATGCTGTATTCCTTGTGATTGCTGTAATAATTCATGTAAAAATTCGGGCGCTAAATCAGCCCCATTCGGCCAGGTAATCGTGTCTAACTCAGAATCTAATTTGACTTGACTGAACAAGCTTAAGTCTTTTAGCGGTTCAAACATAGATCCCCACAACTCTTTACTTAAATCAACGATACCTTCTAGGTCATCATTAAATTTAAGCCACACTTGGTAATCTTGTAGATGTTTAACATCGGTAATATGTAATATCATTAGAGTTACTCCAAAGGTGCAATATCTTTTAAAGGTTCGCGTTGTTGGCAGCAATGCCAATTTTCCAATAATTCTTCCTGATGTAAGTCGAGCCATTCCAATACATGCTTTAATGCACGTTTTGGGAATTTTCCTTCAACGATACCACCATCAATGGTGACAATGATTTCGTATTCGCCATATTTTGCATGGAAATGCGGAGGACTATGATCAGACCAATACATGGTGATAATAATGCCCAAAAAACGACTAATGATAGGCATGATTAATCCTCAATTACTTCTTGAGTTTGTGATGAAGAGGATAAGTAAAAATCACGCATTAATTGATGCTTATTCTTTTTCCCCCAATAAAATAAAAGATTCCCCAATTCTGACCAATCCGCATAAGCAACAGGCTTAATTTGTTGTACTATGCGTCTTAATTGAATCAAATCATCAGGAGATTCACGACGTACCACTAAAAATAATCGCTTTTCACTAATCCCATGCTCATGTAATGTTCTACCGAGTGGCTTACCTTTAACTCGCTGTTCAATCCAAGGTAAAAAATAAACCAATTGGGCTGCTTGTTTTTCATATTGCTTCAATTGAAAACATGTCGCACTAATTAACTGATAAAACGCAGCAATACCCATCATGTCATCAGGACTGCTTGCGCGGCGCAACATCGCTTTTTGACCGTTATCTAATTGTTCATAGCGTGCTATTAATTTTAAATAATCATCTTGTGGTTTACTCACTTATTTCTCCCATTTTATTCAGCATATTATTCAACATCGCTCGACTTTCAATAATGGCCTCTAGCATTTTGGGTTCATGCTCATAAGGCACCATAATTTGCTCAAAAATAGCTTTTGCTAAATCAGCAAATTGTTTTTGATAAGAGGCTATATCATCCCAATCCAACTTTCTCAAAATACTGTGCATTAAACTTTCTGAGTTATCAAAATAGGCTTGCTTAGCTTTACCCTTTACAGCTTTTTTAAATCCGGATTCTTTGGCTTTGAGATTGCCTTTCTCAATAGCAATAAATGCGAACTTATTCATCGCCGCATTTAATTTTTTATAAACATCAAGTCCAATATTGATTAGATGAAGCATTTCTAGTATAACTGGGGTCAGAGTAAACTTAAATCTTCGAATAGTGGCGACTGGGTGGTAGCAATCGATGCCAGTTTTTCACCCAAAAGTGGGCGCACCAGTTACGGCCTGGACTGGTTTTGGAACGGTTCACAGGGGCAGGCGGAACGCGGACTGGAAATTTCATTGCTGGCCTTGGTGGATGTGACACACAACACGGCTTATACGCTGTCGGCTTACCAAAGCCAAAGCCAATAAAACGCCTAAAGAAACCGGAATCACCCGGATAGATATTTACCTTGATCACTTGGATATTCTGCGCTATTACAAGGCAAGATTTCAGATTGAGTTC
>Ga0118677_10004007_pt1 | contig 27203 bp, 25 predicted proteins | sample AliMusrvi5mmetaG_FD_86154 | JGI IMG/M metagenome (GOLD analysis project Ga0118677, IMG submission 86154) | reverse complement strand
ATCCTGAGCATCTTGATACTAATGAGTATGAGATATTAACGAAGTATCTTAACACCCCTATAAAACCTAAATCATTTATTCAATACAGAAATAGACTCACACTGAAATTACTACTTTTTACCGGTCTTAGAGCTAGTGAAGTACTAGGTGTAAAATTAGAAGACTTTCATGCAATGCAAGAAGAGGGTGTTTATAAAATAAAAATCCTTGGAAAAGGGAATAAGGAGAGATATGCTTATATTCCTATAGATACAATTGAGAATGAACTAACGTTCATCAAAGAGTATCTTGCTTTACATATAACTCCTCAAGATGGGAAAAATAGCTTAAGTCATATTAATCAAACAACTAAGGGCAGGGTAATGCTGCGAGGTGAACTTTACTCTATGATTGAAAACTTATTTAAAAAACTGCGAATTAAAAAAAGAGGCGTGCATTTACTGCGTCATACCTTTGGTAAAAAGATGGTGCAAAAAAATGTGAATCTCTCAACGATCAAAGAGCTCATGGGACATGAGAATATACAGACAACTATGATTTATGCTCGTAGTGATGAGGGGAGTATGATTAGGGCTGTTTTGTAAAATATAATATTTTCAACTAATTTAAGCAAAAAAGTATTATTTAGGAATATAATACAATATTAATTTGTATTATATGATGGTATTTTGGAAAATTTAACAGACTTAAAAGCTATTTTACACTCTAAAAGAGCAAATATTTACTATCTGGAAATGTGTAGAGTCCTTCAAAAAGACGGAAGAGTACTCTATCTAAGTGAAGAAAAAAAAGAGTTTCAGTATTGGAATATTCCTATTGCCAATACCACTTGTTTACTACTAGGAACCGGAACTTCTATTACACAAGCAGCGATGCGAATGTTGGCTCAAGCAGGTGTCTTGGTTGGTTTTTGCGGAGCTGGTGCTATACTACCCCAGAAAAATCAAACAGCTATTTCTAAAGTTTAATTCTCAATAGAGTAAACTTAAATAATAAAAATAAGGGTAAAGATATGAGCAGAAAAATGACTAAATTTTCGACACAGTTAAAAACAAGATTAGTTTTAGAAGTTTTAAGAGAAGAAAAAACTTTAAATGAGATTGCAAGTGAAAATAACATAAATCCAAAAAATCTGCAAAACTGGAAGAAGCTGTTTTTAGAAAACGCAGAGGTTGCGATGGAACCTGCAAAGGCTGTCAAAGAGTATAAAGATGAAGTAGCTAAACTCAAAGTAGAAATCGGTGAATATGCTAAAAAAGTAGGTCAACTTACACTTGAGAAGGATTGGGCAGTGGGAAAGTTAAAGAGCTTGGACTCTAGCTATAAAAAAGAGTTGATTGATAGAGATGATGAAAAGATTCTATCAGTGCTAAACCAATGTAGTCTCATTGGCTATAATAGAAGTAACTTATACTACGCACCCATGGTAAATCCAACGAAAGATGTAATCAAAAAACATATAGAAAAAGTTTTTGAAGAGATACCAAGCTATGGCTATATGAAAGTGTATCATCAACTCCTAGAGGATGGTTTTAGTGTAAGCCCTAACACAGTACTGACATATCGTAAAGAGTTAGGCTTACGGGCTGTATTGGCTGTTAGACCACCTAATACTAGCTGGGCAGACAAGCAACATCCTAAGCACTCATATAAACTCAGAGGATTAGATATTGTAAGAGCCAATCAAGTATGGTCAACGGACATAACCTATATCAAAATCAAAGGTGGCATGGTTTATATGGCTGCTGTTATTGACTGGTATTCTAAAGCGGTTTTATCTTGGAGGATATCCAATACTATGGACACAGATTTAGTAATGGGAGTGTTAAATGAAGCACTTTTACTCTATGGTAAACCTGAAATATTTAACACAGATCAAGGTAGCCAATACACTAGCTATATCCATACGCAAACACTCAAAGATAATGGCATCATTATCTCCATGGATGGCAAAGGGAGAGCTACTGATAATATCGCCATTGAAAGATTCTGGAGAAGTGCTAAGGTTGAGAAAATATATCTCTACGAATACGAGAGAGTATCGGTTCTAAAAAGTGATGTGAGCGACTATATGGAGTTTTATAATTATAAACGATTTCACGAAACGCTAAACTATAAAAAGCCTATGAATGTTTACTATGAGAGTTTAAAAATAAATGATGAAAACTACACTAAATCTAAGGAACGTGTAGCATAGGGTAACAGGTATTCAGGGAATTAAATTTTTAAAATAGTTGTCTTGACATATTGGGGTGGTATACCTTATGTCCTCTTATAATGTCATAAGAGTCTATCCAAGCATTTAAGACTTCACTGTAATAGTAGATATTTTCTATTTGTATTCCATATTTTTGAATCGTACGTTCCTCTTTTGGAAGCAAATTGACGTACAGAAACTGTTCGTCCTCAATTCTCTTAGGAAGCCCCCGAGGCGGTTGTGTTTTTGTACCGAATATACCATTTTGATACATTTGTAAAGGTGTCATACCAATCTCTGAATGTATCTTTTTATGATAAACATCGGCGATCAGTACAGTTAACCACTTTTCAAACTCATTGAGAGTCATGGTTGCATTTTTTTGAGAGTTATATTCTCTTTTTTTTGTAATACTAGACTTAGTTGTGCCATCAAGAGTATGAATATACTCACCAAGTGAACCGAGTAATCGCTCAATATGTGCTCCAAAGCGAGCTTTTCCTACCGGTCTCCACACTATATTAATTCCATATTCATTACAAACATTTTGAAGTTCAATACCTCGGAATTCTTTGGCGTTGTCCATATGAATCATATTTGGAATACCCCAAAGAGGCCATTCCGACTCAAATTTATACTGTTCTTTTAGTTTATCCTTTGGAAGCATTGCATTGTATAGCGTTTGTCCGGTTGCAAAATATCCAGGAGCTTCAAAAGATATATAAAAACCTGCAACCATTCTTGAATAGACATCGATAGCCATAGTGACCCAAGGACGACCAAGTTCTTGTCTGTATTCATCATCTACTAATATCACATCAGCTCTTGTATGGTCTATTTGCAATACATGAAGAGGATATAAGCCGTCTGGATATTCCCCTTGATTTATCTCAAATTTTTCAACTGCTTTTTTGCCCTCTCGTCTTCTTAGTGCTTGAGATTCTGACAAAGAATTTATACGTCTGACTACAGAAGAGTGCGAAGGCACTTTTACATCAGCTTGCTTACATTTTGTCACTATGAGTTCATAAGCTCTTTGCATCTTTGGTTTGAGTTTTGTCAAATAGTATTCATTTAACACGATATCAATAATTTCATCTTGTTCTTTTGAAAGCCTGCTTTGACCTTTTCCACCTTTTACTTTTAAAGATGCCAAAGAGCTGAGTTGACCAGATGATTCATAAGAGCGTAACCAGTTATATAAAGTCGTTGGTGAAATTTTCAATTCTTGCGCTCTGACTTCTATTGCTTTTCTTGATTTAAGACCGATGATAGGTTTAATAGCTTCATATCTTTGTTTGGCTTCCTCGACTTTTTTTTGAGGAATCATTGAAAGATCATCACAAATATTAATATTTTGCTGTTCTGTAGGCTTGGAAGATAGATCTTTTATAGCTAAACGTTCTTTCTCAAACGTAGTCACATGCTTTGCAAATACATAGTTAAAATCAATAACTTTAGTGATAATGTACTCTTGATCCAATTTATATACTTTGGCATTTTCTTTGATCTCTAAACTCATAATAAGTAACCTTTTAATACTTTTCCATCAAGATGGGCCATGTAAGTTTCCTCGTCATATCTTTTAAGTTCCAATAACTGAGTATCCAGTGTTAACTTTTTAAATAGATCAACTCTAATAATATTTCTTCTAATCATTGTCCAAAGACTATTCAATAAATTAAGTTGCTTATATTTATCACTGCTATACAGAGCAAGTAGCTGCTCAATGCTTATATAAGGAAAAAATAGCTCTTGAATTATCTGTAAATGATTAGCAGGTAAAGAATCATAATTTAGCAAAAAATGTGTGTTAAATTTATACTCATCACTTTGAATAAAACTGCATCTATCTGTATAAATACGAAATTCAATATCTGCATCTTTGATATGCTGTTGTGCAGCTTTATATTTGTATTTTGAAGTAGGGAATATTGTTTTCAGCTCATTGTAATACTTAACTTCAACAACAATATCTTTATATCCCACTGGTGTTTTTAAATAAAAATCCGGTGTATATTTATGCTCTTGCTGATCCATAGTATATTCAACTGTAAAAGGCTGTTCAACTATTTTCAAGACAATATTATTAAGCTCAAAAAGATATAAAAAATCGCGTTCAAGTTTAGATTCATAGCTTATAAGCCTATCAGACTTTTTGCTAGAAAATTTACCTGTTATGTTTCTATAATTCTTTGGTATTACTCTTGAAGGCCTATCAAACATCTAAGCTCCTTAAAACTTATACAAATTAATATGACAATTTACAAACCAATACAACGAGCTAGAACTTTAATACAACTTAGTATGACTAAAAAATCTATAAAACTTAATAGCTTACTTTGAATTGTACAAAAAACTCAGGCTCTTGTCACTTCGATCAAAGATGATCAGACTGTTTGGATGCCACCTGTGTTTTTTCCAAAAGACAAAGAGTCTGAGGGAATTTTATTTTTAGATGAACTCAACTCCGCACCTCCCTCTGTGCAAGCGGCTATTTATCAGCTTGTCTTAAATAGAAAAATGGGTGAGTATGAACTTCCTCGTGGTTGGCGCATTGTGTGTGCAGGAAATAGAGTAAGCGATAGAGGCGTCGTTTTTCGCCTACCATCACCGCTTGTAAACCGCATGGTGCATCTACATGTAACGGCTCGTTTTGAGGATTTTAAACTCTTTGCAATTAAAGAAAAACTGCACCACTTCGTCATTGGTTTTTTAGGTTTCAGACCCGATCTTCTCTCAACCGAGCCGATAATCGAAGATGATGCAAACCCTGCATTTGCAACGCCGAGAAGTTATCATATGCTCTCAAATATCCTAAAAGCAAATGAAAATATGAACCAAATAGCTCCCATCATCTATGGAACTATCGGTTACAGCTCAGGCATAGAGTTTACCTCTTATGTGAAAGTGTACGAAGAACTTCCTGATGTGGCTTCCATCTATGAGGGAATTTACCCCCAGATAAAAAAACAGCCCGCACTTTTGTACGCTCTTGTATCTGCTTTGGTGGAGTATTTTAATGGCTCAGATACTCATAAAGAGCATCTGTTTGCCTTTAGTGAGACTTTGCCAACGGAGTTTGGTGTAATGCTTATAAAGGATGTCATCATCAAAGATGAATCGATTGCGACACATAGCGCATTTGACAAATGGTTGGCAAAGTATGGCGAATATATCATCTGATTTTCTCATAAAATTAGAGAAAATCAGAGTTCAGTTTCTCTTTGACCATCCTTTTTTAAGTGTCTTAGCACTCTCACTGCCGATGCATTTTCGAAAAAATCCTCACGAAGCCTTTGAAACAAACGGTATAGCCATCTTTGTCGATGAAACTCTTTGTCAAACTATGGAAGATGAGGAACTCAAATACATCTACGCTCACACACTCTTACATGTTATCCTCAAACATGCATTTCGTATGAACGGACGCGATCATGGGATGTGGAATCGAAGCAGTGACATTGTTATCAATCTTTTACTAAGTGATTTTGAGCGAGTAGGGCAAAGACCTGAGCATGAAGTGATGCTTGAGAAGTTTCGCGACAAAAGTGTCGAAGAGGTTTATAATATTCTCTATGAGGAAAATCAAGATGGTGAGGGCACGCCTGATGAGCAAAACCCAAAAGAAGAAAAACTCGATCTCATAGAAGAAGAGGGCGATACTGAAGCATATCTAGAAGAGATAGATACTCTGATAGTTCAAGCGATGGGTTCGGCCAAAAAACAAGGAAATATCCCTTCATCATTTTTAGAAGTGATAAATGAAATCATCCGTCCAAAGATCGATCTTGAAACACTCTTACATACTTACATGAGTGAAAGTTTTTTTGATAAAGAGACAGATTTTTCCCGTCCAAATCGCAGATTTATCCATCAAAATCTTTATCTTCCTGGTTATAAATATGAACGTAATCGCCTCAATCTTTACATAGCTTTAGACAGATCTATGAGTATAAATAGGAAAGTTTTTTCCAAGTTTTTAGGGATTATCGATTCGGTACTTCGTATGAGCACAGACTTTAAGGTAACCGTCATCCCGTTTGATGAGAGTGTAGATGAGCAAAGAATAGTGACGTATGATGCTCAAAATGCAAGACCGCCTGAGCTTGCATTTGAAAAAGGAAATGGTGGAACACTTTTTATGCCCGTGCTAGAGTATCTGAAAAAACATTTTGAGATGAACTCCATACTCATGGTGCTGAGTGATGGACTTTTCAAGATAGAACGCGCACCTGAGATAAACACACTTTTTCTTGTTAGTCAAAAACAAAATATGAAAAGACTTGAAGCCTTTGGCGACGTCTTTTATTTTGATCTTTAAGATTTACTATGTATGAGTTAAACTATAAAGATGAGATAGAAGCGCTTCAAGAAGAGAGTAACTTTGAGGCACAAGGGGATCTGAAATATCTCTATCACGAAGATGATGAAGCAAGATTACAATGGGCATTTTACAGACCATCAGGTTCACATCCTGCGCAAGTAAGCGACAAAAATGTCATCGTTGCCATTATGGCCTTTAACCATTCACGTCTTCGTCCACTAGAGCGCTTTAATATTGTAAACCCACAAGTAATAGCCGATGAAAAACTACGCATCAAAATCCGTAACAGAAGCCGTATGCTTTTTCGTGCGATGGTGGATGATGATTTTAAAGAGCTTGTTGCAGTTTTGGAGAAATACCCAGTATTTATAGATTTGGCGTATGATCAGATGATAAACGGACGTATCTGGAATGAGTTTTACGCAGACCCTGTTTGCGCATCGACGTTTTTGGAACTTACACAAAAGAGTGCAGATGAAAAACTCATTGCCGGTTTAAAGAGAAGATTACAGCCTATAAAATCGTTTAATGTTGATGAAGCTAAAAGATATCTTGAACTTCTAAATCTTCAAGTACAAAACTTGCATAAGATCATAAAAGTACATTATGTCAAAGAGTTTGAGAGTTGGATGAGTCATATAAACCTTCATCCGCTTCAAAAGATTCTCTGGCAAAAGCAGATAAACCAATTAAAGGATTTGTGATGAGTGGAATGCTAAAAAGTGTTATGAAAGCTATATATAATTTGAGTGATGAAGATAATTATAATCTTTATGACGCGGATGATATCGCAGAATATCTTGGTTTAAACCTTGAAGTGGTAGAAAAAATCATCGAAACGCTTATGGACGCTGGATGCTTAAGTGAATGTATGAATCTTCATGATGACGGTATCCAGACTTACTGCTTAACAGATAAAGCGATCGATATGGTTGAAGTCGGATAAAGTATCTCGTACTGTCCCTTGATATTTCTCAATATGTTATGTATATCAAGGCAACTTATCAGTAGCAAGAAAATGAAAAAAGAAGAGTACACCCCGTTGAAACAGGGTGCAAGGGTTAAGTACGTTGAAAAGGTTTAGGCTAATCTTTTAGCGATCATCCCTATGCCCTCTGTCGTCATGTTTTTGGTTGCCATGATCATTACCTCGGCGGTCGTCTCTACGATCATCTCGGCGGTCGTTTCTATTGTCATATCCACGATCATCATGATGTCTTTCTTGGTAACGAGGAACATATTCATTTCGGTACCAGTCGTCATGTACAAATAAAACTCGCTCGTGGCAGGCATTATATTTGTGACAGTATTTATTCCAATGCTTGGACTGATATGGTGGAACACGTAGATAGATTGGCGCTCTGTTTCTTGAAACTCCACGATCAATAACCATTGGTTGAGCATAGATTACTCTTGGTTGTGGATAGTCACCGATGTTCAGTTGTCCATAGAAACCCGGCTGGCCGATGCTAAGGGAAACCCCAACATCAGCGGCCGATGCTGTGGTAGAAAAAGATGCAAGGGCAATTGCCACTGTTATAAGAAAACGTTTCATTATGACTCCTTTTATAATGATGATGTAGTGTAGCACATAAAATGATTATAAACATTTCTCTCTTAAATTTATATAATGCCAATTGATTTTAGAATTGGCAAGTGATAAGTATAATAAATGCTAAAATCTCTTTCATATCAGGAATAAAATGAATAGATATTTATATATTCATGAGGCAGAGAACTTTTTATTATGGATGGATTAGAGTCAGTGCTTCTTGACACAAACGAGTGATAGAGGCGAAATCCTTTTTCTCTATCGCAGACTTTGGTATGATCCAGCTTCCTCCTACACATAAGACATTTGGCAGAGCTAAAAACTCTTTGACATTGCCAAGATTAATCCCGCCTGTTGGACAAAATCGCATATCAGTAAATGGACCGCCGAAGGCTTTGAGCGTCTCAACGCCGCCCACTGCAGTGGCCGGAAAAAGTTTACAGTGAAAAAATCCTCCATTTTGTGCCATCATCACATCACTCGCAGTTGCGACACCGGGAATAAACGGGATATTAAGAGTTTTGGATATATCCATCAGTTCGGTGTTGATACCAGGACTAAAGACAAACTGCGCACCATGTTCTACCGCTTTTTTAAATCCTTCAAAATTGATAACAGTTCCTGCACCTACAGCCATTTGCGGGAGCTCTTTTGAGATGATTTCTATCGCTTTAAGTCCTGCTTGGGTGCGTAAAGTGATTTCCATAAGAGCGATTCCACCCTCAAGAAGTGCGAGAGCAAGAGGAAGTGCATCTTCTACGTTATCGATGGCGATTACTGGTACGATCGGGGATATTTTCATTACATCATAAGCATTCATGCTCTCTCTCCTCCAGGAATATCGAAGACACAAGCACCTTCTTCGGCGCTGCTAATGGAGTTTCGGATGCTGACAAAAAGTTCTCGTCCAAAACCATGACGATTTGCAGAGAGATCAGGCTTACATGTAAGACGCTTTGCCAACAGTTCTTTATCGACTAAAAGTTCAACATGTCCATTGTTGACATCAAAACGTATCATATCACCGTTTTCTATGATACTAAGCACGCCGCCATCAAGCGCTTCGGGAGTCATATGAATGGCTGATGGGACTTTGCCTGATGCACCCGACATGCGCCCATCTGTCACAATGGCGACCTTATAACCTTTTTCTTGCAATACGCCAAGCGGTGGCATAAGTCCATGAAGCTCTGGCATACCATTGGCTTTTGGACCTTGAAACCGTACTACGGCGATAAAATCTCTGTTTAACTCACCTTTTTTAAATGCTTCTTGAAGGGATTCCTGACTTTCAAAAACTAGTGCCTCAGCTTCGATGATGAGATGTTCATCTTTGAGTGCTGAGGTTTTGATAACACTTCGTCCGATATTGCCGTTAAGAAGTTTTAGACCGCCCTCAGAACTATATGGTACATCAACGCTTGAAACCACACTTGTATCTTTGGAAATTTTTGCACCCTCATTGAAATGAAGTTTACCATCAAGTAATGATGGTTCTACGACATAGCGATCAAGCCCTTTGCCTATTATTGTCTGGACATCGTTATGAATTAGTCCTGCATTTAAAAGTTGGTTTATTACAACACTCATCCCGCCGGCCTCTCGAAATGCATTCACATCGGCTTGTCCATTTGGATACATACGACAAAGCAGGGGAATCACTTTTGAGATCTGATCAAAATCATCCCATGTAAGAATAATACCAGCGGCTCTAGCCATGGCTATGAGGTGGATAGTGTGATTGGTCGATCCACCCGTTGCCATAAGTCCGATGATGGCATTGACCAAGCTTTTCTCATCGATCACTTCACCAATAGGAAGATAGTTACCTGAAACCTCAGTCATCGTCAAAATCTGCTTTGCGGCCTCTGCTGTGAGTGCTTCGCGAAGCGGAGTGTTGGTGTTAACAAAAGAGCTGTTTGGCAGTTGTAATCCCATCATTTCAAGTAGCATTTGATTTGAGTTTGCTGTGCCGTAAAAGGTACATGTCCCGCTACTATGGTACGACGCTGATTCAGCTTTTAATAGATCTGCTTCGCTGACATTGCCTTTGGCAAACTCTTGACGGATTTTGGCTTTTTCTGAGTTGCTGATGCCTGAGGGCATTGGGCCTGCTGGAACAAAGACTCCCGGAAGATGTCCAAAGGAAAGCGCACCTATCACAAGACCTGGAACGATCTTATCGCAGACTCCAAGATAAAGTGCTCCGTCATAAACATTATGTGAAAGTGCGATAGCCGTCCCCATAGCGATATTATCTCGGCTAAAAAGGCTGAGTTCCATGCCTGGTTGAGACTGGGTAACACCATCACACATCGCAGGCACACCTCCTGCTACTTGAGCCATTGCTCCTGCGTCATGCAGAGTTCGTTTGATAAGAGCAGGATAAAGTTTGTATGGTTCATGCGCTGAGAGCATATCGTTGTAGGCAGTGACGATGGCGATGTTTGGCGTGATGAGAGCTGAGAGTGAAGATTTATCTTCAGCGTCCATCGGCGCCATTGCATGCGCTAGATTGCTACATCCGAGTTTTTTTCTATTGACTCCGTGAGTTTTGGCATCACGGATACGCTGTAGATAGATGCTGCGGCTTTGAAGGGAACGTTCTTGTATCTGCGTGGTTACACGTTGGATGATCTCATTCATGCGAAATATACCTCAATCTCTTTGGTGTGTTGTTTTAAAATGGAACGAATCGGCATAGCAAAGATGTCATCACCCTCCATCGCCTCATTATAAACTTCTAGTTTTGAATTTCCCTGAAAATGCAGATAGATTCGATTACTTGAGAGAATAGCTTTTAGTGTAAGACTCATTCGTGTATGTGGAGCAGTTGTCGGCTCTATAGCTATGCAAATCTTATCAGTTGTATATGCTTCATTTAGTCTTGGATTATTTGGAAAGAGGGAAGCTGTGTGTGCGTCATTTCCCATTCCTAGAACAATCACATCAAAAGGAGAGAGTGAAGATTGAATCTTTTGAGAACACTCTACTTCTGCGCTAAGAGCGTCGTAGTTATCTATAACCATTCCTACAAAAGTGGCTTTTGAAGCATAGTTTTGCAGGAGTGTTTCACGTATGAGCTTTTCATTACTTTCATTGTGACTAGGAGCTACCCATCGCTCATCGCAAAGACCGATAGTGACATTTTCCCAAGTAATATCTATCTGACTGAGTGCAGAAAAAAGTTTTAATGGTGTTATCCCGCCTGAGACGAGCAGGGTTGCACTCCCTTTTTGTTTGATAGCACAAGTGAGGTCTTCAGCAATGGTGAGCGCAAGTTTTAATGCAAGCTCACTGTCCTTTCTAAACTCATGAAAATGAATGTTACTCATGCCAACTTCTACCATCTCGTGCAACGAGTTCAACTGCGGCGGTGGGTCCATCGGTTCCTGCACTATAGCTTTTCATTGAAACGATATTCTCCTTCCAACCGCTTATGATGATATCAGCCCATTTCCATGCTGCTTCAACTTCATCAAGACGCATAAAAAGAGTGGGATTACTGCGAATCACATCGAGCATCAGTCTCTCATACGCTTCAGGTTTTCTTGGTTCGTTCATGGGAGCATTGAGTTCTAGATCAACTTGTTGCAGACGCATCTGTTCACTCAAACCGGGGATTTTATTCATGAGTTTGAGTTGAATACTCTCTTTTGGCTGCAGAGAGATAACCAGTTTGTTATCCGAGATACAACGACCCTTATTGGCAAAAATAGAGTAGGGCACTGACTTAAACTGGATAATGATCTCTGAATTTCGGTTACGTAATCTTTTGCCACTGCGAAGATAAAATGGAACACCATTCCAGCGCCAGTTATCGATGTCAACACGGATAGCCGCATAAGTTTCAGTCGTGCTCTCAGCCATCCCATCACCCTCGCGATAACCCGGAACAGCTACGCCGTTACTTGAGCCTTTTGCGTACTGGGCACGTACTGTTTTTTGTTCAATATCTGATACACTCATATGGCGCAGTGATCTAAGGACTTTCACTTTTTCATCACGAACACTGTCAGCGTCAAGTGAACATGGCGGCTCCATAGCAACAAGACACAGCAGTTGCATCAAGTGGTTTTGAATCATATCGCGCATCGCGCCGTAATCATCATAATAGCCCCAACGTCCCTCAACTCCTACACTTTCAGAAACGGTTATCTGTACGTGATCTATATTGCTCGCATCCCATAAGGGCATAAAAAATCGGTTGGAAAAGCGTAGTGCCATAATATTTTGAACAGTATCTTTTCCAAGGTAATGATCGATGCGATAGACTTGAGATTCTTTAAAATATTTTAGAACTTCGACATTTATAACTCGTGATGATGCAAGATCCCTTCCGATAGGTTTTTCAAGGACGACACGAGAACTTTTTGTAATAAGCTTCGTAGTGTTTAAAGCCTTACAAACAGCTCCAAAAAAGCTAGGTGAAGTGGAAAGATAGTTAATTCTCTCACGATCAGGAAATTCATCAAGAACTTTTTTAAGAGTGCCGTAGCTTGTTTCATCTCCAAGATCGAGTTGGACGACGATAAGATGTGCTTTGAAGTTTTGAAATTTCACTTCATCAAATACATCTTCGGCTAAAAACTCCTGAAGTTTTATTTTGACAAGCTCACTATGCTCATCAAGGCTCATAGAAGAGCGTGTAATGGAGATGATTCGGCTTTGATGATTGAGATAGCCATCGTTAAAAAGGTGATAGAGGGCCGGCATAAGTTTACGAAAAGCCAAATCTCCATGACCGCCAAAAATAATAACATCACATAAATTTTCTATTACTCTCTTCTATAGCCGAGACTATCAAAAAACGATTAAAATTTCATCAATTTTTATGATGATCTTTTGCATAATGAGCTGAACCTAGCAATGCTGTCTCGGGGTTGAGAGATAGTTTGATCGGCATTGATTGGAGCATCTGCGAAAAACGTCCTTTGTTACAAAACGCTTTTAAAAATGTTTCACTTTGCATAAAAGGCAAGATTTTTGGAGCGATTCCGCCTCCGATATAAACTCCTCCCAAAGAGAGTGATTTTAGTGCTAAGTTTCCAGCCTCAGCTCCATAGATCTCGACAAATAAACGTAAAGTCTCAACACAAAGTGGATCATTTTTCTCTAAAGCATATTGGCTGATAAGCGCACTTTTATCTTTATTTGAACCTATTTTTGTAATCGAGTCTGGTTCTTTGGCAAACTCTGAAGCCACTAGAAAATCATAGATATTGGCAATCCCAGGCCCCGAAAGAATGCGCTCATAGCTTACATGTAAGGGATAATGTTCTCTTAGCCAAAGTAAAAGTGTATCTTGCTGCGGTGTTAATGGTGCAAAATCGCTGTGGCCGCCTTCAGAAGAGATTGGATGATAACTTAGTCCATTAAAATAAAGTATCGCTTCTCCAAGACCTGTTCCAGCCGCTATCACAGCGAAATTACCTTTTTTAGTTTCTGCAGAAACATTAAGATTGATAAATTCATCATCGCGAAGATAGAGCATCCCATATGCAGTTGCTTCGAGATCATTGAGAAGATAAATATTGCTAATTTTTAACAAATTTTGAAGATCTGTTGTTGCTATTTCCCAAGGAAGATTGGTTGTGCGGCATTTTCCATCGATAATGGGTCCTGCAATACCAAAACAGGCAGTCGTAATTTTTATATCTGGAACTTTTGCCAAAAACTCATGTATCACATCAGAAAAACTTGCATAGTTTTGACTTACAAATTGATGCTGAAGTTCAAGCATAATTCCCTCTTGTGAGCTCTTATAGAGCGCAAGATTTGTCTTTGTTCCACCGATATCGCCGGCTAATATCATAAAAATTCCTTTACTTTGGGGATGATAAATAGATAAATGCATGGATAAACTGCTCATGTGTCACTTCTAAAGAAGCATGATAAAACTCTTCCCAAGCTTCTCTTCGTGCTTCATCATAATTTGCTGAGCCATTTTTACTTTCCCACAACATTCTCACAGCATAACCGATAAGAACATCGAGGATAATATCATCATCGATGCGTAAATCTGGGTTTTCTTTGAACAATTTGGTTAAACTCTCAATCGCTTCGATGTTTAATTGTCGGTATTCAGGTGCTTCTATACTTTGAAAAAAATCTTCCACACCGCGGGAAAAACTTTGTTCTCCTGCAGTAGATGCAAGTGTGTGTTCTGTGCCAAGTCGACTTTGCATATTGTATTTATCTCCGATTACCAGAGCATTACATTGGTGAAGCATATGCCAGACATCTTTGTAAAAATGGGGTGAAAGACGGCTGAGCATCCCCTCATGTCTTCTCCACTCATTCCAATCCTCAATCGTACTATTTTCATTCTTTGAAGAACTCATCGTCTGTGCATGGAGGAGTAAAATCCCTGAGCTATGTAAGTTTTCCTGATGAATTAGCTCTGATGTTTCATGCGTAAATGCCTTTAAGATAGAACGGATACGATTAAAAATATCATGTGGCGCTAAACTTAGTAGTCGCTCATACGCATCTCCTATAGGAAGATCTTCCTCTCTTGCGATACGTCCTACAAGAAGTTGCACAAAATACCAAGTACGTAAAGTATTCATATCCTTAAAAAGCTGAGGTTCACTGCGGATAAGGTGTCCTAGATGCATGATAACTTCTTGTGTCAATATTCCCTCTGCACGGTTGTTTCCACAGGATTCATTGATAACTTTTACGATGGCAGAATTTTCAGAAGGTTTTGATAAGGTCGCATTTTCACTATAAGCACGCCCTACAGCAAGACGTTTTTGATGGATGATAATATCAAGAAGAGCATCTTCAAGACGATCATCATATTTCCCTAAAGCTGCGCCCATAAGACGCACATTTGTCCAGTCAAGTGCCAATGCCGCTGATTCATAAAGTGTATCAGCTTCTTGGACTTCTATATGAAGATCATTTAAGTTTAGTCCATGTATATCATCAATTCGCTCAACACTTGCAGTACTTAAAAGTTGTCGAAGAGGACCGAGTTTTATGGTCATAGAATTACACGATCCATTTTGAAAATCATGTAAAAGTCTAAGAACTTCTTTATTTCTTCCCTCTTGAAGCATATCCTCTCTTACTAAAAATGGTAATATCGGTTGTCCTGGCTGATCCCAGTGCGTCGTCAAAAACTTCAAAGATGAGCGAAATCTTTCAACAAGAAGGGTGTTATCATAGCTAAAATAAAAACCTCTTGGATTGAAATAGTAAGGAAGAAAGAGAATCTCTTCATGAGAGAGAATATGTAGTTTTGCTGTTGTGATGGTTCTTGCCGCCAACAAAGGTCTTCCGCTCAGTCCCAATTTATCGTTTTTTCCAAGCTGGGTATGTGCGAGTGAAAGCATTGATGCGTGCATAATTTGGATGGGTTTTAGTTCTTCAATAGTTTCACTCATGATTCCAAGATTGAGAAGCTGCTGTTTGACACTTTCGTTTTGGGCTAAGATGCAAACAAGTGGATGTGTAGTTCGTTTTTGACCTATTCGCTCACGACGGCGTAAGGGATCAATGTCGCTAGGACGAAGGAGTCCATCTTGAATCATATCGGCGAGCATAAAGAGACTTTGTGCCCAAACAAGAGGAAGATTTTCATTTGCAACTCGCTCTTGTGAAGATGGATTTTCCTTTTCGGCATCGATGAGCTCTTTTGGAACAATGTAGAGTTCAGGGAGTAACTTCACTCCCTCGCGCTCTATAAACAACGGTTCTAGCTTTTCTCTCCAGTGCGTGATTGCTTCACTATCTTCACGCATATGTGCATCAAGTAGCAGATAGGTAAAAAAGAGAGGCCATTCGGATTCAATATGTTGAAATGTTTGCAATTCTGAAGGCTCATAATGCAGACGTGAATGATCTTCGATACTACTTTGATGACCGTCAAGCAAAAAGCGTTTACAGCCATAACGGCCTGAGAGTTTTTTGATAATTTTAGAGAGTGTTTTGTTTACTAAAAGTTCATCTTCAACAGCGTAAGCGGGATAACCGATGATACTAAGGAGCGCGGCATCGGTTTCTTTAGAATTGGACTCACGCGGTAAAAGTCCTTGAAGCGTCAAACGAGAACGAGCGATATCACTTGGTACTACATGTATGAGTGCTTCTTGACTTGCAACATTACCATAAAGGTTAAATCCGCTCATCGCTTCAAGTGCCGCTTTTGCCATACCTACAGAACTACAGTTGATCTCGGTACCTCCGGAGTTTATCTTGTTTCCACGTTCCCAAATTCCATAATCGGGAGTACAGTATGTGCGGCTGATATAGTGAACGAGATTTTGAACGAAGTTGACCTCATCGAGAGTATAGATAAGACGCAAACCTGAAGCGATCATCTGAGCCATCATAAGAAGAAAGAGCGAAGTTGCGTCAAGCTGTAGATGTCCCCATTCATGATCGCCTACGACGGCTAAGCCTGTTGATGTCCCATATTTTGCATGTAGTGCATCACCTTGGTTAAGGGTATTTTTGAATTTCTCAACTCTATCTGATTGACGCATCATGGCCACGAGCAGGCCTCGCATCAGTTTGACGACACTTTGACTTAGAGAGTAACTGCGGCAATGGTCTGGATTGTATTTGCGATACGCTAAGGCTAACCCCCAGACACTCATAATGCTGTAAACATTGTCTCTAACCCAAGCGTCAGTGTAATCACCATGAGCATTAACCGCTGTACTAGCAGGAAGCAAACCTGTGATGGGGTCTTGTCTTGAGAGAATTATTTTATTTATAGAGTCATAATGGCGTTCAAGCGAAATATACATTTCATCTAAATTCATCTTATAAAGCCTTTTTGATCGGGATTGATACCAATTGCGTTATCCTACCCGATTTCAGACCTAAGAGTCCAGATAAAATGGATGTTTTTTAAACAATCAGCTCATACATATGCGTTATTTAAACGAGTAAAAGCTCTATATCACTTTGTTCTTTTGGCGTCAGGGCAAAGTCAAAGATAGAAAGATCCTCTCGCATATGTTTGGATGAAGAGGTGCCAGTAAGTGGAATGATACCTATCTGTATTAAAAAACGAAAAAAGATTTGAGCAGCTGTTTTGTTGTACTCAACACTGAGCGTTTGCAGTAGAGGATGGCTTAAAAGGTGAGGGTTTGCAGTCAAAGACCAAAAACTTTGATAGGTGACATCATGTGTCAAACACCATTCTCGTAACTCTTTATCATATCCGCTATCTGCATAAAATCGATTTTGTAAGATGCTCGGTTTTATCTGTGCTTCATCGTAAAGTTTTTGAAGCACTTCAAGATCATAACAGTTGCTGATTCCAAGGCGGAGCGCTTTTTTTTGATTGTAGATTTCTTCCATAGAACGCCAAACTTCTAAAAGATTTGAAAAAGGAAACAGGGGAGAATGCAAGATCAATCCATCTACATACTCTGTTTGCAAGTTTTGCAGACTTTTTCTAAAAGATTGAGCTACCTGTTGGCTAAGTGAACTATTTTTATCATAAGGGATATTGTTTGGATCTTGTCCGCTAAGTGGAGTAAACTTTGTTTGTATATAAAGTTTCTCACGCTTTATTCCCTCTTTTTTTAGTTCTGCTAAAGCTTTTCCTATACCAGCTTCTTGGTAATGTTTTGGTTGGCATGCGGTGTCAATGCCCAAAAAACCTTGATGTATAGCTTCTATGACAAGTGCAGCAGTATGTTCTTTTTTCCAAGCTGTTCCATATATAAGTGATGGTATTTGTGTCATAAGAGTTCCTTTTTTTGTAATACTATCTAAAAAGAGTCTAAAGAGGAAATCATGTAACTTTTCTCTGATACACTTTGCTTTTAAATAAAAAATTGGGTAAATAAATGAAAAAAATTTTGACATTATTGGGTGTAGTTGTTCTTGCCGTGGGTGCATATATTGTTTGGCATGTCGTTTTAAATTACAGATTTGAAGAGATTAGCAAAGATAAAGTTTATAAATCAAGATTGATAAGTCCAGATAAATTAGGCGGATATTTAAAAGAGTATAAGATCAAAACAGTGATAGATCTCATAGATCCAATTCGACATGATAAATTGGATAATGGAAGACAAGCAAATATAGATGCAGAAGCTGGCGCTGTACAAAAATATAATGAAGAACACCATACTAATGTCGTACATGTAAATATTCCCTCAAGTCAAATTCCAACAAAAGAAACATTGAGCAAATTTTTTCAAGTCCTAGATAATAATGCAAGTTATCCAGTTCTCATACATTGTTACGATGGAACAGGCAGAGCGCCACTATATAGTGCGATTTATAGAGTGGAATATGAAAAATGGAAAAATGCAGATGCCAGAGCAAAAACAAGAGTTATAGTTGAAGGGTTTGGATACAGAAGCAGTTTCGCTGATGGAAAAGGAAAGGGCGACTTCCTAATGCACTATAAACCTCGCTCGGATGGCAAAGATGCAACAATCAATCAATTGAAGGATCATTAATTTTAGAAAATTTTAGAAACTGCTCAAGAGTTTTGAGTGAACTTTTTTCATTGAACTCTTTTGTTGCAGTCGTGCCTATCTCTCGAGAAAGCACAACAGCACCAAGCTTGTTAAACTGCTGTCTCATCGCAAGAATTACTCCACTACAGTCGCTCAGGCTGTGTGAGCAGAGCAGGATGATTCTTTCATTAAATAACACTCTAAAATCCTTATCAGCTCTTGAGATCCAAGCGATTGCATTTGAGAGTACTGGCGGAATAGAGCCATTATATGTGGGAGCAACAACGATATAGGAGTTTACCTCCTTCATCTTTTCCATCAAAGTATAGATTTTTTGTGGCATGCCCTCATTAACTTCAACATCCATATCATACAAAGGAAGTTTCAATTGCATAAGATTTATTATCTCTGCTTCTGCCTTTAACCCGATAAGCATCTGCTGTAAAACATTTGCCAATTTTAAATTTTCTCCTGAACTTGCGAGTAAAATAAGTGTTTTCATAGGCTTATTACTTTTGTTCAGGATTAAAGACTTTACCTAAATCTATAGGAAATGGAAAAACTATTGTATTGGTTTTGTCGTTAGAAATATCACTCATTGTTTGGAGATAACGTAGTTTTATTCCCAGTTCATTTTTGGCTAGTATTTCCGCTGCTGCGAGTAAATTTTCACTCGCTTCAAGTTCGCCTTTTGCATTGATAACTTTAGCTCGGCGTTCACGTTCAGCCTCGGCTTGTTTTGCGATGGCGCGAATCATACTCTCGTCAAGGTCGATGAGCTTGATCTCGACATTTGCAATTTTAATTCCCCATGCATCCGTCCTTTTATCGAGTATCTCCTGAATGGCAGAGTTAAGACGTTCACGTTCTGCTAGCATCTCATCGAGTTCATGTCCTCCAAGCACTGAACGTAGAGTTGTTTGTGCAAGTTGACTGGTTGCATTGAAAAAATCTTCTACTTGTATAATTGCTTTTTCTGGATCGATCACACGAAAGTACACAACAGCGTTTACATGTACCGAAACATTGTCATGCGAAATGACATCTTGAGAGGGAACATCAAGAACGATGGTACGAAGATCAACTCTGACCATCTGCTGAACAATAGGAATAAGGATGATAAGCCCTGGTCCTTTGACTCCGGTGAAGCGACCGAGCGAAAAGATTACTCCACGTTCGTATTCTCTTAAAACGCGTACAGAGGTTGCTAAAAAAGCAACAACAAATAGAACTATATAGACTCCGATGATCGGTACATTAATAAACATAACTTACTCCTTCAATGGTTTTACTTCTAAGACAAGATCACTCAGTCCAACAACTTGGACACTCTCTCCAACACGTAGTTTTACCTGACTCGTAGCACTCCATATTTCTGCGTGACATAAGACATGATAGCCCGCATCAGTTACATCTACAACTTGCCCTTTTAAACCTATCATCTCATCTAATCCTACGACTACTTTTATAAAACGAGATTTTAAATATAGCCGTATTAGCATAATAAAAAATGCAAGACTGACAAGACTAAAAGCTACCACGAGGGGAATAGTATCTGCGTTAAAGAGTAAAATGGAACCAACAGTAAAGGCAATGACTCCACCGATTCCTAAGATTCCAAATCCGATAACAAAAACCTCTAAGATCATAAAACTCATACCTACTACAATGAGTAATAATCCGACATCATTCAAGGGATCTACACTCTTTATCTCTACACCAGTAGAAGCGGCAAAAAGTGAAGATAAAGTAAAAAGTAACAGTGGAAGCAGACTTTTCATAACCGTAATCCTTTAATAACTCTCAAACAGATTTTGAATTTTAGAAATATCATGAGTACTAGAATAAAGCGATTTAGCTTCACTCTTTCTTATTTGTTCTTCAAATGTTAAAACACTGTTTTTATTTTGATACAGTATGCCAAGGGGCATCGGCATCACTTCAAAAGCTTTTTGCAAAGCTCCGTTAAAATCACTGCTCTCATAAGCCTCATCAAGAGTATATGTGTTTTCCTTAAACCAATGGTAAGTGTTTGTTTTGTTAAAAGTAACACAAGGTTGAAAGATATCTACAAGTGCGTAACCGTGATGCATAAATGCGGCTTTGAGTACCTCTTTTGCATGTTGGGCGTTACCTATACTGACTCTTGAGACAAATCCAGCTCTCAGAGAAAGTGCGACTGCAAGTGGATTGAAAGGCTCATTTGAGACGCCGTTTACTTGTACTTTTGTCTCAAAACCCTTTTGGCTTGTAGGCGAAGCTTGTCCCTTTGTCAGGCCGTAGACCATGTTGTTATGCACGATATGGACGATGTTAACATTGCGTCTAATGGTGTGTATAAAATGGTTTCCGCCCTCTCCGTACATATCGCCATCACCGCCCTCAGCTATGACACTCAGTTGCGGATTTGCCATTTTGATGCCCGTCGCGGCGGGAAGTGCTCTCCCATGCAAGACTCCGAACATATTGGTATCTACATAATAGGGTGCTTTCGCGGCTTGTCCGATGCCCGATACTATGACCGTATTATACTTGTCTACATGTAATTCTTCAAGTACCTCTTTTATAAGTTTTAAGATACCAAAGTTTCCGCATCCCGGACACCATGCGACATCAACATTTTCTCTATCAAACAGATGACTCATGACAACTCCTTTAGCGATTTTTCTATCATACTTGCAAGCTGATCAGCAAAGAAACTAAAACCGTTGGATTGAAGTATCTTATCGTCTACATATACGTCATGAAGTTTGAGCTGATCGGCAAATGCACTGTCTGCATTGTTTTCTACGACGATCTTGTATTTGTAGCCATTTAAAACACTCAACTGCTCAGGGCTTAGTGGATGCACCCAAACAAAGTGTATATGCTCCAGACGTTTATCATCCAGTCTCTCCAGTGCCTCACCAATAGCACCTTTGCTCGATCCCCAGCCGATGACGGCAATCTCTCCCTTACCCTTACATGGTGGAGCAATAGCTTCGCGCATAAGTTCATCATTTTTGCGCGTACGCTTATCGACCATCTGTTCACGCATCTTATAATCTTCTGTGATCTGTCCACGCTCATCATGTTCATCTCCCACCGCGCAGATGAGTCCCTCTCCAAAACTAGGAATTGCTCTTGGACTTATGCCGTTTGGAGTGTCTGCATAACGCTCATAATCTTCAGCACTTTTTGTAATGTATCTGTGCTGTTTATAAGATGAAAAATCTACATCGCCTATCATAAAAATAGAATCTGCAAGATACTGATCGCTTAAAACAATAACGGGTATCTGGTACTTCTCAGCTAATTCAAAAGCAAGATAACCATAGTCAATGCACTCTTGGAGTGATCCTGGTGCGAGTACCACACGTGGAAATGGCCCGTGCCCAGAGTAAAGAGCCAAGTTTAAGTCTCCCTGTTCTGTTCTTGTAGGCAGTCCCGTGGCAGGTCCAGGACGTTGTGCAAGGTAGATGACCGCAGGTGTTTCAGTCATGCCAGAAAGACTCAGAGCTTCACCCATAAGAGCAAATCCTCCGCCTGAAGTCGATGTCATCGCACGCGCACCGCCGTACCATCCGCCAAGAGTCATCATTAAAGAGGCTATCTCATCTTCACTCTGTTCTAAAGCGATATCAAACTCTTTTGACATTGATGCCATGAAATTTAAAACTCCCGTCGATGGCGACATCGGGTAAGCAGTTATCATATTGCATCCGCCGGCTAAAAAACCAAATCCACACGCAGTCGTGCCATCCATAAGATGAAGCTTTTCTACCTCTTTGAAATCTATTTTTGGCAACTTTGGAAGTGTCAAATTTTCAATTTTACGTCCTGTTTCGTAACCAACTTCTGCTACTTCTTTATTTGCACTTTCATCTTTGAAGTGTTTATCAATGCTTTGAAATAAAGGAGTTTTATCGATACCTAGTAACCCAAAGAGTAAACCCGCCATATAAGTATTTCCATACTGTGCATTGCCAAACTTTTTGGCACTCTCTTTCATGGCAACTGCGATGACATTAGAGCTATTATTGCTAAAACTTTCATCTGCTAAAATAACAGTACCTTGATGCCATCTCTCTTTCATGTGTCCAAGTGCTAGAGTATCCATTGCAATGGAGATATCTACTTCCCAGCATGGAGCTTGCACAGGGAAGTTTGCGATGCGAATTAAAGTGGTGTTACTTCCGCCGCGTACACGAGACATAAATTCTTTTGTCGTAAACACATAGTAGCCACTTGCCTTAAAAGCGTTGCTGAGTATCTTTTCTAGGGTGTCTAACCCAAGACCCGCCGCACCGCCTATCAAAATAGAGATACTGACTTGATGCGTAATGTCTGCAAACTTTCTTTCATCTGATGATATTTTTAGGGATGAAGTAGGTGTAGAAAATACCCTTGGCATTTCATTGTCTATATTCGCACTGCTGATTATGCTATTTGGTTCGTTCATATCTAAGGCAACTGTCTGCATCTTTTCCTCTCCTAAATTTCCCCAACTAATCTTCCCGCCGTAATATCCAAGTATGATAACATTGAGTCCTGTCAATAAAACGATAGCGTGATATACGATGCTTTGTGTGTTGTAACTGAAAATTACATTTGAATCTGCTAAATAGATTTCTATGGCTATAACGCCCAATATAAGAGTTATCGTTGCTACGATAAGTTTGACTACAAAAGGCCTTTGAGTTGAAAGATTATAATTAATCCACCAGCTGAGTACCCCCGGTATCATGGCGACAAATCCCATAACAGTTGCAATAAACAATGCATAAAACACAATAAGGGCATATATCTCTTTAAAAGTACTCAAAAACGCTATATCAAATCCTGCAGCAAAAAGATGCAGTGCAATGGGAAAGTGTATGGTCATTGGGTGAGGATGGTATTTTTTATAGAAGACTCTTAGGTGTGTTTTACGATCTTGCGGGGGAGGGGGTTCTATTTTTGTAGTAGATTCTTCATTTTCCAGAGTCGCCATGACAGGAAACTCTTTAAAGACTTCATCTCCATGGGGCGCGCCGGCGAGTGCAGAGGTAAGATCTACTCCCGCACTGTGTATTCCTTGATGTTCTCCTGCTTGCCACAAAGAGCTTTGTGTCACATCATACACTATACTTTTGTATGCAATATAAGCTCTGGCACCATTTTTACCATCATACGACTTCAGTTCACTTACGGTCATCATAATGTCCTTGAAAAAGTTATTAGATCATTATGAGGGCGTACGCTCATTTTCCTGCATAACATCAACATAGTCACACACTTCATTATCTTCATTGCAAACTTGTGCATATCCTGTAAGCGGGTCATTTTCTATAGCGGCAAGATTATCTGAGACAAACTGCCAGTTTATGAGTTTCCACCAATTTTCAAGATAATCAGCTCTGCCGTTACGATAGTCTATGTAATATGCATGTTCCCAGACATCACATGTAAGCAAAGGTACAAGTTCATGGCGCAATGGATTGTCCGCATTTGAAAACTCTGCAATAGAGAGATCTCCTTCTTTTGTTAAGACAAGCCAAACCCATCCAGAGCCAAAAAGAGCTGCAGCCTTTGCTAAAAACAATTTTTTAAAATCATCTTCTGAACCAAAAGCCTTGATGATCATATCTGAAAGTTCCACGGAACAAGAGGTGGCATTTTTTGATAGTCCATGCCAGTAAAAATCGTGGTTGTACACTTGAGCGGCATTATTGAAAATTGCACCCCCAGCGTATTTGATGATATATTCTAAAGGTTTATCCGTATAATCGCCACCTTCGATAAGGGTATTTAGCTTGTTAACATAACCAGCGTGGTGTTTACCGTGATGGTAAGTTATCGTTTCAGAGGAAATATATGGTTCTAATGCTGTCTTTTCAAAAGGCAGCGACATTAGTTCAAACTTCATTTTACACTCCTTAATATATAAGTTTCGGTTATCATCGTAACAGAAAAAAAATAACAATTTGCAAAAAATATTGAACTAGTTCCTGAGATTAGTTTCGTTGACCATGTTGGAAGTTATTTTTATCATCAGAATTACTATTTCCATCATCAGATTTACGATCATTATTTCTGACATTTTTGTCATCAGGCTTACGATCACTGGTTCTGAGGATTTTTTCATCTGGCTTGCGGTCATTGTTTTTGAGAGTTCTATCATCAGGCTTTTGATCTCTAATAGTTTTCTCATCTGGTTTACGATCAACGTTTCTGATAATTTTATCGTCAGGCTTACGATCAACGTTTCTGATAATTTTATCGTCAGGCTTACGATCATTGGTTCTGAGGATTTTTTCATCTGGCTTACGGTCATTAGTTTTGAAAACTCTGTCATTTGGTTTACGGTCATTGTTTTGAATAATTATGCGCTGAGTTTGTGGTTTGTTGTAGTTTATTGGATGTGGATTATTCGGGCGCCAGTCATTTTTCCAAGAGATATTTTTTTGATTCGTGTTGATTTTTCTGTGTGTATAAAAAGTATTATATCTGGGTACATTAATATAAACATCATGATGATACCAATCAAAGCTGCTCCACATAACATCTCTAACTGCGATTCCAAGTGAAAATCCAAAGAACATTCCCGGTGCCATATAAAAAGATGATGGATAATAATAAAACGGCGCATATCCAGGATAAAACCATGATCCGTAAACTCGCATCGGATCATATACCGGTACATAAACAGTATCAGCAAAGGTCGGCTGGATAATAATCGTTCTTGTTCCTTGATCATCTTCTTGCATGATTATTTTTTGCTTTTGTGAACTCGTAAGATAGCCATTTCTTTGGGCCTGAAAGCGCAAACGCTGTACGCTATCCATAACCATATCCGGCTCGTCTAAAAAAGCATCTCCCAGCTCTTGAACCCAAGCAGGATACTGATCCATCATATCAAGAACCTGAGGAAAAGCTACAAGCGAGATCACACTTGGATCCCAATCATTGGACGCGGCAGCTTGGACTGCGTCTTCTCCTTGCAAGTCAGAGTTGTGTCTTGACCACTCCACGGCCTCTTGTACTTCCTGCGGATAAGTTGACGCCATCAAAATTTGCGAAAGCAAAGAGTCAGGGTAGAGCGCTATTGGAGCCATTGTCTGATCTAATCGTTGCTGTGAAGGTGCATAAGATGATGCCATAAGGATCAAGGGTAAAAATACCAAGAGTAAAAAGATTTTTTTCATAATAAACTTCCTTAGTTAAGATGTTAACAGATAATCATATCCTAAGTCAGGCAAATAAATTATGAAGAAAAATCAATCTTTTTTTAGAGAGTTTTTTAGTTCACCGAGTTGGGTTAATTGGTCTATTTGCATCTCTTCAAGTTCAACAACTCTTTCCCATTGTTTGGATAAAAAATGATCCAATTTATCATGTAGATGACGGATCTCTATCTCTGCTTTGAGATTTACTTGATAATCATGTTCAGATCGTATTCTGTCTTTGGCAGATTGGCGATTTTGGCTCATCATAATGATAGGTGCTTGGATAGCAGCGATACATGAGAGGATGAGATTTAAAAGGATAAAAGGGTAGGGGTCAAAAATAGTGTTGTGAGAAAAAAACAGATAGCTGTTAAATAAAATCCAGATAATAAGAAACATAAAGAAGCTTATAAGAAAAGTCCAACTACCTCCAAAATCAGCGATTTTATCAGCCAGTTTTTCACCGATTGTTCGATCATCTTCTATCTCTGCTTCAATATTTTCAGAGATGAGTTCATGTTTTTCTAAACTATGAATAACCTCTTTATCAAGTTCAGAAACATCTCCATTTTCATCTTTTATCAACTCTTGTAAATGTTTATTTTTATAGAGCAGAAGATCATTTTTGCAGATGTAACAATTTTCTGACCACTCAGAAAAGTCTGTTTTAATGAGTTTGGCGATATCTTCTCTCACTAAGGGAGCAGGTATTACCTCTTTTTTGGAAAAATCTTTTTTACATACGATACATTGATAGTTATTTTTTTGCATCAATTACCCTGATATCTTTTCATCTTGAGATACTCACGCCTATACCAATTTTATTGATGTAAGTATTATAATCGATAAGGCTCTCACCATAGCCGCTAAAAGCTTTAATATAAAGAAAGAAGTTGTCTTTTTCATTGAGCGGATAACTGTAACTAAAATCTGCTGCCGCGTGACTGTTGAAATTTGAACGAAGGAGCAAAGTAAATAGGTTTTTATCCCAAGGTAATGAAAATTTTACACTCCCATGTCCGAGATAATCCAGCAGTTTTGGATTGTAGTCTTTAACATCCGGCAATCTAGTCCAAAATTCAAATTCTGTAAAAAGATTTTTGTATTGTGTAGAAACTGTTGCATCAACATAGTTCCAAGAGCGTTCATTTGTTCCACCTTGCCCATTTGACTGATGGGCGAGTCCAAGTTTAAGTGACTTTATAAATTTTGCATCACTGCTTAGGGCTGTGGGGATAGTTACAAAAAGTTCAGGATTATAATTTGATTCGCGAAAATACGCAGAACTTCCATAGGACTGCCAAAAAGATTTTTGTGTATATCCAAGACTATAGATCTCGTTAAAGTTTAAAAGGTTTGCTGCAAAATCAAATTTGACACTGAGTTGAAACTCTGTTTCTATGTTATTGGAAGTTTCATTATTGGTATTTGGATATTGGCCATTTGTTCTGTAGCTAAAAGGAAGAAGATAATTGGTTTTATAAGTTTTGAGATTATATAAAGA
>Ga0118677_10004006_pt1 | contig 27203 bp, 29 predicted proteins | sample AliMusrvi5mmetaG_FD_86154 | JGI IMG/M metagenome (GOLD analysis project Ga0118677, IMG submission 86154) | reverse complement strand
GTCGGATCTCGGTGATTGCCAACCTGGCGTTGAAGAAGAATGGCTATGAATTGCTGATCCCCGGCGGGGTCGAGCACCTGACGGAGCTTTCACGGTTCGTTTATGAAATTTTGAATATGAACTTTCGCTCGCACCAGCCCTTTGTCGGCAAGAGCGCCTTCGCGCATAAGGGCGGGATGCATGTCAGCGGAATTGCGAGGAATACGGCCGCCTACGAGCACATCGATCCGGAGCTTGTGGGCAACGAGCGCCGCGTGCTGGTGAGCGAACTGTCGGGCCGGTCGAACGTCGTGGCGATGACCCAGCGGCACAAGATTTCCAACGACTCGAAGTTGATGGACGCGATTCTGACGCAGGTTGTGTCATTGGAGCATGCCGGTTATCAGTTCGAGGCGGCTGACGGTTCGTTCGATCTCTTGGTCCGCAAGTGCCTGGGCACGTTCCACCCGCATTTCGAGCGGCTCAGTTATCACGTGAACGTGGAGACGAACGCCCAAGGCGAGATACGCACCGAGGCGACGGTGAAGATCCGTATTGGCGACGAGGTTCGGCACGAGGTAGCCGAGGGCGACGGCCCGGTGAACGCCCTGGACGCCGCCATGCGGAAGGCATTGAACGGCCGCTTCCCCGCCTTACAGAAACTGCACCTCGTGGATTACAAAGTACGCGTGATTAACTCCGAGGCCGCCACCGCCGCCGGCGTCCGCGTGGTGATCGAGAGCCAGGACGAGACCGCTGTCTGGGGCACCGTCGGTGTGAGCGAAAACGTAATCGAGGCCAGTTGGATCGCGTTGGTGGATAGTTTTGAATACTGCTTATACAAACATGAAGAAAAGCCCGTAAATTAGGGCACTTATCGCGATATTCGTCATTTTGGCTGACACCCGTAAAACAGCCAAAAACGCCTGTTTTTGACCGCCTGCAGGTGTCACTGACACCCGCTCGTCACGCCACCCAATAATCGCTCTCGAACGCTGGGTGTCTTCGCTTTCAGCAAAGCAATCTCGGCCGAGTTCACCAGTTCGATCAACTGCTCTAGCCCCTTCGTAGCCGTGCCGAATTGCGAAACGCCCAGCACGGGGATTGGTGGCACGGCATTTTCCATCGCTGTGGCTACGACCTGAAGCCGAGTAGCCAAGCTCGCGAGGTATTCCGTCGCCAGGGCGCGTATCTGAATGGCCGACATCGGCGTGGAAGCAATCCGCCCGCGATGAGTCCGTTGCTGCCCTTCTTTGGGTTGTCTGACCTTTTCTGATCGTCTCGTCTGCGTGGTCATGGGAATCCTTTCTGTCTTCGTTTTGGGTGTTAGCCATGTCCGCTATCTGACACTCTTTGCTAATTCTAGTATCGTGTGTATCTACTGTCAAGTGTGGGATAATCACAAACCCATTGCCGTGCTATACCTTGCGTCTGTGTAGTTCACTTAGTTTGTACACGGTGTATCTGGTCTACGTTGCCTAGAAATGACTGTAAGTTGCCTGCGCATAATGATTTAGAACTAGATATCATGTAATCATGTTGACGCCATCTGAAATTCATATAAAACTGTAAACACTTCGCTTATGTAGTCATACATAGAACGTACATAGGTTTCATAAAACAAGAGGATAAAGAAATGATTACAGGAAACTGTTCGACTCCCCAATGCGGCGGCGTTGCAGACGGCGGCAAGCGAGGGAAATGCCAGGCGTGTTACCAAGCCCTCCGCCGGCTGGTTCTCTCGGGTGAAACAACCTGGGATGCCCTGGTAGCCGCTGGGGAGTGCGAGGAACCGGCCAATTCCCATCGCAGGGCTTACGTCCAGGGCGTCCGCAAGCGTCTTGCCAAGCTCGCCGAGATCGAATCCCAGCCTAAGAGCAAAGTTAAATTCAGCCTTCCTCCACGACGGTCCCAAGACTTCGATGCGACATGTCGCTGAATAATTTTCGTGAACGATTCCGTGAAAGCAGAAGCATTTCCAACCGCCCGATGAGGCAGCGATACGTGCGAACCAATCAGCAATTTTCCGCAACACAGGTAGCGTTGCGTTTTGTTTCTTCTCCACCCGGCGGTTGCGGTCTGCTACCTCTAACGCGCCGCCGTGGTGGAGATTTTAGGAGGTAGTGCAAATGAAACTTCATTGGACGGATGATCCGCAAGCAGAATCGCAACTATCGAATGTAGGTCTAGCCTGGACTCGCGTAGATGTTCGGTTTTGCGACATTGCGATCAAGGAGTCCCTGGAAAACAATGCTCGCCTGGACAAGCCGTTATGCGAGGAAACGGCACTTGAATACGCCTGCTCACTTCAGGGTGGAGCAAAGTTTCCGGCTCCCGTTTTCAAACTCAACGGAGGCGGCAAGTATCGCGTCCTTTCGGGAAATCACCGCGTGGGTGGTGTTGATCTTCTCATCGACAGCCGCGACTTGACTGCTGACGAGGCGATCTTCGAGCGTGCCTATGTAGTCGCGACTGACGACACGGCCATGATCGAACTTGTCTGTCGGTCGGCGAACCGCTGGCAAGGGCGACGACAAGGCAAGGCGGAAGCCTTTGAGCACGCCCGCTGGATGATGAAGAAGTACAACATGAGCATCGACGAGCTATCCAAGCACTTCTTTCTGTCGGTGAAGTTTTTGCGGGACCGCTTCAGGGCCGACGAACTCCGCATGGAAATCCAATCCAATAATGTCCCCACTTCCAACCTCACGGACAATCAAATAATTACTCTTGGACGCCTGGCTTTTAACAAGAAACTTCTCAGTCGAGCGGCGGCGGTTGCCCAGGAATACAAACTGAAGCTCGATGAGACCAAAACGCTGGCTGATCGTGCCAAGGCAGAGTCGCAAAACGGCGAACAGTCGGGCATCGCTGCGATCAAGGAAATCGAGGAGTCCCACAAGACCGTCAGGCGGCAATTACCTCCTGCTGGAGCGGCTGCACGAAGGCCGATCCGCTCCCGATTCTATCAGTACCTCAATAGTTTCCATAACTTTGTGAAGTGCGGAAATAAAGGCCGCTCCTTTGACAATCTCGACCAGCTTCAGATTGCCAATAAACACGATCGGCACGAATCGCATGAAATCTGGAAGTCTCTGAAGAAAACCATGGATACGATGTTTCACGCCGCGCACGTCGCGGACAACACAAAGGTAGCAAAATGATTACGCGAGATGATCTACGAACTTTTTTGGGTGATCGGCAATGGCATTCCGGTGTTCAGCTGGTTGACCACTTTAGCGGTCTTATCCCGCCAGAGCAAGCATCCCAGATGTTCTATTCAACACGAAAAAACAAAAGCCAGATTAGCGAGATCCCTCTTGAAGCGGCTGTGCGCAAGGGGTGCGAATTGGTAATTGCAAACCTCCTTTCCAGTTTGCTTCAAGCAGGGTTGATCGAAACAGGCGGTGGAAAACATTTGATTGAGAAGAAGATTCGCTGGACTGCATGGTATTGCTGGTTATGTGGCACGAACATCAAGACCTCGTTTGAAATGTCAGACAGTGGATTGTGTTCAACCTGCGAAGATGGAATCGCTAAATCAAAGGAGTAGGTAATGCACCTCACAGCCCTAGCACCCCAACAATTCAGCCGGTTGTGCAAGTGCGAAAAAATCATTGAGCGCGGCAAGAAAACCTTCTTAGAAGTCGGCCACGCTTTAATGGAGATCCAGCAGGAAAAGCTCTATATCGCCCATGGCACGTTCGCGGACTACTGCAAGGAGCGGTGGGGGTTTGATCGCAATTACGCCAAGCGACTAATGAACAGTGCGAAAGTTATTGCGAACCTTGAAAACGTGCCAATTGGCACGTTTCCAGCGACCGAATCCCAAGCCCGCCCCCTTGCGTCTCTTCCTGCCGACCAGCAGGCCAGTGCCTGGGCCGACGTGGTGGACGAGTGCAAGGAGCGTGGCGTGCCGATCACGGCGGCAGTGGTCGCGGAGATCGTAGAAACGTACCACGAGGATGTTGACGAGGAAGATGAACCGGAACCGGAACCCGAGCCAACCTTTGACTCTGATCCTCAATTTGTTCTCTGCGTGGCCTTGGCGCGCCTCGAAAACGCCATTGTCGCAGAGATAAGCGGCTGGCCGGAAGACCAATTGGTTCACGCCAAGGACCGGCTCATCAAACTTGCGGGAGACATTTGAAAGGTCCGGCCGCCCGGCGCAGGGCGGCCACCCCCGGCGGCACGCTCTCCCAAATTAACAGTCGTCGAAATTTACAACCAACCATTTTTCAAGGAAGAAAAGATGCTCGTTTTATCTCGCAAGGAAGAAACCGGAATCACCGTTACCACCTCCGCAGGACTCGTGCAGTTCAAGGTTCTTGAGATCCGCGGCAATCAAGTACGGCTCGGCATCACGGCACCGCATGACTGCCAAGTTCTGCGGGACGAATTACTGGAGACAAACCATGAGAACAATACAGCAAGTGGTTGACCTGGTGGAGCGGCTGGCGCCGACCTCGACCTTAGCGGTGAACCTGCTCCCCAAGACCGATCGACCCGGCCATCCCTGCCGGCGAGACTACGGTGGGGTGTTCATCAAGCGGTTCACGGCCCCAACCACCGACAACGATGTCACGGAACGGCTGCCCGACGATAGCAATGGCAACAACGTCTACCTACTAAAGCAGCCTCGCGTTTGTAACGAGTGCTGTCTGCAAACAACCAAGGTTCTTTGCCCGCGCTGCGGTGGGCAAACCGACCCCGACCCATACCGCAGTTAACCGGAGGAAATCATGCAGATTGTGAAGGGGATAAAGAAGCGTCCCCGAAAAGTGCTTCTCTATGGAACCCATGGAGTTGGCAAGACGACTTGGGCCGCCCAGGCGGGCAAGGTGATCGTGCTGTCCACCGAGGACGGAGGCGGCGACGTCGGCTGCGATCGCACCCCGCTCTTGAAGGATCTCGGCAGCGTCAATGCCTGCCTCTCGGATTTGATCACGCAGCCTCACGATTACCAGTGGGCTTGCATCGATACGCTCGATTGGCTGGAGAAGCTGATCTTCTCGACCGTGTGCCGGGAGAAGGGCATCAAGAATATTGAGGATGTTCCCTACGCCAAGGGCTACAAGCTGGCCTTGACGCACTGGGATTTCATCATCCATTCCCTGGACCACCTGATGGCAGCCAGGGACATGGGCATAATCCTGCTGGCCCATACGCGAATCATCAAAATCGAAGATCCGCAAACCGACACCTACACCAAGCACGAACCGGATCTGGACAAGAATATCTGCAACCACCTTCAGGAATGGGTGGATGAAGTCTTCTTTGCCCGACACAAGATCGCCACGGCTGCCAAGGACGCCGGCTTCGGCAAGGAGCGCGTGCGAGAAATCTCCCTGAACGAGCGCATCGTCTATACCAGCGAAAACAGCGGTTTCTACGCGAAACGCCGTATTCCGATGGACGACGAAATGCCTCTCGACTTCAGCCACTATATGGCAGCGATCCTCAGTGCCTACGCCGGCAAGCCTGTGGCACCTGTGGTGCCTGTGGCGTCTGCTGCACCGATTGAACCCGCCGGCGACATTGCCGGCATCGTGACCAATGGACATTCCAAACCCCAGACCGAGCCAACGCCCGAGTGGGCGTCGGCATAACCAAGAAGGATTTCTTAACTATGGCAGATTTAGGTGGTGTATTCAATGCGAATGATGTCAAACCGTCATCGTTCGACGTGGTTCCGGCCAGCGAGTATGAGGCCATTATCGTCAACAGCGAGATGAAAACGACGTCCAAAGGCGATGGCAAGTATCTCAACCTGGAGTTGCAGATTCTCAACGGCCCGTGTCAGAATCGCAAGATTTTCGACAAGTTGAATCTGATCAACCCTAACCCGCAAGCCGTGGAGATTGCCCGCGGAACCCTCTCGGCAATCTGCCGAGCGGTGGGGGTAATGACTCCGCGTGACAGCAGTGAGCTGCATAACAAACCCCTGCGGATCAAGGTCGTCGTGAAGAAATCAGACGAGTTCGGCGAGCAGAACGCGATCAAGGCGTACAAGCCCCGCGCCATTGTGGGCACGACGATTGTCCCGGTCACGCCGGCCGCGCCCGCTCCGGAAGCCGTGGGCGCCGTGGCCAATACCGCAGCCCCCTGGGCCTGATACCTCCGGTTTTCCCACTCTCAGCACCGGGCTTGGATAAATCCATATTCCAACGACCGGGTGAGAGTGGGGGGCCGTTGGGGCGATGGCGAGGAACGGTTCCCGGCGGAAGCCTCCAGCTTCCGAGAAACGTGGTTCGACTCCACGACGCCCCACTACAGGCGGTTAAGCAAAGTGAACAAACTCAGGCCATTTTGGCAAGTTGTCACACGACGCTTTGCTTGACTTCTAACCGTGTTTTCCCGAACGGTAGCCTGATTCGGGATACCCTAAAACACTATTTTCACCAGAGGCAATCATGCACATCACGTCACTCCAAGTTGAGAACATCAAACGGATCAAGGCCGCTTCCATCAATCCCGCCGGCGAGTTGGTCATCATCGGAGGAAAAAACGCAGCCGGCAAGACATCCATCCTCGACTCCATCGAGATGGCGCTGGCAGGTAAAGCTGCGATTCCCGCAGAGCCGATTCGCCGCGGAAGCGAAACCGCCCGTGTGGTGGTTACCCTCGACGACGGCTCGGTGGTCGAGCGGACCTTCACCGAGAAGGGAAGCTATCTGGTAGTCAAGCGTGGCGATGGAACCAAGGCCGGCACGCCCCAGGCTCTGCTCGACAGTCTGTGCTCCAAGGTTGCTTTCGATCCGTTGGCCTTCATGCGTGCCAAGCCGGCCGAGCAGGCGAACCAGCTCCGGGGGCTCGTGGGAATCGACTTCACCGCCCAGGACAACGCGCGCAGGCAGACTTACGACTATCGTACCGATGTCAACCGCCAGGTCAAGCAGGCCGAGGCAGCCGCTCAGGCGATGCCGATCTTTGAAGACGCTCCTGTCAATGAGCTTGATGTCGCAGAATTGGCGGCCGAGCTCAAGAGGCAACAAACGGTCAACGCCGACAGTGATGGAGCGCAGGCGTACCTGACCACTAACGCAAAGAGGTTGGCCGACATGGTCAGCCGAGCAGATGCCCTGACGGAACAGATCGCCGGGTTGCAGGCTGAACTCACCAAACTGAACGAAACGATCAACAAGGGCGAAGCCTGGCTGGCCAAAGAGAAGGATCGGGTAATGGCCCTGCCACGTTACGACACCAGCAAGATCGAACAGCAGATTATCACCAGCGGAACCGTGAACTCCAAAGTTCGCAGTAATCAGCAGCGTGCCAAGCTGGTCAACGAGGCGGCCATGGTCAAACACAAGGCCGACGAGCTGACACAGCAGATCGAACAGATCGACGCGGCGAAGGCCCGAGCGATGGCCGATGCCAAGTGGCCTATTGCCGGCCTTGGGTTCTCCGACACGGGCGTCACGTTCCAAGGGCTGCCCCTGGAGCAGGCCAGTTCTGCCGAACAACTCCGCGTCAGCGTGGCGATCGGGTTAGCTTTTAATCCCAAGCTGAAGGTGCTCCTGATTCGCGACGGTTCGTTGCTCGACGCCGACAGCCTGGCGATCGTCGGGAAGATGGCCGCCGATGCCGGCGGCCAGGTGTGGTTGGAGGTGGTTTCCGAAGGAAGCGAATGCAGTGTCGTTATCTCTGACGGAATGGTTGTCGGCGCGGCGGAGCCGGAACTGGTCGCTGCCAGCAACGGACACGTTGATACGCCGTGGGGATAGACCGAAATGAAGCATAGGAGTCGCCACGATGACCTACACCCTACGTTCCTATCAGCAAGCTGCCGTGGATTCCGCCTGGTCGCACCTGCGCACCCAGGCAGGGAACCCGATTATCGTTCTTCCGACAGGGTGTCATGGCCAGGGGCACCCAATCCTCATGGCAGACGGAAACATCCGCCAGGTGGAAAGCATTATTCCAGGGGAGCTTGTCATGGGGGCAGACGGAAGCCCCCGTGAAGTGCTTCAGTTATGTCGAGGCCTTGGAAACCTTTATTTGATTTCCCCAATCAAAGGTGACCCGTTCGTAGTGAACGAGGATCACATCCTGTATCTGGAAGCAACGCGAGAGGGCAAACCTTTTCCGTCCTCGCGGCAAGGAGGAGAGGTTACTTGCATCTCCGTCAAAGACTACTTGAATAAGTCAAAGAGTTGGCGGCATCTTTATAAACTGCGTCAGGCTGATGCAATTTCTTTCGCAGATTACAAGTCGCATCATCTTCTGTTTGATATCGGCTACGAAATCCCCCCCTATATTGTTGGGCTAATGCTTGGTGACGGTCACATGCGGCATAGCATCAGCTTAACCTCAGCGGATCAAGAATGCGCGAACGAATTCATCGCGTTCGCTGGATCTCATGGATGGGGCGTCACAACAATCCAAAAGCCAGACAATCAAGCGAAGCAATACTGCATCCACTCTAACTCGACAGGAAAAGTATGTCCAGCAAAAAAGATGTTTGCGCGTGTTGGAATGCTTGGTAAAGTCGGCGTCGAGAAACATATTCCTAAAATGTACGGAGTATCCTCTCGTCAAACTCGCCTTGAAGTGCTGGCCGGACTCATGGACTCGGATGGTCACCACGATGGACGCGGCGGGTTTATATTCTCGAACAAATCGGAAAGGTTGTGTCGTGGAGTTGTATTTATTGCCAGATCGCTTGGACTTCGAGCGATAATCTCGATCATAAGAAAACGCTGCCAGACATGTAGCAAGCGAATCTATTGGCAAGTTTCTATATCGGGTGACACAAGTATTATTCCATGTCGCCTCGCCAGAAAGAAAGCTCTCCCTCGTCAACAGATCAAAAATGTCCTGCGATCTGGATTCAAGATTGAGCCATACGGAATAGGCAATTATTTTGGATTTACACTCAGCGGCGACCATTTGTATTTAGACGGTAATTTTCTAATCCACCACAATAGCGGTAAGTCCCTGGTAATCGCGCAGCTCTGTGCGGATGCCATGCAGTGGGGCGGAAAGGTACTTGTCGTTCAGCACCGGAAGGAGCTGATCAACCAGAACGCCGAGAAGATCCGTGCTTTGATTCCAGACGTTGATATCGGCATCTACTCGGCCGGCCTCAACAAGCGGCACACCGAGCACGACATCGTCTGCTGCGGCATTCAATCGGTATTCAAGCGGGCCTACGACTTCGGCCAGCGGAACGTCGTGGTCATCGACGAAGTCCACCTTGTGCCTCACGACGGGGAGGGCATGTATAGGCATTTCCTCGACGATCTCCGATCGGCCAACGAGCGACTGCGCTGCATCGGCCTGACGGCCACGCCGTTCCGGCTTGACGTTGGCCCGCTCTGCCGGCCGGATGCAATCTTCCAGAAGGTCTGTTACTCGGCCCCGATCGGCCAATTGATCGACGACGGCTATCTCTGCCGGCTCACGACCAAGAGGGCGACGAGCACCATCGACACCAGCGGGATCCACCTCCGCGGCGGCGAATTTATTGCCGGCGAGGCGGCCAGTGTCTTCGACCGTGCCAGCGAGGCGGCCTGCGCGGAGATCGTGGCGGCAACGCAAGGTTGCCAATCGATCCTGATTTTCTGTTCCGGGGTGCAACATGCCCTGCATGTGGCCGGTGTGATTGAACGACTGACCAGCGAGACCTGCGGGGTGGTGACCGGCGAGTCACTACCATTGGAACGTGCCGGCACCCTAGAGGCGTTCAGCGGCCGACGACTCCGTTGGCTCGTGAACGTCGATGTCCTCACGACGGGCTTCGACGCCCCCTGCATCGATGCCATTTGCCTGTTGCGTGCCACGATGTCGCCAGGACTTTACGCACAGATTTGTGGGAGGGGATTCCGTATGTTTCCCGGCAAGGACAATTGCAGAGTACTCGACTTCGGCGGCAACATCCTGCGGCACGGCCCGCTCGACGCCATCGACTACGGCCGCACTCGCGACGCCAGCACGCCCGGCGAAGCTCCCACAAAGGTCTGCCCCAACTGCGAATCTGAACTGCTGATCGCAACCAGCGAATGTCCTGGGTGTGGGTTCCTCTTTCCGATCAATCGCAAACCGGTGGACACCACGGCCAGCGATGCCCCGATCCTCTCGGAGCCGGAAACCTGGGACGTAGAAGACGTCGTGTACTCGGTTCATCACAAGAAGAAAGATCCGACGGCACCGCCGACGCTGCGGGTGGATTACATCGTGAGCCTCAACGGCAGACCGCGACCCATGCCGGTTATGGAGTTTATCTGTCTGGATCACGAAGGTTATGCACATTCCAAAGCCCGCAAGTGGTGGGCGGCCAGGTCCAATGCCCCCGTGCCCGCATCGGTTGCCGAGGCCGATTATTTGGCGAAGTGTGGGGCCTTGGCCTGGCCCAGGCGAATCACCGTCCGGCGTGAGGGGAAGTGGGAGAGGATCGTGAACGTAGAACTCGAAAAGAAGCCAGCCGAGTGGCTGGCGAACGTGGAAGAGTTGGAAGAAACCCCTTTTTAGAAATGAAAAAACATGAAGCAGATCATTGAAGTAAATGTCGCAGATGTGGTTTTCCGGAAAGACCTGTACCCGCGAATCGAGACGAGTGCCGTCACGGTTCAGAAGTACGCGGAAGACCTGGAGATTTTGCCGCCGATTGAAGTTAACCAAGCGAAAGAGTTGATCGACGGTTGGCACCGTTGGACGGCGCATAAGAAGGCCGAGGCCGAGAAGATCAAGGCCACGGTGACAACGACTGGCAGCGATGCCGAGCTTCTTGAACTCGCCATCGAGCGTAACGCCAGTCACGGCTTGCAACTCTCGCAAGAGGACAAGCGAGATATGGCGCGAAAGATTTACCACGCCACCGCCGAAAAGGACCGAGACCCCAAGAAGAAGCAACTCGCCAAACTCTTGTCGGTCAGCGAGCGGACGGTACGCGATTGGCTTTCCAGGATCGACAAGGATTCCAAAGAGGCACGGGACAAGCGGATCTTTGAGTTGTGGTTGGCCTGCTACACCCAGGAAGACATTGCGGAAAAGGTGGGGTGCGGCCGCCACGACGTTGACAATGTTTTGCGTAAAACGGCAGACTTGCCGGAAAACGCAAAACCCGCCGCACTTCATGCCGATCTTGACCCACCCCTCTACAATGTGTGGAAGCAGCAAGAGAAGACGGCCGGAGCGTCGCACTTTGGCAACTCCGAGGTTCGTTGGCTAGACAATCTTCTCTACCTCTACACGAAGCCGCTGGACATAGTGATTGACCCGTTTGCCGGCGGGGGTTCCACGATCGACCTTTGCCGGAAGCGGTTCCGTCGCTATTGGGTGGGGGACCGCAAACCGGTCGTCGAGCGCGAAACCGAGATTCGCAAGCACGATTTAACCGACGGCCTACCGGACTTGAAGGGCCGTTGGAGCGACGTGCGACTCGTCTACCTTGACCCGCCGTACTGGAAACAGGCGGAAGGCCAGTACAGCAAGGACGACAGCGACCTTGCGAACATGCCACTGGATGAGTTCAACGAAACTCTGGCGGGAATCATTCGGGGATTCGCCGGGAAGTTGAAGGACGCCTATATCGCGCTCATCATCCAGCCGACGCAGTGGAAGGCCCCAGAGCGGCAGTTTACGGCGACATCATAAAACCCAGGAAATAACTCACGTTGTCAACAATGGGTTGTTTGATGACGAAAAGACAATTCTTATTCGATCCTAGAGAAAGCACCCTTGGCATGGACGTTGACCGCATCATGGCACGAAGCCTATTGGATCTTGCCTTGTCGTACTGTTCTGGTGGTATTTCTTTGGTTCCGTGCTCTCATCACGACAAGCGACCGGTTGCGTCCATGCTGCCAGATGGCCAATGGAAGTCTTTTCAGACCACTCCACCCAGCGACGAGATGGTTCGCCAATGGTTTGACGCAGGATGCCAATCCGTGGCAGGGATCGGCGGCGCCGTCTCCAAGGGCCTGGTGGTTATTGACTTTGATGAAGCACGATTCTTTGATGAATGGAAGGCTCTTGTAGGCAACCTGGCTGACAGTCTTTGTATTCAGCGAACTGGTCGGGATGGCGGCGGTTTTCAAGTCTGGTTGCGGTGCCCAGATCCAGGACACAGTGCCAAGTTAGCGTTCACGCCAGATGATTCACAAGATACAGGCCGCAAGTGTGCAATCGAAACCAAGGCCGAGGGCGGTTACGCCATCATGCCCGGCAGCCTTCATCCGAGCGGAAGATTGTACGAAACGATCCAAGGCGACTTCGCAAATGTTCCAACCGTATCCCAATCCCTGGCCGATGCCTTGCTTGCAGCGGCCCGCAAGATGGACGAGGCGCCGCTGACCATTCAGCAGATGGAGGCCCGAGAGCATTCCGCCAAGCAGTGGACAAGCACTGATGGCGAAGGATCGGTAATCAACGCCTTCAACCAGCAGCGAAAAATAGAGGATGTGTTGCTTGCCGAGGGATATATCCAATTCGGCAACCGCTGGAAGCGGCCAGGCGGGAAGACGCTATCCATTACCGTCAAGGAAGGCCGCTCGTTCCATCACTCAAGCAATGACCCGCTTTGCGACGGATATTGGCATCGAGCATTCGATGTGTTCTGCCAACTGAAGCATGGCGGTGACTGCAATGCCGCAGTTGCTGCCGTAGCGGATCGGGTTCTTCCCAAACCTCAAGCCGACATCTCAGGCATCCTGAAGCAGGGGGAAGTTGAACTTGAAGTCGAAGATATCGAACTCAACGCCGACATTCCCGACGACCCCAACGCTTTCCCGCCTGATTGCCTGCGCCCGCCTGGCTTGATCAGCGACATCATTGACTACAACCTGGCCGCCTCGATGTGGCCGCAACCCGAGCTTGCATTGGCTGGAGCAATTGCCCTTGTCTCCACGATCACCGGTCGCAAGATCCGCGACATGAACGGGACCAGGACCAATGCCTACGTTCTCGGCCTGGCCAATTCAGGCAGCGGCAAAGAAAATGCCCGAAAGATCAATAAGCGAATACTCGTTCTTTGCAAGCAAGAGAAAATGGCCGGTCCCGAAGGGATCGAGAGCTCGGCCGGCTTGACGGCATGGGTAGTCGAGCAGAATCCGATTCTATTTCAGGTCGATGAGATCGCCCAGATGCTCGAAACCATGAAAGATCCACGCAAGGCACCGCACATGTACAAGGTTGGCGGCGTGCTGAATAAACTCGAATCGTGCGCCGACACGTTCTACCGCGGCGGTGCCTACGCCAATGTCAAGCAGACAGTGTACATCAATCAGCCTCATGCGTGCCTTTACGGCACGGCGCCGGCGAGAACATTTTGGGGCAGTTTGACGGCCGAGAATGTCAGCGAAGGCTTGCTTGGCAGGATGTTCGTGTTTGAGGCGTCGAAGCGATACGTGGACTACACAGCCCCGCTCATCGTTGACCCTCCCCAGCATGTGTTGGACAAGGTTCGTTGGTGGCTGAAACTTCCCGGCGGGAACCTCGAGAACATAAATCCCTGCCCGCGCGAGGCGAGGTATACCCCGGAAGCGGAGTCGCGATTCATTGAGCACGTCACGGGCATCGCCCTGCGGCGGCAGTTTGAGGACGACGTGACTGCTGCACTTTGGTCGAGAACGACCGGCAAGACGGCCAAGCTTGCGCTCATTCTGGCGTGTTCCAGGGAAACCGGGGAGGAGGAGATCCTGGTTCGATTGGAGGACGTGGATCGATCGATCAAGATCAACAACTGGCTAACTCGCCGAATGCTGTTCCAGGTGTTCCAGCACGTTGCGCAGAGTGATCGAGAACGGAAGATGAAAGACATCGTTCGACTCCTCGACAAGCAAATGACCAAGAGCCAGCTTGTCAAAAAAACGCCCGGCTTGAATCGCCGCGAGCGGAACGAATTGGTTGACGAGCTGCTGGAGTCGGGCCTCGTTCAAGCCAAGGAAATCAAGACAAAAACCAAGTCAATTCAAATGCTTTCTAGGGCCCGAAAACCTCCCAAATAACACCCAAATAACACTGAATAATTCTTAATCATTCTGTCTCACAATGAGCAGACAAAACAACAAAGGCGAAATAGTGAATATGGGTGTTTCGGAGGTTTCTAGTGTTATTTGAATTATTCAAGGAACTATTAAAGCATCTAAGTGTATATGAAGCAATGACTTATTAAATAATATTAATAATTACCATACATATATATATATATCATTTCCTACTACTTGTACCCGCGACCCCTCTTATACGCGCGTGAGGAAGACATTTATGACCCAGACCATCGAATCCCAACTCCGCGCCCTAGGCATCGATCCGGCCCGCTGCACGATCGGACCACCGGTAGGAAAGCTCACGGCGGCCACTGGCAAGCACCAGGTTGCAAGCAAGTGCGGTCCCAAGGCCGATCGCATGAACAAAACCGAACGTGCTTATGCCGTTGAGCTAGCGGCCCTCCAGCAGGCCGGCGAGATCCTGCGTTGGCGATTCGAGGCCCTGACACTCCTGCTGGTCGATCCGAGCGATACGGGCGGCCGCGGCGTGCGATACACGCCCGATTTCGCAATCTGGACCCCTGACAGGCTTTGTTTCGTGGAAATCAAAGGCTTTCTACGCGACGATGCCAAGCTGAAATTCCTTTGGGCACGCCAGCAGTTCCCGGAATGGGAATTCAAAATGCTCCAGCGGAAAGGCGGCCAGTGGATCGAACTGCTTGCCCCAACATGCCTACCGGCAGGCAGGCCAAAATAATCATCTTGAAATTTATTCAGGAGCAAACATGGGGGACGAGGGATGAAAACCATGGCCGACGCGGAGCGGACATTAGCGGGTCGTAATAACCACCCACCCACGCATGGAGCGCATGCAAAGTGAATTACCCGAAATGCCCGCAGTGCGAACAACGGATTGAACTACCGTCTGGATATTGCGGCTGCACCATCCGTCCCAACGATCCCACCCCCGAGGAGATCGCCGCTATCGTCGGCGCGCCGTTAGTGGACGACAGCCTCCAGGAGGTGGATCGCGAGATCGCGGCGCGGCTAGCGGGACTCACGCGCGAAAACTACCCGGAGCCGATTGTGGGAATCGAGTGCAACGGGCGAGTGATACCGTACACGATGGATTGGTTTTTGCCGTCGCCAAATGGCCATACACCACATTGTATGAGCCGTTCGAGAGGCGAGAACGCAAGGTGTGGAAGAATCGCCGAGGAGCCAATCAAAGCAAGTGAGTGAAAAGCAAAGATAACGATTGGGGGATGAGCTGAGTTTCCGACCGGCTATATCTTGCTAAATGGCTTGGAAGTCGAATCTTAAGATTTATCTCGACGATGCTCTTGACACTTCCCCGAGATATGCAAAAACCACACTCGTAATGCCAACCTCATACGGACTTAATTTTTTCCCACTTCCCCCCAAGGTGAAACAATGAGCGAAATTCTTCTTGCCGCGATCCCCGAAAGTACCGTCCATGCCAACATCGCCGCGGCCGTGAAGGCCGGTTGCGACTGCGATCCCGACGGCGCGTACGATGCCGTGGCCTCGTCGCTCTCGGCGTCGTTCGGCCCCGTCGTGCAGCAGATCATCAACCTGATCAAGTCGGGCCTGACCAACCTGCCGGCGATCATCGCCGCCCTCCAAGCGGCCGGCGTCGTGTTGCCCCCGTGGGCCGGATTGATCATCCAGATCCTGCTGGCCGTCGCCGTCTGATCCATTCCCGAGCCACAGGCGGTTGTGCCGCCCGTGGCCTTGCCGCCCGCCCGGTTACGAATTGGCCGGGCGGGCACCCTACACAGTGAGTCGCAAATGTTGGCAATCATTGGAATTTGGGCGGCGTTGCTGGGGCAAGCCATCTCCTCCACAGGGGATGCTTCGAAGGCCGATTCTCCCATCGATCCGGTCTCCCAGGCGTATGCCCAGGTGCAGGCCGATCTCGTCGTACTCGCCAAGGCCCAGGCCGACGTCCGCGCCCTGGCGGATGCTACCTCCCGAGCCAAATCCGCCGCGGACGCCCTGGCCGCCGACAAGCAGGCCCTGACCGCGGCCATCGACCAGGCGGCCAATCCCGTGCCGGTCGTGCCGGTCGTGCCCAAGGTGGTTTCGTTGGTCGTCATCAGCTCAGACAACTGCAAGCCATGTAAGTTGTTAGAGCCTATCCTGCTCAAGCTCATCGACGAAGGGGTACAGATCTCCATCACGAAGGACGTTGCGGACGCCGTAACTTGGAAGGCGAAGGTGACGCCAAGTCTGATCATGCTTGTCGATGGCAAGGAGGTTTCGCGCAGCGATGGCTCCTTGACGGAGCCGCAGATCCGAGACTGGTATGCGAAAACCGTAGCGTGGAGCAAAAAGAAATGACCGGCAAGCCTAACCCATTACACGAATATCAGGCATTCGAGAGTGGTGCCGTTCGTGGCACGGACACCGCCGATGTTCGCTACGACTTGATCACGCCGGTCGGCCTGCGGCGAATCGCCGAGACCTACGCGGAAGGGGCCGTCAAATACACGCCTCGTAACTGGGAAAAAGGGATCCCCGCCAGTAATCTCCTGAATCATGCCATGCGGCATGTCGAGCTGTGGCGTGGCGGCGATCGTTCGGAAGATCATCTAGCCCATGCGACCTGGAACTTGATGACCATCATGCACTTCGAGGAAGTGATGCCGGTCATGATCGACGTTCCGGTCAGGACGGAGGAAATCAAATGAGCGACTATCTCGTCATTGGCGATCATAACTCGCACGAGTTCTGCACGGCAAACGGCCACTCGACCGGGTATTGCGGCTGGCAGAAGCCGGGCACACCGCACCGCTTCTGCGGCGTCAACCCGAATCTCCCCTTGATACCGCGCAGCGAGTGGCACGACCGCATTAAAGCCGGGCAGGGCACCTGGCTGAGCGACCTCCTGAAGAAAAACGGCGTCATTGCCAAAGACCAGGACGGGCTCAACTTCTGCTGGTGTTACGGATCGGCCCGCGCGACGGAAACCCGGCTGATCAGCCTGGGCGAGCCGCACCGCGAGTATGCACCGGAGTCGGTGGCGGTCCCCTGCACCGGAGGAAAGAACGAGGGCGGCTACGCCTCCCAGGCATTCAACCAGCTCCACGGCGGCGGCATGTGCCATGCCGAGCTGCTCCCCGCCGACCACTCCGACCGCATCACCGATCGCCGCGGCAACGTCGTGCGCATCGACTCGTCCAAGTGGCAGCCGACCTGGCGGGCCGACGGCCTGAAGCACATTCTGGTCGATTGGTACGAGATCGAGACCTCCTTCGACCAGGTGATCACGTGCCTCTTGAATCGGATCCCCGTGGCCGCCGGCCTGGACTGGTGGGGCCACCTCGTGTGCTTCCTCGATCCGGTGATCCTGCCGGACGGGAGCGTGGGCGTCTTGTTCCAGAACTCCTGGGGCGCCGACTGGCCGACCAAGGGAGCCAATGGCTTCGCGACCCTCACCGAAAGCAAGGCCACGCCCGACGGCGCGGCCTGCCCGATCCTGGTCACGGTGGACAATCCGGTCGTGCCGGTTCCCGATCCGGTCGATCCCGGCCCTGCGCCGCAGCCCCCGGCCCCGATCCCTGTTCCAACGCCGCCGAAGATCGATTGGGTGGCGATCCTGCAAAGCATCATCGCTGCCCTGATCAAGATCTACGGCCCCAAGGTGGCGGCCGAGAAGGCGGCGGAGATGGTCGTTGCCATGCAGAAAGAACACGGTGTCTAAGAAATCAGATATTGCCTGGAGCAAACCAGAGGCGCGTCCCGTCCGCGATGTCGCGGCTCGCATTGACGCCCTGGTGGCCCGTGGAGAAAAGTTAATGACCGACGCCGAAACCGTCGTCGGTTGGATCAAAGCAAAGCTCCCCAAGGAGCAGTAGATGTCCCTTTCAACCTTTTACCGAAAAGTGAGGCTGATCATGTCCCTCGACGCAAACCTTACCACCGATCTCGACATCCTCGACGCTGACCGTGCGTCGGCCCAGTTGGCAAGCGAAACGGCGGTCCAGGCGACCGGCGCCAAGCAGGCGGCGATCGACGCCGAAGCGGCGGCCCTGGCCGACCAGGCGAAGGCTGTCTCCGCCCAGGCGGCGCAGCTCGCCAAGGTCAAGGCGGATCTCGACGCGCTCTACGGGTGAACCGTGAGCGAAGTCCGCTGTGAAGCCTGTCGCGGCCTGCCGGTTATAGCCCGCGCAACGAAAACAACGTGCAGGTTACCTGTTCCACTTGTGGTGGGCGGGGCAAGATTGAAGTGGTTTCCCCCATTAAACCCATTAAACCCCTTAAACCCAAGGAAGCGAAAGAATGAAACTTGTTTTGTTGGTGACGGCATTGGTGGCCGCCTTTTTTCTCACTCTTGAGCCTGTGCATGCAGGGTGCAGTTGCAGCGGCGGCTCGTGCTCCGCGGCGGCCTGCGCCCAAGTGGAACGGAGTATCCCCCCAGTCCCTGCTCCGGGAGCATGCGAAAAGCCGGCGGCTTGCAGTCCAGCTGAGGCTGCCCCGGCCAGGCATACGCCTCTGAGGAGGGCCGTAAAGGCCGTATGGAAGCATCGGCCGGGCTTTGTCTTCCGTCGCAAGTAAAGAAGCGGGTAGTGTCTCCTGCGGGCCCGGTAGACAGGGAAGTCTGCCGGGTTTTTTGAGTAGGGCGACAGAAAGGGTGATGCAGCATGTTGTTCAGTCAGATAACGCCGGACGCGCTCGCCACCTATATCGTGGGCGGGGCAACGATCGCCGCGATGGTCATCCTGGCCGGCATAGGCTCCTACATGGGGTCGGTGCGATCCGTGGGCAAGATCGAGGTGAAGATGGCGGATCAGCACGGACAGACCAGGGAGGCGGTGGCCAGGGTGGAAACCGCCGTGGACTCGATTCACGAGAAACTGGAAGCGGTGGGTCAGGGAAGATCTCCGCACATCGCCGAGATCCGCACCAAGATCGAGGCCCACGATGAGCAGCTCAAGGAACACGATGAACGCATCGGTAAGATCGAGATCGTCTGCGCCACGCAGCACGGCGTGGCCTTCAGCCGGAGGGACGGCAAGTGATCGCCTGGCTCTTGCAGCTCCTCGGCGTAAAGCATGACTACGGCCTGATGGCCGCCGGCTTGGGTGCCGCGCGCGACCCCGGCTGGGAAAAGCTTGAGAAACAACTGCGAGCAGAGTGGCCGACCTGCGAATGCTGCGGTCAGCCCACGGAACAGATTCACCACATATTGCCGTTTCACAAGGCGAGAAAGCTCGAAATGTGCCGGGACAACTTGGCGGCCGTATGCCAGCCCTGCCATTTCAGGATCGCCCACGGCGGCAACTGGCGGTGCTGGGTGCCGGACTTCCGCCGGTTGGCACATACGGTCTTGTCGGCGATCAAGGCACGGAGCGAATGAGCGATTTGAATGTAAGCATCCTGATGATCCTCGTAGCAGCAGCCTCGGCCATTGGCTGGGACTGCTGGCTGGCCTATCGGGGCAGATTAACGAGCGGCGGCGACTACTGCGATGGATTGAGAGCGATCAACAAATGGAGCGGCGGCCTACTCGCCCTCATGCTGCTGGCGATCTGGTGGCATGTTTTTGGCTGGATACCGAAAGGTTGGCAATAAGATGATCGATTTCACCACGAGCAATGGCACGAGCATCCGGCTGATGACGCAGGAGGGCCATGCCCTCTCCATGCAGCCCGCCGAAGGCAAGAACATCATTCCGCAGGACATCCTTGAGTTCATCGAATGGCTCAAGCACGATGCCTTGCGGTGCTACGTGGCCGTGGATGCCTTCGGGCAGGTCGCCTTATCGCAGTTATTCCCGCAGCAAGCCGTTGCACCCGCCGCTGAAAGTCCCCAGGAAACCAGTCCCACCGAGTAACATGAAAGCCCTAGTCACCTTACTACTATTGCTGTTTGCAGTACCGGCCTTTGCAGGAACGACATATACCTCCACGGCTACCGGCAATTGGTCAAACCCTGCCACATGGTCGCGGTCTTCCGGAACCGCCGACTACCCAGGCACGGCGGCGGACGATATTGCTGTCATAAGCACCGTGCCGGTGACGCTGGACGTTTCGCCCACGCTGGGTTCGATCACGACTTCCAATACGACTTCCGCAGGAGCATTGATTTCCTGCACCACAACCCAGACGGTCACGGCGAGCACGAGCATCTCGACCAGCGGGGCGGCGAACAGTTGGTTGTTCAATGTCGCTACTGGCGGAATCGCACTCACCATAACGACTCCGGTGCTTACCGTTGCCGGAAGCGGTTATGGGATACTGGTCACCAACGGCCTATCGCCCAAGTCCGATGTGACGCTCAACGGCAAGCTCTATCTAACGACTGGGGGCTACGGCATTGCCACGAACAACGGATGCGGCAACCTGACGCTCAACAACGTCGGAGGCGTGGCTCTTGAGATAAATCAGCAACGGAGTGCCACTATGTATGGCCTATACCTCTCAAACTGCACGGCATCCGTCAACGGCAACATGGCACTCACTCAAAGTTACTCTGGGTCCAGCAACGCTTATTTGGTCTACAACACGGGAACATGCGTCTGCACGATGAGCGGCGACATCACTCACTACGCAAACGCCACGACCTTCGTGGGCGGGATAGCTTTTTATTCAGCGTACACCACCACCAACATCCTCCACGGCAACATCACCTATACCGGATCGTCTTCCTGCGTCACGTTCAACAGCATTAATTCCGGGGCCAACAAAGGAAAGTCAATCTTTGATGGCAATGTCACGTTCAACTCGTACCATCTCGGGAATGTCGCAAACGGAGCATCCTGCACTTGGACAGGAACGCACTCGGTCACCGGATGGTCTACGCAAAGGACATTTGGCGATACTGTTACAACATACGGCGAAACGCACTTGGAAGGTTTGGTGCTTACCGTGAACCCAGGCAGCGGCTGCACGATGGAGTCTAGCGGAGTCCTTTACACCGATGCCAGCACCAGGATCATCATGGCTGATCCAACGGCACAAGTATACGCGCCTGCGTTGACAGCGGTTACCTCGTACGCAGAGGACACGGTCAGCAATGATTACATTCTCACCGGACAAGGCTCCGGTACGCTTACCCTGCCGCCAGCGAATAAGGTCAAGGCCGGAACGGTCTACGGGTCGGGAATCTACGGCAACTCAAATACAGGTTCTCTTTACATCGGAGCCAAACCATGAAGCACTTGTTTGCAATCCTATTCATGCTCCTGGCCGTTCCGGCCTTTGCCGGTACGGCGTACACCTCGTCGGCCACCGGCAACTGGTCTGCGGCATCCACTTGGAATCCCAGCGGCGTCCCAGGTAATGACGTTACTGACACGGTCACGCTCTCGTCGGGAACCGTGACCCTCGATACCTCGCCCACCATAGCCTCGCTGACCAGCAGTGCGGGAACGAACTCCCAACTGCTTTGCACCACCACGCGAACCATCACCACCACGGGCGGAATATCGTACAGTGGAACGAGTGCCAACGGCATGATCCTCGTGACAGCCGGAACGCTGACCCTGACTGGCCCGTCTGTCTCAAACTCTGGAAGCGGTATTTGCATCTACACCAAGACAACCGGATCGGTGGTGGTTACTGGGGGTGGCGTGAGCGTCACTGCCGGTCAAGGCATTCATGCCGATGTTGGAACCGGCATCGTCACGATCAGCAACAGCGGTGGCACGGCCCTGACGAATAGTGCCACTTCAGGCACGGTCTACAACATCTACCCTGGCAGCAGCGGAACTTTGACGATTGTCGGCAGCATGTCGTCTTCAGGTGGACAACTCATTTGCAACACGCCTACGACTACTTGCCGAACGTGTAACATCACGGGCAACATGGTGTACTCAAACACGTCGTCAAGCGGTCAATGGGGCATCGGGTTTAGCGGAACGAACACCAACACGCTCAACTACACGGGTGACATCACCGTGTCTCAGCTTGGAACGGGGGCGGCGCTTGGGCTTTACGTCAGCACCACCATACCCTTCACCGTCAACTTCAAGGGGAGCCTCTACAAGTCCGACACTTCCACAAGTTCTCCGGTCTACATTCTTTCGCAATCCGGTTCGTTTGCATGGTCTGGCAGCAATACACTCTCGGCGGGGATAACCACACCAATCACTGCCTACTCGTTCAACTTTTCCAACCTCTACTTAACCGTGCCAGCGGGAAGCAGGTTCGTGGTCAATAACTTACTTGGCTACGCGCAATCCGCGACCTATCCTGGCGTTTCAGTCACCGGCAGCAACGCCAGATACATCCTGGCAGACAGTACCTCATACGCCGGTGCAAGGTATGGATTGCTTCCGGGAATGATCGTCACCAACAGGGTCTACGCAATAGACCGGCAGTACGTTCTCACCGGATACGGCGGGGGGCTGCTGGTGCTTCCTCCCTCCAAGTTCGTCGCTTCCGGAACCGTGTACGGAAGCGGCCCAACTGGAAATTCCAACACGGGAACCATGTACATTGGCAGGAGACAATAATGCCTATCATCGCGGCGCCAAAAACCCCGGCCCAGCAAGTGGCCGAGAGAATTCTTCAGATCAACGAGGAACTCCTCAATGCCCTGCAAGACCACCTCTGCCTCGGCTACGATGCCTTCTGGCACACGCCCGGGGTTGAACCCCAAGCCGTTGCCGACTGCTTTGGGAATAGTTCCAACCAACTGCTGATCTTCCACGCTGCTTTCGTGACGCTTGTCTCCCAGGTCTGCGCGAGCAGCGGCAGGGAGTTGAAGGTGCCCACCACCATTCCCACGGGCTACTCCTATGCGGCGGATGCGGATGGTCTGCCGACCGGCCCGCTGCAACTGACTTACACGCCGCCCGAACCGCCGCTCGGCCCCCTTCCGCCCAATCCCCTAGCTCCGTAAGCAGTCCGCCATGTCGAATACCCAGTACGAAGTCGTCGCCTGCATCGACAGCACGAACAACGGTGCGCTGGTTACAACCGCCTCACCGACCGTGCAAGCCTACCTCTTGGCTACGGATGCTACCCATGCCGGTGCAACCATCGCCCAGGTAGGTTCGACAGGCTTCTACAAGGTTTCGTACGATCCGGTTGCCAACGGCGAGGCCTGGGTACTGGTTGACTTCGGCAACTTTCTGGCTGGGGTCGGCGGAACCGCCCTGGCTGGCGACAGATACCAGAAGGTCATGTTCAAGAAAGACCCAGTTGCTCAAGGCTTTATCCCGTCCTATGCCGGCGGGGCGCAATACGGGTTGATGATAAACGGCAGCAACTCTGGTGCGGTTACGTTTGGTAACGGTGTTACAATTACCACTGCGGCAGGCAGCGCATTGACGCTCTCTGGCGGAACTTCCGGCAGCGGCCTGGTTATCTATGGGTACACCTCCACGGTCAAGATAAACGCCCCCTACACCAGCGGTGCGGGCATCGAAATTCACGGCTACAACGACTCCACCACTACCACGGCCAGTGCCATCTTCTGTGCCAGCAACAACGCTCCGGCCGCCAAGTTCATCGTAGGAACCGGAACTGCTCACGGTGTACATTGTCAAAGCCTCGGCTTAAACCAAGGTGGTCTATATTGTAGTGGGGCATACGGAACCTACAACAACGGGACGTCCGTTGCCCTCTACAACTACGGAAGCACTTATGGCGAGTACAATTCCGGTTCTACGGGAATGTACAACAGCGGAATGTCGGGCCCGGGCATGTACAACGGCGGATCAACCCACGGTCAGCACAACGCCGGAACAAGCAACTACGGCCAGTACAACATCGGCACGACGGGGCAGTACAACAGCGGAAACAGCTACGGGCAAGCCAACATCGCCGCCTCCGGGAGCGGCGGAGTCGGCCAGTACAATTACGCGAATTCCGCCTCGGGAACCAACTACGGGCAGTCCAATATCGCACTCTCCGGATACGGCCTGGCGGCAACCGGCGGCGGCGCATTCGCGGGCATCACGGTTACCGGCGGTGCGACCGGAGCGGGTTTAACCGTGACGGGGGGAACGAACAAGGATGCCGTGACCCTCACCGGCAACGGCACGGGCAAGGATTTGAAACTGGCGACTGCCGGCACCGTCTTCCCCAGCGGGACCTTGAGTCTTCAAGGGGATAAAATGGACTGGGTTGACAGCCCGAACAGCACCGCAATCGCCAGCTTGAAGTCCGGCCTGGGCACGATACCGGCATCGGTCGCCACCAACCAGATTGCCGACCTCCAGGCCGCGCGGGCCGCCAAGATCGACAACCTCGACGCCGCGGTCTCGTCCCGCGGCACCAGCAATTACACGGGCGGGGACGCGGACGCCAAGGCGGCGCTCATCGGCAAGGCCCTTGGCATAGGAAGCACTCTCCTCCTCACCAAGGCTGCCGGTGCCGCCGGGGGCATAACCATAACCTCGCCCTTCAAGTATTAAGCATGGCAAACCTCTTCCGACAATCCCCTGGTGCCTGGGACGACGGGAACTGGTACTCCGCCGGTTCCGGCGGTTCCCCGCTGGGACACGCCCCGGCTGTCAACGACACCGTGGACTTGCAGGGAAACAGCCTGACAATTACTTCGAGCGACGCCCTCAAAGGGATCTGGATTACCAGCACCACGGCGGACGCGACGATCAAGGGCACCGCCAGCGACATTGACTTGAGCGGCACGTTCACCATCGGCGGGACGAACAGCCGCTTCAAGATTGCCGACGCGGCGGTCCTGACCCTCGACTCCACCAGTAGTTTGACGGTTCGCGGAAGCCACGCCGGCGGATACTCCTACATGACGTACCTCAGCGTCACCGCGAACGCCACCCTCACGATTAGCGGGGGCAGCAGCCTCAGCATCCTGAACGCCACCGATGGTCAGATTGACGACTACTCCGACGTCTCGGTGATCAACGGCAGCACGGTCTCCTTCGACTACGCCTCCTTTGAACTTTACGGGAATAGCTACTGGACCTTCCGCAACATCGCCATCTTCGACAACAGCACGGTGACCGTCAACACGGCGGGCAGGATCTGGGTGCAGAACTCCTGCGCCTTGACGATCCGCAACAGCACTTGCACGGTCATCAACGGCGGGATGCTGTGGATGGCCATTCAACACGGCTCCTGCACGATGGACCACGGGACCCTGACCCTGGACAATGGCGCCCTCGTCACCAGCTCTTCCGCCAGCGTGATCATTGACTCCGGAACACTCAGCGTCACGGCCAGCGGCAGGATCGACCTCGGATCCGCCGGCGGGGGAACCCTCAACGTCGTCGACGGCGGGTCGCTCGCGCATAGCGTCGGGGAACTCGACATCAGCGTCGGGAACCTGACCCTCGACTATGCCGTAACGTGCATCGCCGGATATGTACGCGACTATTCCGGCACAACCCCGGCGGCAACCAGCATCCTAGACGCTGAAACGCTCTCGGATGCCATCGACAAGAGCCTGCGACCGATTGCGGCCCTCTACATCCGAGACCCCGGCGGCACCTTACTGACCGCCAGTTCGATCAAGGTCGTTCCCTTCGTGAACGGGAATGCCGTCAGCGGATGCGGAACGGGAACCCTGACTACCGCCACCAACCGCTACGCGATCGTCGCGGACTTCACCTCGGCGGTTCCGGCCATCCATGCCGGCGACTCCATCGACCTCTATGTGGAAACGACCGTCAGCGGCAATGTGGTTGGCAAGTGGTACCACACCGGATACCACCCCACAGTCACCGATTCCGCCGCCGTGCAAGCCGCCTGTGCTGCCGCCTGTACCGCCGCCCTCGACGCCTCCATCGATGCGGTTCCCGGCGTGGCGAAGGCCGATAGCGTGGCGGGGATCGTCAAGGCGAACCTCAATGACACCATCACCAGCCGCATGGCATCGTTTACCTACATTGCGCCAGATAACTCCGGCATCAGCAGCGCCGCGTCAAGTGCAGCGACAGCCGCCAGCAACACCAGCGGACTCGGTGCGTTCATGACCAAGTGCCTCCGCTGGCTGCGGTTCCTGGGGCGGTCGGACTCGCCGGCTGCCGGATCCACGGACGACTTCAACGCCAAGGATGGAGATTACGCCGCCGCGCAGGCCGGCACCTTCAATCCGACCACGATGAGCGAGCAGGCGATTGCCGATGGTCTGGCGGCGGCGACCAACGCCAGCAATTTCACGGGGGCTTTCCCGGAAAGCGTCCTGATCCATACCCCCACCGGTCCCCTCGGTCCCGGCGGCACGGCCTTCACGGTCACGGTGCGGGACACCAGCAACAACCTTTTGTCGGGCGTCCTGGTCTGGGTCACCTCCGACCTGGCCGGCATGACCACCATCGCCGGCACCCTGATAACCAACGCACTGGGCCAGGTGACCTTCCTGCTGCCCAGCGGCCCAGCCTACGTCTGGCGCATGTCGCCGGTTTATAGCTTCACCAACCCCCAAGCCATCTCCGTATCGTAATCCAATGCGAGGCAAGCGATGAAATGAACGAGGGCCGGCGAACGCTTTGCCGGCAACTGATTAGGGCCACAGGCGGGATTGATCCCCCGCTGAGATAGCCAGAACTGTCGCGGTCTTCTGGGGCCGGCGAGGAATCGCCGCGCCCTTTTTCGTTTTCACGAAGGAACCCGACAAGCATGGCAACCAGCGCAGTATTTTTGGACGCAGTTCCGGCTTCCTCGCCGTCGAGTGGCAGTTACTGCCTGCGATCGGACATCGAATACATCTTTGGCGTCCCCAACCTCATCAAGTGGGCGATCGTCTCGGGCAATGATCCGGCCAGTCCCGCCGGCCAGGCCGAGGTCATCAACCGCATCAACTGGGCCATCGGGTGGGCGACCGTCGATTTCGAGAACGCCATGCGGCAGGGACGCTACACGCTCCCCATCACCGGCCCTGGCGCCAGCATCTGGGCCAAGGAGCTGGTAGCCATGTTGGCAGGTCTTCGACTTTACGGCCACCTCCGGCCGACCCAGCGCGGCCCCGACAGCAACATCATCCCGCATCCTTATGCGGATCAGCTCACCTACGTGACGCTGCAACTGGATTACGCGCGATCGGGCAAGATGGTCTTGGACGCACTTGTCTTCGGCAAGGGCACCAACGCCCCCGAAGTCACGCACCACCACAGCCACGCGGCCTACGGGCCGGGCCAGCATGGATACGGTTCACCTCTGCCGACCGGGCCTTTTACATGGTAAGCACCACAGGAGCAGCAACGTGAATGGGATGCGCACCTCTCAAACCAGGAAAGCGATTGCGATATACGGCGGAAAGAGCCCGGATGGCTTGCGATGCCTCGCGGCTGCACCGATGTGGATTGACCGAAAGAGCGATCGCCGAGCAACTGAAGTG
>Ga0118677_10004005_pt1 | contig 27205 bp, 27 predicted proteins | sample AliMusrvi5mmetaG_FD_86154 | JGI IMG/M metagenome (GOLD analysis project Ga0118677, IMG submission 86154) | reverse complement strand
GCTCCGAAGGTTCCGTTCAATCCGAACCGCTGGGGTGTGAAGACCACCACCTTCCCGACCTTCCGTTACTTCTGGGATTACGCGGGCGGCGCGATGACTGATTGGGGCGTCCACCTCATCGATCCCCTGCACCAGTGTTTCGACGAAGTGATGCCGATGTCGATCTCTGCCATGGGCAGCAAGTTCTACATTCAGGACAACGTGGAGACGCCCGATACGATGCTCGCCACGTTCCACTATCCGAAGTTCATCAGCAGCTACGAGAGCCGCACCTGCAATCCGCTGCCGATGTTCGGCGATCAAGGCGCGGCGTCGGTGATCAATGGTTCTGAGGCAACCATCATTGTGAATCGCAGTGGATGCAGGCTGATCCCCAACGACAAATCGAAACAGCCGCAGGTGTGGGAGAAGGACCAGAACATGAGCCAGATGAATGTTCCGCACTGGCGCAACTGGATTGATTGCGTCCACACGCGCCAGGCTCCCACCAGTGAGATTGAGACGTGCGTGCGCTCGTCGACGGTCTGCCTGCTCGCCAATCTTTCGATGCGCCACAAGAGCTGGCTCGATTGGGATGAGAAGAACTGGACCGTGAAGCAGGATGCGGTGAAGCCGTTCCTGAAGGCGAAGTACCGCAAGCCCTGGAAGCTGGAAGTTTAGCGGGGTTGCGGTGGGGCAGATTGCGAACAACGCCGATCTCCAATCGGCTGCAGGTAAACTACCTGCCCCACATCAACGATAATAGTAACGGCTGATCCGTATGACACCTCCTGCTAAACAGCCGGCGCGCAAGAAGCGGTCTTCGCCGCGCGCCGGCGCAATCCCAGTTGCCGATCCCGCTCCGGCGCCGCTGCCTGAGCCGGTTGATCTTGACGATCCGAAGTTTTATCTGAACCGCGAGCTAAGCCTGTTGGCCTTTCAACGGCGCGTGCTCGACGAAGCGCGCGATACCTCCAATCCCATTCTCGAGCGCGTGAAATTCCTTGCTATTGTCGGCTCCAACCTCGACGAATTCTTCATGGTGCGGGTGGCTGGAATCGAGCAACAGGTGGAATCGGGGATTGTCGAAGTCGGTCCAGATGGTATGACTGCGGCAGAGGTTCTTGAAGCCTTGCGCGAGGAGGCGGGGGAGTTGCAGCAGGAGGCCCGCCGCTGCTGGAAAGCGGAACTGCTGCCTGAGCTCGCAGGAGCGGGCATCATGGTTGTCGACCACGCGGAGCTGGAAGATAATCAGCGCGCCTTCATCAACGACTATTTCCATGCCAGTGTATTTCCGGTGCTGACGCCGCTGGCGTTTGATCCGGGCCGTCCCTTTCCGCACATTTCGAATTTGAGTCTGAACCTTGCGGTGACGATTCGCGACCGAAGTGGCGTCCAGCATTTCGCGCGCGTCAAGGTGCCGGATACTCTGCCGCAGTTGGTGCGTGTGAACGGAACCAATAAAAAGCGCTCCAAGAAAGCGACATTTGTCTGGCTGGAACAGGTGATCGCCGCCAATCTTCCCAGCTTGTTCCCGGGCATGGAGATCGTGGAGGCCCAGCCGTTCCATGTCACCCGCAATTCCGACATGGAGATTCAGGAACTGGAAGCTGCCGATCTTCTCGAGACAGTGGAAGAGGGCGTGCGGCAGCGCCGCTTCGGCAGCGTGGTGCGGTTGGAGGTTTCGGAGTCGATGCCTGATGAGTTGGTCGCACTTCTCATCAGCAATCTGGAGGTGGAGGAAGGCACGGTCTTCCGTCTCAGCTCGCCGCTGGGACTGGGCCGCCTGATGGCGCTGTTTGCGCTGGATCGTCCGGAATTGAAAGAGCCGCCATTTCAGGCGGCGATTCCGATGGGCTTGGAGCAGAAGGGTGAGGACGACGATATCTTCAGCGCCATCCGGCGCAAAGACATCCTCATGCACCACCCGTTCGATTCCTTCCAGCCCCTGGTCGATTTTCTGAACAAGGCTGCGCGCGATCCGAACGTGCTCGCCATCAAGATGACCTTGTATCGCGTCGGACGCAACTCTCCGGTAGTTGAGGCGCTGCTGGCGGCCCAGGCGCATGGCAAGCAGGTCGCGGTGCTGGTGGAGTTGAAGGCCCGGTTCGACGAAGAGAGCAACATCGAATGGGCGCGCGCGCTGGAACGCGAGGGCGTGCACGTCGTGTACGGCCTGCTTGGTTTGAAGATCCACTCCAAGATCGCGATGGTGGTGCGCCGCGAAGGCGACGTGATCCGCCGTTATGTGCATCTTGCCACCGGTAACTACAATGCCGGTACTGCCAAGCTTTATACGGACATCGGGATCTTCACCTGCAACGAAGACATCGGCGCCGATGCGACCGATCTGTTCAACTATCTGACAGGCTATTCGGCTAAAGCGGATTACCGAAAGCTGCTGGTTGCTCCCATCAATTTGCGGCGTGATTTTGAGGCGCTGATTGAGCGCGAGATCGAACATCAGCAGGAGGGCGAGCAGGGCCACATTATTCTCAAGATGAATGCGCTGACCGATCGGCCGATGATCCTGCTGTTGTACAAAGCCTCGCAGGCAGGCGTGAAAGTGGAACTGCTGGTGCGCGGTATCTGCAGCCTGCGTCCGGGCGCGCCGGGCGTGAGCGAGAACATCACGGTCACCAGTATTGTGGGGCGCTTTCTGGAGCACAGCCGGATCTACTATTTCCGCAATGGTGGCAACGAGCAGATCTATCTGGGTAGTGCTGACCTGATGAATCGCAATATCAACCGCCGTGTGGAGACACTGTTCCCCATTCTCAATCCGCGGATGGTGAAGTTCCTGCTGCACGACGTGCTCGCCATCTATCTGGCGGACAATCGCAAGGCGCGGCGCATGCAGGCCGATGGTAGTTATGTGCGCGTGGAGCGCAGCGGCTCTGAGCCGATCTTTTCGAGCCAGGCCAAGCTGCTGGCCAACAGCGCATCCAGACGGGAGGAATAGCGAAAACGCATGCTCGATAAAATCGATCTACAGCGGAAGCTTTCTCGCGAGACTTACGACAAACTACTGCCAGGTTTGCAGCGCCGCCTGTATGACCTGGAGAAGGCCTGTTGGGATAACAAGATCGCGTCGATCTTTGTCTTCGAAGGCTGGGACGCGGCGGGCAAGGGTTCGTCGATCTCTACGGTGACGGCACGGTTGGATCCGCGCGGCTTCAAAGTCCATGCGATTCATGCTCCGCGCACCTATGAAAAAGCGCGCCCGTGGCTGTGGCGTTTCTGGTCGAAGCTGCCCAACTATGGCGAGATGGCGATCTTTGAAGGCAGCTGGTACGGCCGTGTTTTGATTGAAAGAATCGAAGGGCTCACTCCGGAAAAAGAGTGGCGCCAGGCGTACAAAGACATCATCGAATTCGAGCGGCTGCTGGCCGAAGATGGCGTTGCCATCGTGAAGTTCTGGCTGCACATCAGCAAGAAAGAGCAGAAGACCCGCTACAAGGAAATCGAAAAAGATCCGCTCGAAAGCTGGCGCGTGACTCCCGCCGATTGGGAGCGCCACAAGAAGTACGAGCAGTATCTGGTGGCTGCCGAAGAGATGTTTGAACAGACCGAAACGGAGTCGGGTCCGTGGACCGTGGTGGAGGCGACCTCCAAGTGGTATGCCCGCCGCAAGGTCTTCGAGACGATGATCTCCGCGCTCGAGCACCGGCTGGGCAAGTTGGCGCCTCCGGAGCGCAAGGGCAAGAAGCAGGACAAAGACGACGCCGAGCTGCGTGAAGCGATGGCTGCCGCGGAGAAGGGCTGACGCACATGCTGAGTTCCATCGATCTCTCATTGAAGCTGAATCGCGAGACGTATGTTCGCGAGATGACGCGCTATCAGGTGCAGTTGCGCGAACTGGCGTACCAGGTCTATCTGCAGCAGCGGCCGGTGGTGATTGTGTATGAAGGCTGGGATGCCGCGGGCAAGGGCGGTAACATTCGCCGTCTCACGGAAAAGATGGACCCGCGCAGCTATACGGTGTTTCCCATCAGTGCGCCCACGGGCGAGGACAAGACCCACCACTATCTGTACCGCTTCTGGCGCCGCCTACCGGAGCGCGGTCACATCGCGATCTTTGACCGCAGCTGGTACGGACGCATTCTGGTGGAGCGGGTGGAGGGCTTCTGCACTACTCCGGAATGGAAGCGCGCGTATCGCGAGATCAATTCATTTGAGCGGCAGATGAGCGAATTCGGCGTGATCACCGTCAAGTACTGGGTGCACATCAGCCGCGACGAACAGCTCCGGCGCTTCGAAGAGCGTAAGCGCACCGGCTATAAGGCGTGGAAGTTGACCGATGAGGACTGGCGCAATCGCGCGAAGTGGGGAGACTACGAAGCCGCGGCCAATGAGATGCTGCTGAAGACCAGCACGTTGACTGCGCCGTGGACCATCGTGGAAGGAAATGACAAATGGTGGGCCCGCGTGAAAGCGCTCTCTACGTTAGTGGAGACGCTCTCACGCGAACTCAATTACACGCCGCTGGACCCCTTAGCGAAGAAGCCCAAGAAGAAGGGCAAGGCTAAACATCCAGCCCCAGATAATTCTTAGCGTTTGAGAAGCAGATGTTCCGGATCATGCCGCCGACCAACTGGTCGTTATCCGGAATCTCGCCGCTCTCCACGTCACGTCCCACCAGGTTGCACAAGGTGCGGCGGAAGTATTCGTGGCGCGGATAGGACATGAAGCTCCGCGAATCCGTCAGCATGCCGAGGAACTTCGAGAGCAGTCCGCAGTTGGAGAGTGCGTTCATCTGCATCTCCATGCCTTCTTTTTGATCGAGGAACCACCAGCCGCTGCCGAACTGCATGCCGGGGAAGTTGCCGGCCATGGTTGCGAGTGCGTAGTTGTCGTTCGGATTGTTGTTGTAGAGGATGGTCTTGGGCAGTGCGTTCTCATTCGCGAGGCGATCGAGATAGCGGCCCATCTGTTCGGCCTGGCTGAAATCGCCGATGGAGTCGAAGCCGGTGTCGGGTCCGATCTTCCTCAGGCCATCAGAGTTCACGGCGCGCAGGGCGCCGACGTGCAACTGCTTGGTCCAGCCCTTTTGCGAATCGAGGTGGCCGAAGTAGACCATCAGGAACGTGGCGAATTGCGCGTGTTCTTCGGGTGTCGCGGCCTGGCCCGCGCGGGCCTTGGCGAAGATCGCGGCGGCGGTCTCTTGCGTACAGAAGCTGGCAAAGCACTGGTTGAGGCCGTGATCGGAGAGACGTCCACCCATCTGATGGAAGAAGTCGTGGCGCTGCTTCAAGGCATCGAGCAGGTTTTGCAGGTTGCCGATTTCGATGTTTGAAACCGCGGCGAGTTTGTCGATCCACGGATTGAACTGTTCCGGCGCGTTCACGGTCAGCGATTTGTCCGGGCGGAAGGTGGGCCATACTTTGGCCTTGATGCCGGTGGCGGCGATGGACTTGTGGTATTCGAGGCCGTCGGCCGGGTCGTCAGTGGTGCAGACGGCGCGCACCTGGAACTTATCGAAGATGCCCCATACGCGCAGGTCGTCGCCGGCGAGCATGGCGTTCGTTTTGTCCCAGATTTCGGCGGCGGTGGATTCGTCGAGAAGCGTATCGATGCCGAAGTAGCGGATCAGTTCGAGATGGGTCCAGTGGTAGAGCGGATTGCGCAGGGTGTGGGGCACGGTGCTCGCCCAGGCCATGAACTTTTCGCGTGGGGTGGCGCTGCCGGTGATGTACTTTTCGTCGATACCGTTGGCACGCATTGCGCGCCACTTGTAGTGATCACCTTCAAGCCAGATTTCAAACAGGTTGGCGAAGCGGCGATTCTCGGCGATGTCTTTCGGGGGAAGATGGCAGTGGTAATCGAGGATCGGTTCCGGTTCTGCAAACTGATGATAGAGTCTTTGAGCGGTTTTTGTGCTCAGCAGGAAGTTTTCATGAATAAAAGCCATACGTTGCTTACTTCTAGTATGACTTATATGAAAGGGGGTGGCGGTGGGGTGTTGGTTTGACAGGTGGGTGCGGCGTTCGTAGACTGGAGGCCATGGAACTACGGTTCATACCGGAGGCTGCGATGGACGGCGATTCTGCGGAATTGGAGGCGGTGCGCCAGACGGTTGACAGTCGCTACGACGATATCAAGAGCGGCCGGGTGAAGCCGGTGGATGGTCCTGCGTTCTTCCAGGCTCTGCGTAAGCGGGAAATAGAGTTGCTGAAGGGCCGTTCTTCGAAATGAGCTTGGACACCTTACCGCATCCGCTCGGCCCAGTGCAGAAACCGCACTAACTCCCGTCGTTGCGCCCACACAAAGCCCCAGAATTCCTTGAACCCGATCTCCTCCGCGTGCAGTCCCCAATAAGTCTCAATCCGCCAGCGCAGATACGGACTGCGCCACGGCGTGAAACGATAGCCGCGGGATGTGCGCCAGAGATACTCGATCATTTCGTAACAGGAACAGCGGGCTTGCCGGCGTAGTAACCGCTACGCGTGCGGACCACCGGATTGCGCGGACCCTTTGCTGTCACTTTGATTGTCCGGTAGCTGCCATCGTCGGGCTTGGTCGGCGTGTAGGCCAGAATGTATTGATTGCGAAGTTCGTGCGCCACCTGCAGCGCCATTTCCTCAACCTCGGCCGGACCCTTCGGATAATAGGCCACGCCGCCTGTTGCATGCGTGATTGCATCCAACGCGCGTTTGGCGCGCTTCTGGTCGCGGGCACTCTCCTCGTTCAGCAGGCCGATGGCGTAGATCACCGCATCGCTCTTCTGCACTTCCTGAATGCATTTTTCGATGGAGATAATGCTTGCCGTATCGTCGCCATCGGTGACGATCAGCAGCACTTTCTTATCCTTCTTCGCCTTTTCCTTCAGGTAGTCGAGCGACATGACGATGGCGTCGCGCATGGCCGTGCCGCCGCGTGAATCGATGCGCGCCAGGCCCTCTTCCATTTTCTTGATGTCGCTGGTCATGGTGACATCGAGAATCGCTTCGTCGTTGAAGTTCACGATGAACACTTCGTCCTGCGGATTGGAGGCCTTTACAAGATTGATCGACGCAGTCTCGACGCGCTTGCGCTTGTCCTTCATGCTGCCGCTGTTATCGATCACCATGCCCACGCTGACCGGAACATCTTCGCGGCGGAAGATCTTCAACTGCTGCTCCACATTGTTTTCCAATACGCGGAACGCTTCCTTCTTGAGATCCGGTATCAGGTGCCCTTTGTTATCGACAACGGTCGCGTGCAGCAGCACCAGTCGCGTATCCGATCTGAAAACAGCTTCTTCCTGAGCAAATGTAGTGGCAGCCAGTGCCAAAAAGATCAATGTCTTACTGAGAGGGCGCATAGTATCCTTGCCGCCAGAAAGCCCGTAACTGCGGCAAACCGCGTGGTTGTACCAGTTTAACCTGCACTCTCCGGTATTTTCCATCGCGTTCCATATTCGTCGGCGAATATCCTATGACGTACTGATTCCGCAGCTCGATTCCAACTTTTGCCGCGATGTCAGGAAGCTCATTGATATTTTCCACCGGGAAGTGGCGTCCACCCGTCTGTTCGGCGATCTCGGTCAGCAAGCCAGGGCCGGACAGTTCTTCCGCCGTGCGGCCGCGCGTTCCCAGCGATTCATAGATGCCAATGGCGTAGATCTGCACGTCGGCCTCGCGCACCAGGTTCTTGATTTCGCTCTCCGTGTAGCGACTGCTGTTGTCGCCGCCGTCGGAGATGATCAATATCGCTTTGCGCGTGTTGCGCGCCTTCTTCATGTGATTCAAGCCCAGGTACACGCTGTCAAGCAGCGCCGTGCGGCCCTTGGCCTGCGTGAAGGTGAGGCGGTTCTGAATCTCTTCGGTGTTATGCGTGAAGGGCACAACCAGCTCCGGACGGTTGTTGAACTCCACCAGGAAGAACTCGTCCTCCGGATTGGCGGTCTTGAAAAACTGATTGGCGGCTAAGCGGGATTTTTGCAGCTTGTTGCCCATGCTGCCGCTGGTGTCGAATACCAGACCGATCGAGAGCGGCGCGTCTTCGCTGGCGAAGTGGCTGATCTTCTGCTCCGTCTTGTCCTCGAGCACCTTGAAGTGCTCCTTCTCCAGGCCGGTGACGAAGCGATTGAGCGGATCGGTGACCGTGACGTTGATCAGCACCACCGTGCTGTCGACACGGATGTTAGGGGCGCGGGTCTCCGCCACGCGGGATTCCGGAGTCGGCTTGACGCGCGGCTCGATCGCGACATTCGGCGCTGGCCCCGATTGCTCGGCTGTCTTTCCAGCTGCCTGTTTCGGCTTGCTATCCGCCGCAAAAGCGGCAATTACCAGACTCAAGACAAGCCCGGCGAGAGTCAGGTTCCGATTTTTCTTTGCCAGCATGGTGCCTCTCTTATTGGATGCAGCCAACCACAGTATAGCATCGTGTGGTAAGATCGAGCGTGCAGCCAAAAGTACTGGGTGTGATCCCTGCCCGGTTCGCCTCGTCCCGGTTCCCAGCCAAAGCCATCGCCATCCTTGTCGGCAAACCCATGATCCAGCATGTGTTTGAACAGGCGGGAAAAGCCCGAAAAGTCCATAAAATACTGATCGCTACGGACGACGAGCGCATCCGCGCGGTGGCCGAACAGTTCGGCGCCGAGGTCAGGATGACCCGCCTGGATCACCTCTCCGGAACCGACCGCGTGGCCGAAGTCGCCGCCTCGGAACCTCACGACATAATTGTTAACATTCAGGGCGACGAACCGTTAATCGATCCGGAAGCGATCGACCTGGCCGTGGACGCCCTTGGCGATGCCGCCATGAGCACGCTGAAGAAGCGCATCGAAGAGCCGAGCGAGATTACCAATCCCAATGTGGTGAAGGTAGTGGCCGGACTCGACAACAACGCCATCTATTTTTCGCGAAGTCCGATCCCCTATAATCGCGGCGGGGAAGTGGACTATTACAAGCACATCGGGCTTTATGTGTATCGCCGGGATTTTCTGCTGGGCTACTCCAGCATGCCGGTTGGACCTCTTGAGATGGCCGAGCGCCTGGAACAGCTGCGGGCCCTGGAAAACGGGCACAAGATCCGCGTGGTGGAAACGAAATACGAATCTCTCGGGGTGGATACGCCCGAGGACCTGGAAAGGGTAAAGGGAATGTTTGGAGGGGGAGCCTGAAGATGGCGAAATACATCTTCGTGACTGGCGGTGTGGTGAGTTCGCTCGGCAAGGGGATTGCCGCGGCGTCTATCGGCTGTCTGCTGGAAAGCCGGGGCCTGCGAGTCACGTTACAGAAATTCGATCCGTATTTGAATGTCGATCCGGGCACCATGAGCCCGTTTCAACACGGCGAGGTCTTCGTCACCGACGATGGCGCCGAAACCGATCTCGACCTTGGCCACTACGAACGCTTCACGCATGCGCACCTCACGCAGAGCAACAACCTGACCAGCGGGCGCATCTACGAAACCATCATCCAGCGCGAACGGCGCGGCGATTATCTTGGCAAGACCGTGCAGGTGATTCCGCACGTCACCAATGAGATCAAGGCCGGCCTGAAGCGTGTTTCGGGCGATGTGGATGTGGTGATCGCCGAAATTGGCGGAACGGTCGGCGACATTGAGAGCCTGCCGTTTCTCGAAGCCATCCGCCAGGTGCGCCATGAAGTGGGCCGTGAGAACGCCATCTTCGTGCACGTGACGCTGGTGCCGTGGATCGCCGCCGCGCACGAACTGAAGACCAAGCCCACCCAGCACAGCGTGAAGGAACTGCGGGCCATCGGAATTCAGCCCGATATCCTGTTGTGCCGCAGCGACCGCGAACTGGCCGAAGAGATGAAGGACAAGATCGCGCTGTTCTGCGACGTGGACGCCCGCGCCGTCATCACCGCGGAAGACGTCGATTCAGTCTATGAGATCCCTCTCGTCTTCGCCAAGCAGAAGGTGGATGAGATTGTTCTCGATCTGCTGAAGCTCGAAACCAAGCCGCGCGACATGGAGCGGTGGAGCGACATGGTCCATCGCATGAAGCATCCCAAGGATGAGGTGCGCATCGGCCTGGTCGGCAAATATGTCGAATACGAAGATTCCTACAAGAGCCTCAAGGAAGCGCTGCTGCATGGCGGTCTGGCGCATCACCTGAAGGTGAAGATCGATTGGATCGAAGCCGAGCACCTGCATTGGCCCGATTGCATCAATACGCTGAAACATTTCGATGGCATTCTGGTTCCGGGCGGTTTCGGCAAGCGCGGTATCGATGGCATGTTGCAGGCTATCCGTTACGCCCGCGAAAACAAAGTCCCGTACTTCGGCATCTGCCTTGGCATGCAGACGATGGTGATCGAATACGCACGGAATGTCTGCGGCCTGCCGCATGCGGATTCCACCGAGTTTGAGCCGGCCACGCCCGATCGCGTGATCTACAAACTGCGCGAGTTGAAAGGCGTCGATGAACTGGGCGGCACCATGCGCCTTGGTGCGTACGTCTGCAAGCTGGCCGAAGGCAGTTTCGCCAGGGAAGCCTACGACACGGAGATGATCAGTGAGCGCCATCGCCACCGCTTTGAATTCAATCGCGAATACGAATCGCTGTTGACCAGCCACGGGCTGCGCCTCACCGGACAGAGCACGGACGGCACCTATGTGGAGATTTGCGAGATCGAAGATCACCCATGGTATCTGGGGTGCCAGTTCCATCCGGAGTTCAAATCCAAGCCGCTGGAACCGCATCCGCTGTTCCAGTCGTTCCTCGGCGCGGCTTATAAAGAGCGTGTCCGCCGCCAGTATCAATGCGACGAAAGGTCAATGAGCCATGGCGATTGATAACACCTCTCCGCTGGCGCTGATTGCCGGTCCGTGCGTGATTGAAAACGAAGAGCACTGCCAGTTCATGGCGCGCAAGATCAAGCGTTCGGTGGGTGAATTCGTATTCAAAGCCTCGTTTGATAAGGCCAACCGGACCAGTGTGGAATCCTACCGCGGACCCGGAATCGAAGAAGGACTGCGCATCCTCAGCGGCCTGAAAACGGAAGGGTTCAAGATCCTCACCGACATCCACGAAGCTTGGCAGGCTGAGGTGGTGGCCGAGGTGGCCGACATCATTCAGATTCCGGCTTTCCTGTGCCGCCAGACTGACCTGCTGATCGCCGCCGGACGCACCGGGCGCGTGGTCAATATTAAAAAGGGCCAGTTCATGGCGCCGCATGACTTCCTCCACTCCATCGAAAAAGTGGTCTCCACCGGCAACGAGAACATCTTCCTCACCGAGCGCGGAACGTCTTTCGGCTATAACAATCTGGTGGTGGATATGCGGAGCCTGGTGATTCTGCGCAGTTCAGGCTTCCCGGTGATCTTTGACGCGACTCATAGCGTGCAACTTCCCGGCGGCACTCCCACCGGTTCGGGCGGCCAGCCGCAGTACATCGCTCCGCTGTCACGCGCTGCTGTCGCGGTGGGGATCGACGGTTTGTTCCTGGAAGTGCATCAGGAGCCGGAGCGCGCGCTGTCTGACGGCGCCAACGCCATGCCGCTTCATTTGCTTGAGGACTTCTGGCGTTCGCTGCAGGTTTTTGATAACTACGTAAAATCGAACAATCTACTGCACGTTGGATAGGTTCAAAACGTCATAGGATATAGATATGCTGCGTGAAAAAGAAATCTCCCGTCGCCGCCGTGGCGGCTTTTCGCTGATGGAACTGCTGATCGTTATCGCGATCATCCTCGTCATTCTGGCGATTGCGCTCCCCAAGGTGAACAGCGCGCGCATGATGGGTACGGAGACGGCGATCATCCGCCAGATCCAGACCATCCATACCGCACAGACCCAATATTTCTCGCAGTTTGGCAAGTACGCCACCACGCTTACGGAGCTTGGGGCGCCGGCCAGCGGGAATCCGAGTCCGACGGCTGCCGATCTGATTCCGAACTCACTTGCCTCCGGCTCGAAAGACGGTTACACGTTCATGCTGCAGGGAACCCCCGGCGGCTATACGCTGACCGCCAGTCCGGTGAGCTACAACGGCACCGGCCGCCGCGGATTCTTCTCTGACCAGTCGCTGGTGATTCGTGAGAACTGGGGTCCGGAGCCGGCCACTGCTTCGAGCCGTGAGTTGAACGAACAGGCTAAGAAGTAGTCGAGTTCAGTTGGTGGAACTGCAGCGGGCCAGGGCTTCGCGCGCCTGGCCGGCATTCTGCTGTTGCTCGTTGCTCACCTTGCTTTTCCTGGCGGCATTATCGAATCCCCCCACCGCCTTCCGGTAGGCTTCGCAGGAGGCAGGCCCGTTCCCGAGGGCTTCCAAGGCCCGGCCCCGAATCCAGTTTGCGTAGGTAATCTGGGTGCTCATGAGGGCTGCCATGGACGGGGAATCGCGCAGGACGGATTCTGCGACCCGGAGCGCACGATCGCTTTCCGCAAGAGCTTGCGGGTACTTTCCCACATCCCGCAGAAATGAAGCTAAGAGCATCAGCGCATAGGAGAGCCTGTCGCGTGCGCGAACGTCCTTCGGCTCCTCGGCGACCAACTCTTCGCGGATGGTGACACAACGCCGCAATCCGGCTTCCGCCTCCGTCAGCTTATGCAGCTTTCTCTCCAGATTGCCGACCGAGCACCAATCGATTGCAACATCCAGCCGTGCCACTCTATCCTTGGGATTCTTTGCCAATAGGTCTTCGTCAAGCTTCAGCGCGCGTTGATAATAGTGTAGCGATTCCCCGTTCTGGCTCCGCAGCTCATGACTGGAGCCAATGTACTTTGCAGCCAGCGCCGCACCGCGCATCAACTCGGCATCTTGTGGAGACTGCTGCAACAGCAGATCAATGTGGCGCAGCGCTTCATGGAAATACTCCGCACGTCTGGCGGGATCGGTGGATGTAATTCCCAGGTAGTGATACGCAGAAGCAAATTCTCTCTGGATAATCGGAGCCTTCGGACGTTCCGACGCCAGTCTGGCTCTGATGTCGAAGGCCTTCTTTGCGGATTGAAAGGCCGCTTCGCCGCTGGCATTCGCCGCAAGCCGTTGCCAGCACTGAGCACGCAGGCGCCAGCCATTCATAGATTTGGGGTTGCGCTGCAATACAGTCTCCGCCAACTCTATTGCTTTTTGTATGCTTGCCGCCATGCCGCCAGTATCGCCAAGATTCGAAAAGTGATTATCGCCCTGCAACGTAGACATCTGAAGATAGGCCGACCCTAATTCGAGTTCGAACTCCTCGTCGCCGGCGGCCTCTTTGCGCAGCGATTCCAGGTAACCCAGTGCCTGGGCCAGCAAATTCTTGCGTGACTCCAACGTTCCGGGCAGATCCTTAATGCGAGCCTGCATGTCGACGATCATCGTCCGGGCCACATCTCTCACCTGCACGTAGCGCCGCTGCCTCTCGATCGCAACCTGCCGCTGCTGATACCAGAATGTGCCGCTGATGAGCAGTGCGGCTGCCACACCTGCCGCTACCTTGCCCCGATTGCGTTTGACGGCCTTGCCCAGCACGTAGCGCAGCGTGGCTTGCCTGGCCGAGACAGGCGAGCCGCTCAGATAGGCGCCGATGTCGCGTGACAGCTCATTGGCAGAAGCGTAGCGCTCGGCGGGATCTTCAGCGCACGCTTTGCGAAAGATCGAATCCAGATCGCGTGCCTGCTTGAGCGGCTTCGGCGGACCAGGCCGGGCCTTCTCTCCCGTCACCAGTTCGTACAAGACCAAGCCCAACGAATAGATATCGCTGGCGGTAGTGATGGCCTGTCCGCCGAGGTGCTCGGGGCTGGCATAGTCCGGCGTCATCGGCACGTATCGCGTCGTGAGATCAACGGAGGCCTCGACAAGCGGCACCAGCAGTTTGGCGATGCCGAAATCGAGCACCTTCACATCGCCCGATTCCGTCACCAGAATGTTGGCCGGCTTGATGTCGCGATGCACGATTTGATGCCTGTGCGCGTAGTCGATCGCGGCGCACACATCCTGGAACAGCCGCAGTCTCGCGGCCAGCTGGAGGCGACGGCTCTCGCAATACCTGGTAACCGGCTCTCCGGTCACCAGTTCCATCACGAGAAAGGGAGCGCCTCCCGGCAGCAGGCCGGCATCCAGCAGCCGCACGATATTCGGATGCTCCAGCATGGCCAGCACATGCCGCTCCACGCCGAACCTCTGCAGCGCGGCGCTATCGAAGCCGGCCGCCGCGAAGGCCTGCGAACGGATCAGCTTCACGGCCACCTGCTTTTGAAACTGGTTATCGGCGCGCTCGGCGCGGTACACCACGCCCATGCCGCCTTCGCCGATCAACTCCACAAGAGTATAGGCCCCGGCGCTGGTGCCGATCACCTGCTTCACGGGCTGAGCATTGGGGTCGGGGAGGATCAGGTCCCCTTCGGTGTGGCCGCGCAACATGCCTTCCACCTCGCCACGGACCGGTTCGGCAAGGGCCCCCACGAAGGCCTCGCGCTCGTCTTCGGGCAGTTCCAGTGCCCGCAGGAAAGCGTCCTCGATTTCGCGCCAGGTTTCAGTGGTCATATTCAGGCTCGCAACCGGTTGGCCAGCCAGGCGCGCGCCACTGTCCATTCGCGCTTGACGGTGGAGGGGGAGAGGTCCATCGCCGTGGCGGAGTCCTCAATGGAAAGGCCGGCGAAGTAGCGCATCTCCACCACTCGTACTTTGCGCTCGTCCAGGGTTTCCAGTTCCTGTAACGCGTCGTCCAGCCGCTCCAGGTCGACCGTGCCATCGTGTTCGCTCAGGATTGCGGACGGAACAGAGGCCGCCTCGATGCCGTCTGATTCATGCGCTGCGCCACCGCCCCGCTTCTGTGCTTTTCGGCGCCGTGCGCGGTCGCACAACACGCGCCGCATCATCTGCGCCGCAGCGCCGTAGAATTTCAGCCGGGTTTCGAAGCTGACACCAGCCTGTCGGATCATTCTCAGGTACGCTTCGTGGACCAGCGCGGTCGGCTGCAATGTCTGGCCTGAGCGTTCGCGGGCCATCTGGGACGCGGCCAGGCGGCGCAGTTCGTCGTACACCAGTGGCATGAGCTCACCCAGTGCATCGCGATCGCCGCCGCTCCAGCGGTTCAGAAGTTGGGTCACGTCGCCCTTGCTGTCGTCCTTTGCGCTCCGCTCCAAATCCTCTTGTCCTTGAAGGTCATTATCTCTCAAAAAAAGAACCTGCCAGTTTTAAATGACCCGGTTTGGAAATTCTTGCGCGATGTAGTTATGCGAACCATACTATTACTCATCGCTTCCTTTGCAACCGCCGCTTTCGGCGCCCCGACCTATCAGGGACAGTTCCATGGCAATGGAGAGGCCGGCTTCGGCAACGCGGTGGCCAGTGACGGACAGGTCATGGTCATCTCCAGCTTTTCGGGCGTCTATTTCTATCAGTGGAATGGGTCCACCTGGTCGCAGACCGCGCACGTCAATTTGGGGGCTAGTGCAACCGGACTGGCTATTTACAAGACCTCGGCACTGGCAAAGACACCCGATACGCTGTTCGCATTTGAGCAATCCGGCGGCGTGTGGAACGTCACGCAGAAGATCCCGATCGTGGATGGGACCGGTTACGTGTTCAGCCAGAGCGTCGCGCTCTATACCAACACCGCCGTGGTTGGTGCGCCGAACTACAACTCCGGAGTTGGGCACGCTTACGTGCTCAGCCGCACAACGGCCGGCTCGCCGTGGGGTATTGTCCAGGTGCTGAACTCCCCTACTTCGTCGCCAGACTACTTCGGCGGAGCGGTGAATATCGCGGTCGCGGGAACGACGCACTACTTGCTCGCCGGCGCACCCTATGCCAACACGGCAAACGGCACGGTCTACGGCTATCAGCAGAGTGGGACAATTTTCGTGCCTGCCGGGTCCATTGTCAGTCCTGCATCGGGAACGGCACGCTTCGGGTCCACGATGTCTGGCAGTGGCGCTTCGATTCTGATTGGCTCGCCTGCTACCGGGGGCTTTGTCGGATCTGCGAATGTGTACAGCATCTCGTTCAGCGGGGGAGTGATGTCCGCGGTGAGGGTGCAAAATGTCCCGGCGGCGAGCGGGGCTACGTTCCTGTTTGGCAATGAAGTGGCCTATGCGGGCACCTTTGCCATTATCACCAGCCCGTCCACTCTGACTTATTATCCGGTGTCGGGTGGTTTGCTTGGGGCCGCGGTCTCGCTGACGGTACCGGCGCATTCCACGAATTGGGGCTACTCGCTGACCGCGGTGGGCTCGTTTACCTTCGTCGGAGATTCGCTGGCGAGCGGCGGCAGCGGTGCGGTGAGCTGGTACAAGTAGCCGGTGCGAATCTTGCGCGGGGCGGACATGCTAAGATTTCGGTTATCCGTCCCGCACAATGATTCCTCTTTTCATCCTGGCCCTGCTGCAGCCGCCGGCTGGTCTAACCCCCATCCGCACGCTGCAACTGAAAGCCGATACGCATCACGTGCAGGGCATCGATATCGAGGGCGGCCGTTTGTGGCTTACGTCGGTCGATAAAGGGAAACGCAAGGGCTATCTTCAGGAGTTTTCCGCCGAATCAGGGGAACTATTGCGATCGGTGGAGGTGGGCGAAGGGGTGCGATTCCACCCCGGCGGTATTGCGGCTGCGGGCGATGCGATTTATGTGCCGGTGGCCGAGTACAAGCGGAACAGCACGAGTGTTATTCAGCGCCGCAGCAAGTGGACGCTGGCGGTGGAGGCAGAATTCTCCGTGCCGGATCACATCGGCTGCGTGGCGTTCGTGAACGGCTCGCTGGTTGGCGCCAACTGGGACAGTCGCGATTTCTACGTCTGGGATCTGAAAGGCAATCTGCTGCGCAAGGCCCCGAACCCGACATCGAACGGCTACCAGGATCTGAAATTCAGCGGTGGCCAGTTAGTTGGAGGCGGCGTTCTGCCGGACCACAGCGGGGCAATCGACTGGCTGGAATATCCGTCGCTCACGCTGATGCGGCGCATTCCCGCGGGCAGGACCGACTGGGGAGTGCTCTATACCAACGAAGGCATGGCGATCCTGGACAAACGGCTTTTCCTGCTGCCCGAGGATTCACAGAGCCGGCTGTTTGAATTCCAGCTTCCGTTTTAGCCCCGCGCCGATCAATTCCACATCTACTCTGCTGAGTGCCAGGCGTTTCTGCTCCATGGCTCCGTGATCGAGGTAGTCCCACTTTGCTTTCATCAGGCCGGACTCGGAATGCCGGATTAGGCCTTCCAGGATGTGAGTGATCTCGTGAGCCAGTACGTGACCCATTATCAAGGGTGTCCGCTGTGCATCGGAGCTGCTCATGACGCGATCATAGAAGACCACGATGTGGCTGCCTTCGTATGGCAGGGCGTAGGCAAAGGCCCCGGGGAATCTGGCCTCTGCCGTTTTCAAGGAAAGCTCGATGAGGATAGACCGTGCCGTGGATTTGCATCTCTCCAGGCTGCTGCGCCATTCGAGCTTCACGCCCGCGTCCTTCATGATTTGCGAGGCCGTTGCCTGCGCCTTCCGCAGCACGGGCACGTTCAGCCCGGTGTTCATGCAGACAGTGAGTGTTTCCCCGGCCAGTGCCGCCGAACCTGCTATCAGTGTCATCGCAACGCCCAAGATGTTCATGGCTTCCGTGTCTCCACTCGTCCAAGCGAGTGGGACCGGAAAAGTCCGCCAAGAATATTTGGGGAGGATGATCTCTACGCCAGAACGCCCCGCAGCGGACCGGTGCTGTCGGCAAAGCGCTCCACCGGCGTGCCGAACGCATCAAGCATCGAAACGTAGAGATTCGCCAGCGGGGAATCGGCCGTATAAACCAGGTGCTGCCCAGTGGCGATCCGACCGCCTCCGCGGCCGGCTATCACCAGCGGCAGATTGTGCGGATCGTGCTTGTTGCCATCGCGGATGCCAGCGCCGAACAGCACCATCGAGTTATCGAGCACCGTCGATTCGCCCTCTTTCATCGCCTGCAGCTTGCGCAGCAGATAGCCGTACTGGGCGATGTGCCAGGCGTTGATCAACTGATACTGGCGCATCTTATCGGCCTCGTTCTGGTGATGCGAAAGCGAGTGGTGCGCGCCGCTCACGCCCTCCACGAACGAGAAGCTCTGGTTGCTCACTTCGTTGCCGAACATGAATGTCGCGATGCGCGTGGTGTCGGTCTGGAAGCCCAGCGCGATCATGTCCATCATCAGCCGCACATGATCGGCGTACTCTTTCGGGATCCCTTCCGGCTTCGCGTTGGGATCGATCGGCGCGCGCAGCTTCCACTTGGTCTGCTGCGGACGGGTCGCGCGGTCGAGGCGGTCTTCCAACGAACGTACACCCGATAAATACTCGTCCAGCCGCTGGCGGTCTGCCGCGCCCAACTGGGTGCGCAGCGCCTTCGAATCTTCGAGCACGCGATCCAACAGCTGAATATCCTGTTTCGCCGAACTGCCCTGCGGACCGCTTGCGCGGAACAACCGCTCGAACACCAGCCGCGGATTGATTTCGCGCGCCAGCGGAGTGGTGGGCCCGCTCCAGGCGATGTGAGAGCCGTAGACGCGCGTGTAGCCTACGTTCTTGTCGACTCCTGTAGTCACCGGCGCCGTGCCCAACTCCATGGACGCCAGCGGAGTCTGCTTGCCCAACCGCTGCGCCGCGAACTGGTCCATCGAGACGCCGTTGCAGTTGATGTCCACGCCCAGCGTCTTCGTGATGGTGGTGCAGGTGAGGAAGCCTGAAATCTTGACGTAGTGGCCGTCGCCGCTCTTGCTGTCCTGATTCCACAGATTGGTCATCACCAGCAACTGGCTCTTCAGGTCTTCGAGCGACGATAGCGTGGGCGACAGCTTGAAGTCGCGGCCTTCGCCCTCCGGAGTCCACATCTGCGGATGCACGCCATTCGGCATGTACATCGCGGCCATACGCACCGGCGGCCTGGCCTTCTCCGGCGCGGCATGCATCACTTCCAGCCACGGCAACGCCAGCGACACGCCGGCACCGCGCAATAGTTTCCTGCGGGATAAGGTTTTCATGGCTTCGACTCCTGCGCACGGAACGGCGCGCTCATCACAATCTCTTTCACCAGTGTATGGGAACTGTACCCGCTTTTCGCAACTTCCTCGACAATGTGATCCACTGCGCACGAATCTTCGAGGGTCAGTCCCCGGCCCAGGGCATACCCCAACATCTTCGTGGCCAGATTGCGGATCACCAGGTCCTTGCGCTTCAGCAGCACCTGCTTCAACTCGTCCGGACCATCGAACTCCGAGCCGTCCGGCAGCACTCCTTTTGCATCGACAGGTTTGCCCGAATCCTGCATGCGCCAGCGGCCCAGCACGTCGTATTTCTCGAGGCCAAAGCCGATCGGGTCCATGCGATTGTGGCAACTTGCGCAAACCGGGTCGGCCCGGTGCTGGGTCAGGCGTTCGCGCACCGTCGACGGCGGATCGCCCTCGTGATTCTCTTTCAATGCAGGAACGTTCGGTGGAGGCGGTGGAGGCGGCGTGCCGAGGATCGATTCCAGCACCCACTTGCCGCGCAGCACCGGACTGGTGCGCGTCGGGTACGAAGACACCGCCAGAATCGCGGACATCGAAAGCAATCCGCCGCGATGGCTGTTCTCGGGCAGATCAAACCGCATCGGCTGCGACTTCAGGTCTTTGATCTTCAAGTCATACAACTTGCCGGTCTTGTTGGTCAGGATTGTGAACTTCGAATCGATCAGGTTCAACAGCGACAGATTGTTGGCCATGATCTCCTGTAGGAACAGGATCGGCTCGTAACGGATCGCCATCTGTGTTTCGGCGTCGTAGTATTCCTTGAACAGCTTCGCGTCCGGTTTGATGTCGCGGCCCAGTTCGCGCGTGCCCAGCCACTGCTCCACGAAGCGCTCGCAGAATTCCATCGCTTTGGGATCTTTCAGCATGCGGACCACCTGCGCCTGGAGCGTCTCCGGTTCGCGCAGTTTGCCGTCGCGCGCGAGGTCGAACAGTTTTTTGTCGGGCATGCTGCCCCACAGGAAATAGCTCAACCGCGATGCCATGGCGTAGTCGCCCTTCTCCAGGCGGAACAGGAAATGCGGAGAGATCAGCGCGCCTTCGAGTGCGTATTCGATCGACTGCTGGTAGGAGTCGCCACGCTTCAGCGCCGCGCGAAACAGGTCCATGTATCGCGCAGTTTCAGCATCGGTCACCGGACGCCGGAACGCCCGCGGCAGAAAGGTCGAGATCACTTTCTGGGCAGCCTGCTCGGGGGTGAACTTCTCGCCCGGTTCGGCAATCATGAAGGTCGCCAGTGACTTCGGATCTTTGATGCCGTAGTCCAACGCGGTCTTGGCAGACTCCAGGAATTTTTCCGCATGGATCGGCGACAGCATCAGTGTCTCGCCGGCATTATCGAAACCTTCGCCGCCCGCTCCATCGGCAGGCAGTCCAGAGCCCGCATTCACAGGAATGCTCAACAGGTCGCGTATGGAGGCCGAATACTCATTGCGATTCAGCCGCCGTGATGGCAGTGGCTTGGGCTTTGCGCCGCTGGAGCATGCCGCCGAGCGCAGCGTCTGTTCCAGCCATCCGGTGAACTCTTCGCGCTGGTCTACGGTCGGCGCCGGCGCGCCCTTCGGAGGCATCTCGCGCGACCGCACCCGCGCCATTACGTTGGCCCAACGTTGGTAGTCGGCAGTGATGCTGGCCGCAGTAGGATACTTCGCCAGATTGAACCCGCCGATAGCACTCTTACCCGAATGACACTTAGCGCAATTGGCGTTGAGTAAAGTCCGCGCATTCTCAAACGAATAATCCGCCGCATGCAATGCGAATGCGGTCAACAGGAGTGCAGTGAATTTGAGAAACATGATGGAGGCGGATACTGTTGAGCATATCAAATCCCCTATCTGCTAACCTGTCCGCATGTACGACGTGCTGCACCCGGCCACCTCCGAAGACAGCGACCCGGCGCTGCGAAACCCGATCTGGTACATCCTCGCCGTATGCGCCTTCCTCCTGGCAGTGGTCGATTTCAAGCTTGGGGTCATCGCCGCAGTCCTCGGCGGCATCGCGCAAATGCTGGTCAGCCACTATAAGGAGAACCAGGACTGGAAGGGCTCGGAGCTGTGGCCGGTCACCACCGCGAAAGTCGAATACGCAAGCGCCCGGAAAGGACAGGAAGGCCGGCGGTCCTTTCCTATGGGCGAACTCGCGTACTCGTATTCTGCCGCCGGCGCTTACTACTCAGGCTTCTGCCGCTGCCGGTTCACCGCCGAAAAGGACGCGGAGGCCTTCATCGAAGCGTTCCGGGAGAAGTCGATCCCGGTTCGATACAACCCCGGGAAGCCGGAAGTTTCGCTGATGACGGCGGCCGACCTGTGGAGCGTGGTGAGATAGGGGCGCGTTTGACTGGAAATCCAGATTATGCCAATATAGGCATGAATCCAGCAAATGAAGGTGCTCGCTTGGCTCGCCGATTCCCGATACCGGGTGAAGTCGTTCCCAGCCGGTGTACAGGACGACATTGGGTTCGCGTTGTACGCAGCTCAAGTTGGCGAGTTGAGTCCCAAGGCTAAACCATTACATGGTTTCGGTGGCGGCGTAATGGAGATTTCGGCCAACGACGAGAGTGGAACTTTTCGAACGGTCTACACTGTATCCATTGGAAGCTCCATCTACGTTTTGCACGCGTTTCAGAAATAGTCCCGATCTGGAATCTCGACGCCAAAATCGAAATTGGAACTAGTGTGGCAAAGGCTTCGGCAGTTGCGCAGGGAGGTGACGAAACTTGAAAAGAAAAACGCTTGAGATGGAACCCAGTTCCGGTAATGTCTTTGCCGATCTCGGTATTGCAGATGCCGAAGAACACCTGATCAAGGCCGGACTTGTGGTGAAGATCGGCCGTACGATCCGGTTGCGGCGCCTGACACAGGCCGCGGCGGCGCAACTGATGGGAATCGATCAGCCAAAGGTCTCGGCGATGCTGGCAGGTCAATTCCGAGGCTATTCCGTCGAGCGCCTGATGCGGTTCCTGGTCGCACTGGGCCACGATGTGGAGATCGTCGTGAAGCCCAGGAAGCGCGGCCCCGCCGAACTTCGCGTCGCGTAGAACGCCAAGTAAGCATGGCTATGAGTGGATCGTCGCAAGCCGATTCTGAAGAAGAAACAGCGCAAGGAATGCCCTCTGCTCATCCGGCAGGCCGGCGCCAAATTCAAAGTAATAGTCAATTCCCTCAAGCCGGATCAACTGAACTTCTTTATCGTCGGAATGCGGACCTTCTGCTGGTACGCGCGCGAGGCTCACTGCAGTGACGCTTTCAAGCGAAAAGGACGCGGAGGCATTCATCGGAGCCTTCCGCGGCAAGTCGATCCCGGTTCACTACAACCCCGGGAAGCCAGAGGTTTCACTGATGACTGCGGGTGATCTGTTCAGCGTTGTCCGATAGATGAAGTTGCACGGGTCCTTGGTGGGCAGGCGGCGTGAACCAAAATACGTCGTAGAAGCAGCGAAGGGAAAAAAGCAATGAAATGATTCCACGCATCTCCTGTTGCCATAATTCCTGAATGGACACCCTTAAGAAGATCAAGCCACAGGCCAGATTCAACCACCATTTCCAGTCCCTTCCCTTGAGTCGTGGTTCAATCATTTGGCCCTCCGGAGTTAGTATATAGTCTTGAATCGAATTCTTGTTGCCAATGTGGCATGAAGTCAGCGCTGGCGGGATAATTCCGAAGCAATTCCGTAGAGCGACTCATGCGGTTCCAGGTCGCACTGGGCCATGATGCGGAGATTGTCGTGAAGCCATGCAGCCCCGCCGAACTCCGCGTTGCCTAGATTCGCAATCTGCGGCAGAACCAGAACATGGAATTCCAAACGACGAAGCACAAAAATGCCGAGGCCATTCCATGATGGCCTCGGCATTTCATACCAGTTCCGTACTTTGCCGCTCGTTCTCTCCTCAGTATCCGCCGTCGACGGTCCACCGGTGAGCGCGATTGTCATTCCTGACGGCAAGCTTGAACTTCTTCACCTGGCCATCTCGCAGCCGGATTTCATAAGGTACGAAGTATCCCGGGTAGATCCCCGACTTGAAGGGTTCGCCTATCGATATCACCTGAATGCCACCATACAACTTCTTGACCAGGTCGCTCACCCGGGTTGCCGGGTAGACCGCCAAGAGTGCATCCCAGTCTTCGCGAGCCAGTGTGTCGAAGAAGAATGAAGCCGTGGCCCGTGGTCCATCCAGATTGACGGTGGATGCACTCATCCGCTCAGGCGGTACGGTCCAGTTCACGTCCGCCGGCAGGTCGAGTTTGAACAGGTCCGCCCGGAGAGGTTCGTTGTAGCGGATCGTGCTGAACTCGGCCACCGTCACCTCTGTGCCATCAACAATCATTCTCACCTCCATGGCAGTCAGCAGCTTGGTGGCGGCGTCGAACCGGTAAAGGCAGATATGGTCGGATTCGATGATGGATTTGTTTATCGCCCAGGCATTGGTAAAGTCGCCGCTTGAGCTTCTGCGTGCGGCCACGGTGGTGACTCCGTTCGATTCCGAGACTCGTGCTTCCGCCTTACCTCCTCGTGCCGCTGCCAGTTCCGTCTCCAGAATAGATTGCGGGTCCAGCATCGGGCGCAGCCACTCAATAAAGCCGGCGTTCTTTCCGCCACGGACGGCGGAATTCGAATTTGCAATATACATCAATGACGATTGCCCGTCCATCATTACCGTCCGGCCCGGCTTCACAACACGCCACCGCGGAGGATTGCTGAATTCACGCCAGATCTCCACCGGGATGAAATCATAGTGAGTGCCGATCAACTCAAAGTTGTCCCCCGGCATTGACCGCATACGCCCGAGAATGTGCACGCTTTTCACCGATGACATTGCCTGTATCGATTGCGCGAACAGTCCGGCCCCTGCTGCACTGTTATCCACTTTCGGCCCGAAATTCATCAGTGGCAGCGCCACCAACAAAGCTGCCGCCGCCCCGATTGCCGCCCACTTCGGCCATGCCAGGCTGAACCGCGGCCTGGTATCCTCTTTCTTCGTTTCCTTTTCAATCGCCATCATGACACGCTCCTTGAATGAATCGGAGGCCGTGATCCGGATGGTTGGCCGCACCCTGCGGAGGAGCTCACTCTCTTGTCGTTCCATCTATTTGTCCTCCTTCATTCCTGATTAGCAATCTCAACTTCTCTATCCCATACCGGAATCTCGATTTGACGGTTGGAACGGAGGTTCCCGTAGCGGCGGCGATCTCCGCGAAGGTAAGCTCGGGTCCTGCCCGCAGCCTGATCACCTCAGCTTCGTTCGCAGGAATCTGGCTCAGCAATCCCTCAATCCTCCGCGCCTCTTCCCGCGCGGCGGCGATCAGGAATCCATCCTCGGCGGAGGCGGTGTCCTCGCTATCGCCGTTCACCAGTCGCAATCGCTTGCGAAGCAAGTCTGTGCAGCGGTTGAGCACCATGCGGAATAAATATGCCCTCACCTCAACAACATGGCTCCGTTTTTCGCGGTCCCGGTACGACTCAACATAAACATCCTGCACAACGTCTTCGGCGTCATGCCGGTTGCCCAGCCGGTAAAAGGCGAACTTGACCAGTTCGTCCTGTGTCTGGTGGATAAGAACTTCGAATTCCGCCGCGGTCTGCGGCCAATGTAGCGTCTCGATTCTGGGTGTAGCCAACATCTGAATTGCAGCTTCCAACCCTATAACGGTTCAGCGAGCGGAAAAGATTTAGGACCTATGGCTATTTTATCGCTGCAGCCCGCGGTCCCGGAATTGACCTCAGTTGGGTTATTGGCGAAGCCGTAATCGCGATTTCATGGATCAATTGGTGTATCCTGAAACTGTCTAGTACCTTCGAGCCTCTGCATCCGCCGCCAGCGGGCGCATGAAGCCATTAATCATTCCTCGAAGCGCACAGGCCGCGTCGGCGCGCCGAAACTGGTACGCTGTCCGCGTGTCATATATAGAAGGAGTCTTATCACAATGCAAGAAGCAAGCTGCGATATCGGCCTCATCGGCCTGGCCGTCATGGGCCAAAACCTCGTCCTCAATATGAATGACCACGGCTACAAAGTGGCCGTATTCAACCGAACCGTCTCCAAAGTCGACGACTTTGTCAATAACGAAGCCAAGGGCACCGAAGTGGTCGGCACCCACTCCATTGAAGAACTCGTCGCAGTCCTCAAAAAGCCCCGCCGCATCATGATGATGGTGAAGGCCGGCTCCACCGTCGATGCCATGATCGACGCCATCGCCCCGCACCTCGAAAAAGGCGACATCCTCATTGACGGCGGCAACTCGCTGTTCACAGACACCAACCGCCGCACCGCCGCACTCGAAGCCAAGGGCCTCCAGTTCATCGGCACCGGCGTCTCCGGCGGTGAAGAAGGCGCCCGCCGCGGCCCCTCCATCATGCCCGGTGGCAGCCCCTCGGCATGGCCTCACGTGAAAGACATATTCCAGGCCATCTCGGCCAAAGTCAGCGACGGCACTCCCTGCTGCGACTGGGTCGGCGAAAACGGCGCTGGCCACTACGTGAAGATGGTCCACAACGGCATCGAATACGGCGACATGCAGCTCATCTGCGAAGCCTATCAACTGCTCAAGGACGGACTCGGACTCACCGCTGCCGAACTGCACGAAGTCTTCAAGGAATGGAACGAAGGCGAACTCGATAGCTACCTCATCGAAATCACCCGAGACATCTTCGGCAAGCTCGATGAAGACGGTGGCGCCATCGTCGACAAGATCCTCGACACCGCAGGCCAGAAAGGCACCGGCAAGTGGACCGCCATCAGCGCGCTCGATCTCGGCATGCCCGTGACCCTCATCGGCGAGGCCGTGTTCGCACGCTGCCTCTCGGCCATGAAGGACGAGCGCGTCAGTGCTTCGAAGGTTCTCACCGGACCCAAGCCCGCTGCCGTCGCCGACCGCAAAGCCTTCATCGAAGACGTGCGCCGCGCACTGTATTGTTCCAAGATGATCAGCTATGCGCAGGGCTACATGCTGCTCCGCGAAGCCGCGAAAGAGAATAAGTGGAACCTCAACTTCGGGGGCATCGCGCTCATGTGGCGTGGCGGCTGCATCATCCGCAGCCAGTTCCTCGGCAAGATCAAGGACGCCTTCGATAAGAACCCCGGCCTCACCAACCTGCTGCTCGACGAGTTCTTCAGCAGCACTTTGATGAAGTACCAGGATTCGTGGCGCCGCGGTATCATCGCCGGCATCGAGAGCGGCGTACCAACCCCCGCTTTCTCTACTGCTCTCTCTTTCTTCGATGGATTCCGCACCGGACGCCTGCCCGCCAACCTGCTGCAGGCCCAGCGCGACTACTTCGGCGCTCACACCTACGAGCGTACCGATAAACCGCGCGGCGAATTCTTCCACACCAACTGGACTGGCCACGGCGGACGTGTTGCGTCCTCCACCTACAACGCGTAATCAGGAGACATTATCTAAATGAAATACGGATTGAATATACGTCCCGATGGAGCGCTCGACTTCCTGTCGCTGGGCGCTCTCGTACATCGCCTGGACCCGGGCATCATCCCGTTCCGCAAAGCAACGCAGTGCCAGATCCACGTCAGCGGCGGCGAGTTTAACTGCGCCGCGAATCTGAGCGACTGCTTCGGCCTCAACACCGGCGTGGTCAGCGCCATGGTCGATTACCCGATCGGCGACCTCATCGCCGAGCGCGTGCGCGCCATGGGCGTGAAGCCCATCTACAAGCACTTCAAGCACGATGGCGTGCAGGGGCCGAATATGGCCACCGTGTTTAGCGATCGCGGCCAGGGCGTGCGCGCTCCAGTCGTGTTCTACAACCGCTGCAATGAAGCGGCCGGCCAGTTGAAGCCCGGCGATTTCGATTGGAAAGCGATCTTCGCCCAGGGCGTCCGCTGGTTCCATTCGGGCGGCATCTTCGCCGCGCTCTCTCCCACTACCGCGGAAGTGATCATCGAAGCGATGAAAGCGGCCAAGGAAGCGGGCGTGGTGACGTCGTTCGATTTGAACTATCGCGCCAAGTTGTGGGCCTTCTCCGGCGGCCAGGATTTCGCGGTTGCGCAGATCAAGCGCATCGTGGAACACGTGGATGTGCTGGTGGGCAATGAAGAGGACCTGCAGTTGGGCCTCGGCATCCCCGGACCGGAAGTGGCCGCGAAGTCGAAGCTCGATCCGAGCACGTTCTTCAACATGATCGAAGAGGTCGTGAAAATGCATCCTCATGTGAAGATCGTGGCGACCACGTTGCGCGAAGTCCACTCCACCAACCGCCACAGCTGGGGTGCGGTGGCGTGGATTGACGGCAAGACCTACATCTCGCCCACCGCGGAACTCGATGTTCGGGACCGCGTCGGCGGCGGCGATGGCTATGCTTCGGGCTTTATC
>Ga0118677_10002233_pt1 | contig 27206 bp, 25 predicted proteins | sample AliMusrvi5mmetaG_FD_86154 | JGI IMG/M metagenome (GOLD analysis project Ga0118677, IMG submission 86154) | reverse complement strand
GGCGGGCGAAGTAGTGTGAAGCATAGCGGGGAAATGTCCGAGTTCTTGATGGCCAGGGCTTCGTCCAGCGTGACGTAGCGTTTGCCAATATCCGGTTTTTTCCAGAACTGATCACGGGGAGAACAGGCGGCGAGCGTCAAGGCGCACAATAAAAGGCACAAGGTTTTGAACATGGGTTGCTCTCCAAATACGATTGAATCAGATGGACCACAGTATAGGACGGTTGATCGGAAAAACAAGCCGCCAATTGAAAAAATGTGGCGATGGGGTGCGCATTGTGTTATTGAACACGGAAGTCCCGTTAAGGATGTCTTTTTAAGGGGGTGCATTTGAGAGAGTGGTTAATGGCCGTCTTTGAAGTGCTGGGCGTTTATGTTCTGGTTTCTCTGGTGCAGCTGGCTTGGGGGCAGAAGGGAGTGCTCCGGCGCATTACCTGGGGCCTGAATCTGGGAGTCTTATCCGGCGCGATCTATTATTTCCTGGGCGAGCCCCTGGCTGAAATTCACGTTTACCTCGCGCTGGTGTTCAAGGCGGCCTTTCTCTTTTTCGCCGCCCTGGTTGCGACGCGGATCGTGGATTGGTTGTTATTTGATGCGCTCAGTCGCTTTCGAAAAGCGCAGCCGATCCCGGTGGTGTTGCGCGATATCGGTTGTTGGCTGGTGATGGCCGGGTTGCTGTTCCTGATCATCCGGACGATCTTTCCCGCGGTAAATTTGAACGTGCTGGCCTTTTCCTCCCTGGTGGTCGGCTATATTGTGGCTAATGCCACGCAGGACACCCTGGGGAACCTGGTCGCGGGCCTGGCGTTGAACACGGAGACCCCTTTCCAAATCGGGGACTGGGTCAATGTGGGCGGACACACGGGGCAGGTGGTGGACATGACCTGGAGGGCCACCCGCCTATGCACCAAGAACGAAGACTATATCATCATCCCCAATAGTTCCATTTCACGGGAACCGATTTCCAATTATTCGCGGCCGACGCCGGTGCATGCCCAATCGTTTATGATCGGGGCCGCGTATGAGGCCCCGCCCAAACGGGTGCGGGAGGTTTTGCTGGAAACCCTCAAGACCGTACCCGGGATCCAGACCGATCCGCATCCACGGATTTATCTGACGGGTTACGGCGATTCCTCGATCCAGTACCGGGTCAAATACTTCGTTAACGATTTTGATCAGATCGACCAAATCGAAAGCGATGCTATGGACCTGATCTGGTATGCCTTCCGGCGGGAGGGAATCGGCATTCCGTTTCCGATCCGCGATGTCCGCCTGCACACGATTTCCGCGGACGATGAGGCGCGGGCGGATGGTGCGCGCCGGAGCGAGATCGGGCGAATTCTGCGGGGAACCGATTTGTTTGCGTCCGTGCCGGAGGAGGAACTCGACCGATTGGCGAGTCATTTCCGGGAGGCGCTCTATGCGAAGGGGGAATGCCTGGTGAAGCAGGGCGAGGCGGGCAACAGCTTTTTCCTGGTTCGGTCCGGACGCGTAGCGGTTGCGGTGCGGGAGGATTCCGGGCGGGAGAGCGTGGTGGCTCGCATTGAAGCGGGCGGCTATTTTGGCGAGATGTCTTTGATGACCGGGGCTCCCCGGACGGCGACCGTGCGGGCTGAGACCGATACGGCGGTATTGATCCTCTCACACACGGAGATGGCGGACGTCCTGCGGCGCAATCCCCGTCTGGCGGAAGTCATCGCGACCGTGTTGGAACAACGGAACCAGGGGTTGAGCGACCATCTGGCCGCGCGCAAGGGGGCTGGACTGGGTTCCGATTCCGGCCGGCCGGTCGGGGTGCTGTTGGAAAAGATCCGATCTTTTTTCAAGTTGAGGGGGACAACCTGACGATGAGCGGACGTGTCACCTCCCAGTTTGTTGCCGGCCGTGCGAAGAGGCGCGGGTGGCCTGTCTGGGGGGTGGTGTTTTTATTTCTGGCCTGGGGCTGGACCGCGTCTGGGGCTGTGCCGGCTGGCGAAAAGACAACCGACAATCCGGATGACTGGGTATTTTTGGGCGATGATTGGCTGGCGGGATATTTGCCGGCCGACCGGGTGGAGTGGGTGGGCGCCATCACCGAAGCTGACTGGCAAGGATATTGGCGGACGATCCAGCAGGTGTTGCAATCGGAATCCCTGGATGACCTGGCCTGGAACCTGCCGGAAGCGGAAGTGGCTTTGGAGTATTTGAGCCGGATACCGGGGGGAATGCCCTACGCGAATTGGTTGAGAGCGCGCATCGATTATTTGGCCAGCGCAGATGAGGTGGTGCGACGGATTCCCACGATGCCTCCGTCCGCTTTACGGGAACGGCCCAGTACGGGCACGGGGATCGTGGTGCGGGTTTCGATACGACCGCCACCCCTGCCACAGCCCTTGAAAGTTCCGGCGGACATCGCTGAGAAACGATCCAGCATTTTGCGGAACGTGACTTATTGGAAAACCAAAATTGTCCAGCGGCCTGTTTTGCCCCAGGCGAAAACCCTCATTCCGCAGTTAAAAGTGGTTTTTGCTTCCGAGGGAGTGCCGCCCGCATGGGTTTGGATTGCCGAGGTGGAGTCGGCTCTGGATCCGCATGCGCTCAGTCCGATGGGAGCGGTGGGGTTGTTCCAATTCATGCCTGCGACCGCGCATCGATTTGGATTGCGCACGGAATTGCCGGATGAGCGGCTGGTACCGGACAAAAGCGCCCGGGCAGCGGCGCAATATCTCAGGCAGCTTCATGCGGAATGCGGGAATTGGCCACTGGCCCTGGCGGCATATAACGGGGGGGAGGGGCGGATCCTGCGATTAATGAAACAATATTCGGCCCGAACTTTTGATCAAATTGCCCCTCATCTACCGCTTCAAACGCAGATGTATGTGCCCCGGGTGCTGGCTACCGTGGCCGTTCGGGAAAAAATAGATCCATCCAATCTTCCGCCCCCGAAGGTCATTGTGACACAGGCGATGCATCCGTCGCCTGAAGAAGAGACTCCGTCCCCCCCGGAGCAAACACTTGATCCCAGTTGATCGCCCGCAGGGCCTGTAACAGGTGCCAATCGGCTAGCCCGTAGCTCTCGACCTCGATGAGCAATCGATTATTCCAAAGCGCATTGATTTGGCCGAATTGCCCGTTTCGATTGAAGGTTTCATAATAGCGGAAAGGACCCTGCCGCCCATCCCGTTCATAGCCCCGATCCGTTTCCCGGTCGATATGAACCCCCAGCCAGGTGAGGCCCAAACGGGTATCCAACTGTGGGGGCGGCCGTCCGAAATCGGTGACCGTGATCTGGAGACGTCCCGACAACGGGCTTTCGTATTGGGCTTTGGCCATCGCTTCGGGTTGGGGATCCCGGGGGAACGTCTCCTGAACCACGGACTTCAGCTTCATCAATCCAATGCGCCGAGGGAAAATTGATTTCATTACCCGGCTGTCCACGGCGACCGGACCCCGGAGAGGTAAAGGCGCGGCTCGAATCTGAATCGAAGCGAGTACTCCGGTGGTGGTGAGACCGCCGGGAGGAATTTCCGAACCCGCCGTTTCGACTGTGGCTGGGGAAGGGGCCGGCTGGTCTTGCCGGTCCCCGCATCCCGCGAGTCCCAGCGCGATCATCCCCGCAACGAGCCACAGAAGGTTTGCTTGTTTCATGGCGGCAGTGTATAGATGCGGGGCTTTACTTGGCAAGGGATGAATTTAAAAAAGGTCCTCACCGGGACTATATGGAAAGCACAGGAAGATGAACACGACAAATCGGTGGTGGATTGCGGGAATGGGGACGTTTTTGCAACTCTGTCTGGGGACGGTGTATGCCTGGAGCTTTTTTCAAAAACCCCTGATGGCGACCTTCGGATGGAGTAATGCCCAAACCACCTGGACCTTCAGCCTCGCGATCGGCTTTTTAGGATTGTCCGCCGCCGTGGGCGGCTTGTTATTGCCCCGAGTCGGGCCGCGGAAACTGGCCTTGACGGGAGGGGTCCTATTCGGATTGGGATTCCTGCTGGCGGCCGTCGCCCTGCATTTAAAACTGTTGCCCCTGTTATATGTCGGGTATGGCGTGGTGGGTGGGATTGGATTGGGGTTGGGTTACGTCACCCCCGTAGCCACGGTGGCCCGATGGTTTCCCGATCGCAAGGGACTGGTGACCGGGATGGTGGTGATGGGTTTTGGCTTTGGTGCCTTGCTGATGAGCAAACTCATCGCACCCTTACTCCTCGCCTGGACGCGAACCGACGTTTACCCTCAAGGAAACCTGCCATTGGTTTTTGGATTATTGGGGGTTGTATTTCTGCCCTTGACGTTGGGGGCCGGTTATTTCCTGGTTAACCCGCCGGCGGGCTATGTGCCGGCCGGATGGACTCCGTCGGCCTCCTCGAAAAACGCCATCCGCATTTCCGAAACCGGTGGGAGTCGGGGTCAGTTTGTGGCGATGTGGGTGCTTTTTTTCTGCAACATTTGTGCCGGGATCGCCCTGGTTGGATTCCAATCGCCGATGATTCAGGATTTGTATCTTGCCCGCGGCGGGCAATATCATGAGGGACCGGCCTTGGCCGCCTTGGGCGCAACCTTGATTGCCATCAGTTCGATTTTTAATGGGGCCGGTCGCTTTCTGTGGGCGGGATTATCGGATCGGATTGGACGGGTCCAAACCTTTCGCTGGATGCTGGGAAGCCAGGTGGGGGTATTTTTATTGATGACGCAGGTATCGCACCCGTGGGTGTTTGGGGGATTGGTCTGTTATATTCTGCTGTGCTACGGGGGCGGGTTTGGAACGATGCCGTCTTTTGTATTGGATGTGTTTGGACCGGCGCGAATGGCCCGGGTTTACGGGGCGATCTTGACGGCCTGGGCGGCCGGTGGAATTGTGGCGCCGCTGGCGGTGGCCGCATTGAAGGATCATCTGGGTAAGCGGGCGTCGATTTGGGCTTTTGGGCTGGCAGCCGGATGCCTGGGAATCGGCCTGATCATCAGCCTGTTGATGCCCGACGAGCGACACGCTGAACAGCGTGTCGCCGCCACCGGCAAATAATTAAATCTTCTCTACGCTCATGCGTCCATCCACCGCCATGGCCGGGGTTCCCGCCGGGCCGATTTTGAACGGATTGATATCCATTTCCTTGATCTGCGGGAAATCGGTGACCAATTGGGAGATGCGCAAGAGGGTGTCGATGAGGACGGGCAGATCGACTCCGGGCTGACCGCGGACGCCCTGGAGCAGTTTGTACGCCCGTGTTTTTTCGATCATGGCCTTGGCGTCGTCTGCGGTGATGGGCGCGAGGGCGAAGGTGACATCCTTGAGGACTTCAACCATGATGCCGCCCAGCCCGAACATGAGCATTGGGCCAAACTGCGGGTCGCGATTCATTCCCAGGATCAATTCCTGGCCGGACATGCACATCTGCTGGATCGAGACGCCGAGGATATGGGCATCGGGTTTGCTTTGGGCGACCCGGCGCATCATGCCCTCATACGCTTCCTGGACCTGACCGGCATCGGCCAGGCCAACCTTGACCCCCCCGACGTCCGATTTGTGGATAATTTCGGGGGAGACAATTTTCATGACGACGGGGAATCCGATGTCACTGGCGGCCTTCACGGCTTCCGCCGCGGTTTTGGCGAGGACGCCCCGGGGAACCTGAAGACCATAGGCTTGAAGGACTTCCTTGGCCTCGGCTTCGCCGATTTCACGTTCGCCGGCCTGGAGTGCGCGATCGATGATGCGTTTAACCGTGGTCTTGTCGACGGAGAATTTTTTGAAAGATCGGGCCGGTTGGGCTTTCCAAATGGCGTAATCGCAGATGACCCGGATGGTGCGAGCGGCGCTTTCGGGAGAGTCATACTGGGGAATCCGGTTATCGCGGAGGACTTGGAGGGCATCATGGATTTTGAGGGCGCCCATGAAGCAGGCCAGGATCGGTTTGCCGGGATTCTTTTTGGACACCCGGGCGAGCGCTTCGGCCGTGGCGGTACATTCGGTCATGGCCTGGGGGGTCAGCAAGACCAAGACAATATCGACCCCGGGATCGGCCAAAGCGGTCGCGATGGCAAATTCATAACGATTGGCCAGGGCGTCGCCGAGCACGTCGATGGGGTTATGAATGTTGGCGGCGGCCGGTAATTGGGCGGCGAGAGCGCTTTCGGTGGCCGGCGTCAGCTTGGCGAAGGAGAGCCCTTCGCGTTCGATGGCGTCAGCGGCCATGATGCCGGGTCCGCCGGCATTGGTGACGACCGCCACCCGTTTTCCGGCGGGCAGGGGTTGATAGGCGAAGGCCTGGGCGTAATCGAATTGGCACTTGATCGAGGGGCAGCGGATCATCCCGGTCCGTTCGAAGACGCAGACGTAGGCGGCTTCCCCGCCGGCCAGACTGCCGGTGTGGGATGAGGCGGCCTTGGCGCCGGCGGAGGTTCCACCGGACTTCATCAGGAGGACGGGTTTGTCGCGGGAAATCTTTTCAGCCGCTTGAATAAACTGTTCCCCTTGGCTGATGCTTTCGAGGTAACCGGTGATGACCCGGGTTTCGGGATCGGCGCCGAAGGCCAGGAGGGTATCGAGATCGTTGACATCGCACTTGTTGCCGAAGCTGACGAGTTTGCTGAAGCCGATGCCGTTGGCATTGGCCATATCGAGGATGGCTGACATCAGCGCGCCGGATTGGGACATGAATGAAATGGCGCCCGGGACGGGAAGATCACCGCCGAAACTGGCATTGAGCTTGGAAGAAGGGACCATGACGCCGAGGCAATTGGGGCCGATCACCCGGATTCCAGCGCGGCGGGCGATGGCGACCACCTGTTCTTCCAGACGTTTGCCCGCGTCTCCGACTTCCTTGAATCCCGCGGTGATGATAACGACGGATTTGATGCCCAGCACGGCGCATTGCTCTATGATCTCGATCACAAACTTGGCGGGAACCACCACCACGGCCAGATCCGGTATTTCCCCGATGGATTTCAGGTCCGGATAGCACTTCAGACCCTCGACCTCGGTGGCTTTGGCATTGACCGGGAAAATCTTTCCCGGGAATTTTCCCCGGCGCATACTGACCAGGATTTCGTAGCCGACTTTACCTTTTTCGCGGGAGGCTCCGACAATGGCGACGGAACGGGGGGAGAAGAATTTATCAAGACTCATACGCACAAACCTTTCAATGGATGTGTCGACTCGGATCACTACCCATGGTTTGTGAGCCGACAGCACAAAAAACCATTATCCGAATTATTATAGCGAGGCGTCAGAGTCAATAGAAAACTGGTTTAATTTTTGGGCGATTCGCCTGGCCGGCCCCGGATAAAGGACACTGGGGACAGGTTAAGGGACACTTGGGAACAGGTTAAGGGACACTTGGGAACAGGTTAAGGGGAACACCACGCGCCTCTTGCGGCGCTACTACGAACCCGGATCCGAACTCTGATTGGCGGTGGTAGTAGGCGCGTAAGAGCGCCGTTCTGCGAGGGGACACTGGGGATGGCCAACCCTTTGGGGCGGGAGGCCAGGCGAATCTCGCGGCTTATTCTATCCTTCATGGTGGTTTTCTCCGATCAACCGGACCGAATCAGTTTCAGCAACTCTCTCGCGACGGGGCCCGAGGAGGCCGGGTTCTGACCGGTCACGAGTTTGCCGTCCACCTGGACATGAGGAGCCCAGTCAGCGCCGTGGCTGTATACGCCACCTCGTTCCTTCAGCCGGTCCTCCAGCAGGAACGGCACGACCGCGGCCAAGCCCACCGCGTCTTCTTCAGCATTGGAGAACCCCGTCACACGCTTGCCGCTAACTAGATATTGGCCGTTCTTTCCGCGCACGTTGACAAACGCAGCCGGCGCGTGACACACTGCCGCGACGGGTTTGTCGTCCTTTACGAAAGCTTCGATCAGCGCAATGGATGTCGCATTGTCGGTTAGGTCCCACAGGGGGCCATGGCCTCCGGGATAAAAGATGGCGTCAAAATCCTTCGCGGAAATATCCGCTAGCTTTTGTGTGCCGGCCAACGCGGCCTGTGCAGCCAGGTCGGTGCGGAAGCGCTTGGTCGACTCGGTCTGACTCTCGGGGAGATCGCTTTTTGGATCGAGCGGCGGCTGTCCGCCTTTGGGCGAGGCCAGCGTGAGGGTAGCCCCGGCATCCCGCAGCACATAATAAGGAGCGGCGAACTCCTCCAGCCAGAAACCCGTCTTTTTGCCTGTGGCGCCGAGTTGGTCATGGGAAGTGAGGACCATAAGGATTTTCATGTTTGCCGCCTGCGTTGCCAGGCGGTGCGGTTTCGCGCCGCCCGGCAACGTTTCGTCAGGTTACTTGGTTTCGGACTCTTCGACCATCATCTGGTTGTTCACGCTGACCACACCCTTGATGTTGGTGACGAGTTTGGTTACCAGGGCCTTTTCGGTCGCGTTCTTGGCATTGCCGGTCAGTGTGACCTCGCCATCCCGTGTCTCGACCTTGGTCTTCAAGGCACTTGTCGATCGATGGGTCAACAAGGCCATCTTAACCTGGGCGGTGATGGACGCGTCATCCATCTTCTCGCGCGCGGTTTGCTCCATATTCTCCGGAGATGCCACCGTCATTTGATTATTCACGTCTTTGACGCCGTCGATATCCTTGGCGTATTCCGTGGTCAATTCTTTCTGGGCCATGTTCGAGGCTTCGCCTTTCAGCGTCACGATTCCGTCTTTGACCTCGACCGTGGTCTTGGTGGCATTGACGTTGCTATGGAACAGCAAGGCGAGTTTTACCTTTCGTTCGATCCACGTATCCGCATTTTCGGCGACGACGGCGGCTTGAGACCCCAGTTGATTGTCCACGCGGATGACCCCAGGCAGGCTTGCGGCCGTATCCTGAGCCAGGGCCTTGTGGGAATCCTCGTTCACCGTCCCGGTCAGCGTAACGACACCCTCTTTGGACTCGGCCTTCACCGCATCGTCCTTGAGATAGGTCTGATAGACGTAGGTCTTCTTGAACGACGATTCGATTTTCTCATCCATCTCCGACGCACGCAGTGGCGTGCCGCTTACGAATACCGCGGTGGCGACGGCCGCAATGGCCAAGGGATATATTGCTCTCTGTTTCATCTTCTTCCTCCATGTTTTCGTTGTTGCGGGGATGCCCCCTTTTGTGGAACCGTTCCTGCCCAGTCTCGTTTTTCGCGGCACCTCCATTCTGAATGACGACGTCAATGCAATGTTATCTGCGGCCAGACTACGCAGTGGCATGATTCCCGGCTATTGGGCGCATTCTTAGCCGTGGGCTCGAAAAGTCTGAGGTGTTGGGCCGGAAAGGGGAACAGCACGCGCCGCTTGCGGCGCTACTACGAACCCGGATTCGAACAGTTAATGGAGTTGGGAGTAGGCACACAAAAGAAGAAGACAGAAATCAGAAACCAGAATTCGGAATTAAGTTAAGAGAGGGAGGGCGGCCGTCGTCCGCCCCCACAGGAGAGGTGTTCTTAGAAGCTACGGACAGGTTAATGGGAACAGCACGCGTTTCTGGCGGCGCTACAACAAACCCGGATCCGTAAACTTATGGCGTGGACCATCTTTTCCCGGTTTGCTGGCCAGCGGATCTGCGCGGCGGAGCGCGCCTCAGAGGTTCTTTTTTTGACGACTTGCGATCTTGGGGGCTTTGTGAACGGTCCCATAGGGGGCGCGTTTTTCGGCAATAGCCAGGGTTCGCCGAGATGCGGGGGGGAGCTCAAAATGACCAGCCACGACTCCCGGCACCGACAGATCCTCATCCAGATTTTCCCAGCGGAGCGCATAACCATTGAGGCGGAGTGTGACGTGTTTGAGTTGAGTGGTCGAAGCGTCGCGCAGGCGCTTGAAACGATCCGCAGGAAAGCCGACAATTCGCCCATCGGTCAGTTCAAGAAAGATTTTGCGTTCCTCGACCCAAACCCGGACGGCAAGAGGTTCGGTTTGTTTTCTATCTTCAACCAGTGTGGCGTTCATGATACTGGTTCCTTAAATACGTGGCATGTTGGTAAATCAGGCGCTCAATTTGCCGCACGGTTTCAGGGCGTAGTCCTCGATTGCCAGCCAAGGCAATCGGATCAAGCCAATACTTGCATTCGCCATCGGCCGTTGCGACGTGAATGTGAGCCGGTTCGTCGTTTTCATCCGAATAAAAATGGAACCGAAAACGGCCGATTCGCAAAACGGTTGGCATGCTCCGTCTCCCCTTCTTCCCTCTTTGGAAGTAAAGCATAAAGCGCCTTTCATGTCCATTTCAACCCGGATCCGGAGACTGAATGGCGTTGGTAGGCGCACAAGAGATGAAGACAGATGTCAGAAACCAGAAATCGGAATTAAGATCAGAGGGGGAGGGCGGCCATCGTCCGCCCCCACAGTTGAGGCGGGATGAAGACCTTTCTCCCATGGCACACAAATCGGCGGTGGGTAGATTATGCGGGAAGGCTTTCCTGAAGCATGATCTTGAGGGTTCTTCTTCCCACCGAAGTTTTCAAATACATCTCCCGACGCACGGCATCGCCTCGTGCGCGGTAACATTCACAAAATACCAGGTCGAAAGGGCGTCGCGGAGCGGTGGAGGGGGACTTGCCTTCATTGTGCACACCCAGGCGGCGCTGGAGATCGGTTGTGAATCCGATGTAAAGTCCGCCGTCCAGGGAGCTTTGGAGGAGATAGACACAGAATGGTAATGGCTGGTTCATTTCTTCCCTAAATCCCTGCTGTGTGGCGCACCCGACAGGGCTCGAACCTGTAACCTTCTGATCCGAAGTCAGAATAATAATAGAAGAATGCTAAGAAATATCGCTATATGCTTCCGTTTTGTAGTGGACAACCGGCCCCGGCTCTGCGATACTTACGCCACATAGGGAACAGACCGGAAGCAAGGGGTGACGCAATGAAAACACGCAAGGGATATTTGGTTCGGCGGGGAAAAACCTTCTATGCGGTGTGGCAGGTGGCCGGCCGGAAGTTTATGAAGACAACCCGCCAGTCGGACCGCAAGGATGCGGTCAAAGAATTGGCCCGTATCATGCAACCGTTTCTGGTTGCGGATGAGGTCCGCACACTCGAAACGGTCAAGGCGCGTATCGAAGGGGCCAAGGCGGATCTCGTCAAAATGGACGAAGAGAAGAACCCGCCCCTCACCATCGGTTCCGCCTGGTCGGCCTATCTGAACGCCCCCGGTCGGCCGGACTCCGGGCCCGCCACGCTACGCCAGTACGAAGCGGAATTTAACCGGTTCCTCAAATGGATCGAAGCCGAGCATGCCGACGTTCAAACCATGCGGGCGCTGACGCCGGAGATTGCCGGGGCCTATGCCCAGCACTTGACCGGGTCCAAGGCCACGCCGAGCACGTTCAACCAGCACATCGGCTTTCTACGCCTGCTGTGGCGTGTCCTGGAGAAGCCTGCCCGCATGGACGCCCCGAACCCGTGGACCGACATCAAACGCAAACGGTTGGTCACACAAGGGCGTAGGGAACTCACCATCGAAGAACTGCGCCGCGCTTGTCTGGCTGCCACCGGAGAATTGCGCACGCTGTTGGCCCTTGGCCTCTATACCGGCATGCGGATGGGGGATTGCGCGACACTGCGCTGGGGTGAGACCGATCTTGTCCGCGGCATGATCCGCCGCGTCCCCATGAAAACAGCCCGTCGTTCTGGCAAGCCGGTCATGATCCCGATCCATGCCACTCTTCAGGCAATTCTTGTGGAGATTCCGAAAGACAAACACCCGGAGTATGTTTTGCCTGAGATGGCGACCGTTTACTTAAAGGCTCGCTCTGAACTCAAGGACATTATCCAGGCACACTTTGCGGCCTGCGGTGTAACAACGCATAGACCCGGCACCGGTTTCGTGATGGAGAAAGGCGTCGATGGAAAGGACCGGAAGGTCTCCACCGGCAAACGTGCGGTCGTGGAAGTCGGTTTCCATTCCCTCCGTCACACCTTCGTCAGCCTGTGTCGGGCCGCAAATGCGCCTCTTTCAGTCGTGGAATCCATTGTCGGGCACTCCAATCCGGCCATGACGCGGCACTACACCCACACCAGCGAAGCTGCCGCAGGCGTTGCCGTCGCCGCATTGCCGGATATCACCGGGCAGGCTACCGTCACGCCAGTGTTGCCCGCAGCCGATGAAATGATCGCCAAAGCCAAGGTGCGCGAATTGGTCGAGACCCTGACCCACGCGAACCTTAAGGAACGCAGGACTCAACTGCTTTCCCTGTTGACTCTGTAACGAATAATGGGTATTTTTCGTTACACGTCAAGGTGAGTCCTATATGCCATCGATTGAAAAGACTATCAGTAGCCGGATAGAAGCCAAGAAGAGAGGCGCGTGCTTCACACCCAAGGCGTTTCTCGATCTCGGCAGCCCCGAGGCGGTCCGAATCGCACTGCACCGCCTGCAAAAACGCGGCTACATCCGCCGGTTGGCCCGCGGGCTCTATGATTTCCCTAAGCTGCACCCAACGATCGGCTTGCTTTCCCCGCACCCCGATGAGGTCGCCAAGGCCCTTTCCGAACGTGACGCATCGCGCCTCCAACCGTCCGGCGCTTACGCCGCGAATGTGCTCGGGTTATCCGAGCAAGTCCCGGCCCGTATCGTTTTTCTCACCGACGGTCCTGCGCGCCATGTCACAGTCAGTCGCCAGGAGATCGTTCTGATGAACACGACCCCTCGCAACATGGCAACGGCGGGTAGGACCAGCGGCACGGTCATCCAGGCCCTCCGACATCTCGGCGCCAAACAGATCAACCCACATCATATCGCACATCTGCGCCGGATACTTTCCGCGAACGACAGGTCACAGTTGAAACAAGACCGCATTTATGCCCCCGGCTGGATGCACCATATCATCGACTCTATTTCGGAGGACCCTCATGCTTGAGTTCGCCAAACTTCCGATCACTGAACGCGCCCCCTACTTCGTGGAAGCCGCCAACCGCCGCCACCTCACACCCCTCATTGTGGAGAAGGATTTCTGGGTCTGTTTCGCCCTTCGCGTTCTCTTCTCGACCCCGGAGCTCGCGGACAAATTCGTTTTCAAGGGAGGCACGTCTTTGTCCAAGGTCTTCGGCATCATCAAGCGTTTCTCGGAGGACGTCGATCTTTCAGTTGACCCGGATTGGCTCGGATTCGCCGGAGACAACCGCCCGGAAGCCGCCAAATCCCGCTCCCAGTTCGAGAAACGCTGGAAGGAACTCAACGCCGCCTGCGCCACCGCAGTCGATCAAAAGGTCCGCCCGGCGCTGGAATATGCGATTCAGGATGTCCTGGGCCCGCTGCGAGGCGGAGCCGCCTATCTTGTCTTCCATCTCGATGACCAAACGCATTCGCCCGTGCTCACCTTCCATTACCCCACAACCGAACAAGCTGGGTCCGGATACGTACAACCCCAGGTCAAACTCGAACTCGGCTCCCTTACGGATCAGCGACCGGTCGGCGATCACACGGTTACGCCGTGGGTGGCGGAGGAATTCCCGACCTTATTCACCGCCCCGGCCTGCTGCGTGGTGGCTCTCGAAATCGAACGGACCTTCTGGGAAAAGGCCACCATTTTGCACGTCGAATATCACCGACCGTCCGAAAAACCGATGCGCAGTCGGTTCTCGCGCGACTGCTACGACGTGTGCCAGATGGCAGCGCACCCCGCCGGCCAACGCGCTCTGGAGGATCTCGACTTGCTCGCGCGTGTCGTGCGCCACAAGCGCACCTATTTCCAGTCCGCCTGGGCCAATTACGATTCCGCCAAGCCTGGAACTTTGCGGCTTGTCCCCCCCGCGCACCGTCTTGCGGATTTGAAGACCGACTACCTGCAGATGCGGACCATGTTTACCGAACCGCCACCGCCATTTGACGAAATCCTGCGGCAACTGCGACGCATTGAAGACACGATCAACGGAATCCAGTGAGTGCATCAGTGACAAAGAAACCAGGGAACAACCCGGGAAAACTCGCGCCGGCTCCTTGGACAATTCGGCAGACACTGTCTGCCGAAACCTCACAAACGAAAGGCTCGACACCGTCGGGCACTTCTCCGGACCCAAAAAGTCAGACAGCGTCTGGCCTTTCCAGTGGCCAGAAATTGCAGACACTGTCTGCAAAATCTTCAGCCGCGAAATCGCAGACAGTGTCTGCGAAATCCGACCGCATTAAGAACTGGCCGAAAGAGGAACGTCCGCGGGAGCGCCTGCTTGCCGAGGGCGCCGATAAACACGGAGGGGCGACGAACCAAGTGAACAATCAATGGACGCAATGAGTATGCAATTTCACTACCTTTGGATAGATGAATACCGCAACTTCCGCCGCCAGGCATTCAACCTGAGTGGCTGCTATCGCTTTGCCCTTTCCGAGGACGCCACTACACTGCGAGTCTCTCGCAATGAGAGATTCGTCAAGGGGTTTTGGCAGTACCCAAACCTGCAAAGCGCTACGGCCATCGTCGGCGAAAATGGATCCGGCAAGAGCAACCTGCTCGATTTCATCCGTTTTACTTTCCCGCAAGGGGAACGGCTGCCCGACCCCAAGGAAAAGCGTTTTATTGCTGCCGTTGAGAAGGAAGGTGAACGCATCGTCTTCTACAATCACCTCCCGAGTGGAAGCCTAAAGGTCGCCCCATCTGACGGTGCTCCCGAGTGGAAGGCCGTTCGTGTTGAGCAGGGAATTCGACCTTCCAGCGAGTTTGGGGACTTTTTCGACCACGTGTCGTTCATCTTCTACTCAAATGAGTTCAGTCCGGGTGTTCGATATGCCGAGGAGTCGGCTACTGATGGCGAGCCAGTTCACGGCCTGCATGATGTTTCGACTCGATACTTCTCGCTCCATGACGCAGTGGGCCTGACAAATGATCCGTCCACAACCACAAATCGCATTGTCTCTCATGGAATGATGGAAGTCCGCCGGAATCTGGACTTCCTTTCTCAGGACGGTGCGGAGGCAAGGATGCCTTTTTCGTTGCCCTCATTTCTCGGCATCAAGCCCATGCGATTTACGGAAGACCGAGTGTTCGAAAGCGAGAAGGAGGAACTGCCCAAGATTCAGTCCGTCATTCAAGGGGATGGCAAGCAGGCTTTCCTGAATCGCATAGCCCTGGCTATGTTGCTTAACTACGCGCGAGACACCAGGCAAAATGGCATTCTTCGTCCTTTCCAGGAAGGGAGCTGGCATCAGCGGCACCAAGCCGTGGATTTGGTCCGTGAAGCGTTCCAACATGCTGGCTCATCTTATGGTCCCGCGCCCGCGCTTCGTTGCCAACTCCTTGACCTGATTACTGCGGAGATCCCAGACGACGATTTTGACAAAACCGGCGAGTATTTGCGTTTTGGCACTCGCTCTGGCGTAACAGATCGCCTTCAGCGGCTGCTACGACTGTACACCCAGTCGGTGATGATTACCCCCTATCTGGAGACCTTTTGGAGTCATCGCTTGAGTTCCGGGGAGCAGTCGCTGCTCACGCTGTACTCCAGATTCTGGAGCATAACCGAGGGACGGACACCACGAAACAAATGTGTAAGAGACCCTGCTATTGTCTTGGTTGACGAGGGGGACATCTATTTTCATCCCGCATGGCAGAGGGAGTTGGTCGGCCGGCTCCTTGAGTTTCTCGCCAAGGGGGCATTCCCGGAATTTTCCCTCCAAGTAATCCTCACCTCAAATTCCCCATTTTGTCTTTCCGATTTCCCTAAGAGCAACGTGGTGTTTGTCCGACGCGACCGCACGACCCACAAATCCGTCGTCTTGCCACCTGACAACAATATGCGCGAGACTTTCGCGGCGAACATCCATGACCTGCTCGGAGATTCTTTTTTCATGGAGTATTCATTGATGGGAGCGTTTGCCCGTGAGCGAGTGCGGGAGGTAATCTCATGGCTGCAAGGGGATACTCCACCCACTGGAAACGAAACGGCGTGGCTCGATGCAGAGACCGCTAGCATCGTCATAGACGACATCGGGGAACCGTTACTGCGACAGCGGCTTCGCGAACTTTACGAGGCGAAGGCCCGGCGATTGCAGGACCCTGACTTACTAGATCGGGTCATTCAGCGACGCGCGCACGAGTTGCGTGTACTTGAGGCCCACAGGCAGGGACTGACGAAAGAGAATCGGACACGCCATGATTAGGATTCATCGTGCCAACACGGCTGACACAGCGACAGAACACGCTGCTGGCGTAAAGCCCTGGATTGTCGAACGGCTCGACTTGGCCCGGATGTTTTCTGTGTATGTCTACCGCGCTGCCAGGGGCCTGCCGCAACTGGGATCTGCGGCGCTTTGCGAGGCGTTCGCCAGTGCGACATATGTCTCTGCCGGTCCAGCAAGGGGCATTATTGATATATTCACCTCGGGGGCGATCTGGGGCAAGAAGGCTACCGCAGATGGTGTACAAGACGCACTCCTTTCGCTCGTGAGCGGAACGGGCGTCACTCCCAAGGTCAAAGCACCTGAAGCACGCCGTTTGTGGTCACAGATTGCCTGGATTCAGCAACGCATCGACAAAGTGCTTGTATCTTTGCCCGCCGACCTTTGGAGTATAGACCAATCCCTGATGAAGGTCTGTGGTGGTGCTTTCTCGGCGCATGCGAAGGCATTGCTGATGTGGCTATTTGACTACGACTGGTGGTGTACAGGGGCATCCGGGATCATGTGGACTGCGGGGCTACTCGCCGAGAAACTGGATGTTCGGTCTTGTCCCTACTGTAACCGTCAGTACACGTTCTCGGTGGTCAAGAAGGGGACTGGCGACGTGATTCGTCCGGATTTTGACCATTTCTGCGAGAAGTCCGTCCATCCGCTGCTTGCGATGTCCTTTTACAACCTTGTCCCGAGCTGCACAACGTGCAACTCGCGGCTCAAACATCGGACGCCTTTTAACGTCATTGACTACCTGCATCCGCACCTTGAAGGCTTTGATAACGACTGCGTGTTTCAGCTCGGGGATTCAGTCGCGGGCGCGGATCCGCTGGCTTTGATTGAGAAGCCGGAGACAATCCCTCTCTCTATGTGCCACAACCTGCCAACGACAAATCCCAAGCGTACAAGAATCGAAAACAACCTGAGCGAATTCCAACTGGAACAGTTCTATCAGGGGCACCGCGACGTCGTTGCAGAATTGGTTCTCAAACACAGGATATACACAGACGCCTTCGTGGAAGGACTTCGCCATCAACTGCCGGGCGCGAAACTGACGGATGACGTGGTGTCGCGCATTCTTTGGGGGAACTATAGCCAGGATGATAACCTAGGAAAGCGCCCGCTGTCCAAATTGACGCGCGACATCGTGCGGGAGCTTAAAGGTGACTCGATCACATAGGAAACTGTCAGATATTTGCAGGCACTTTTCTGACACTGGGTGAAAGATTTATGTTCATGGCTGTCACGGAGAAAGCAATTGCCAAAACTCATGTGGCGATTCGATCCGCGGCATCTGATGTTTGCGCCAACGGCCCAGCGCGGCGACCTTGAACCGCGCGAAAGAGGGTTTTCGCCGTGATCGTCGCGGGCTCGGGGGATCCTTCTAACGCCTCGGACATGCCGACCTCAAGCAGCAGACGCCTCGTCCAGTGTTTGAAGACTCAATCTCGTTGAGAAGCCCAGCGCGGCAGTATACCGGCGGCACGGTCTCAAAGGCCAAAATCCCGACCTTGCCGAGCAACTGACGCGAAAGAATGTGTCGGAAATATACTTTGTGCCGAGCTTCATATTAGTATGAGGCCAAATTTAGCAGAACGGACACCCGCGAATCGGGGTGATGATGCGACAGAACAGGAAAGGCGGTTGCGGGAGTTTGTCCATCGCCTACCTTTGATATCGCCGGTTGAAATTGCCGAGGAATTGGAATTGGCGGGGTATAAGGGACAGTCCCGGCAAAAAGCCACGCTTGCGCTGATGGCCTACCGTCATGTCCGCCGGTTGAAACGAATCTATGTCGAGGGTGAGCAGCGGGAAAACCTTCCCCCAAAGCAAAACGTTCTCATGGTCGGGCCAACCGGGTGCGGCAAAACGTACCTGGTAGAGTTGCTGTTTGATCGATTGATGGGCATTCCAACCCTCATTCTGGACGCTACGACTTTCACTGAGCGCGGGTACGTTGGCGATGACGCCAGCACCATGCTGACCCGCTTGATTGAACGCGCTCATGGCGAGGTCGCGCTTGCGGCATGCGGTGTCATCTGCCTGGATGAATTCGACAAACTCGCGTCCTCTTCAAGTAATGCGCGCTTTGCCGGTCAGGGTACGACCAAAGACGTGTCCGGCCACGGGGTCCAGCGTGAACTTTTGACGATGATCGATGGTACTGATGCATTGGTGCCCATGGACTACGGATTCAGCGGGCACGGTCCCCGGTTGGAGCTATCGACGAAAGACATTCCTTTTGTCGCTTGCGGTGCCTTCTCGGGTCTGGATTTATCCCGTAATCAGACCACTAAACCAATCGGCTTTGGTGCTGTAACAGGAATCGGTTTGGAATCCGGTGAAATACCAGATGTTACGGTGTTCCAGCGCTATGGATTTATGCCGGAGTTGATAGGCCGATTTACGCAAACAGTGTGTTTCCCGGCACTCGATAAGGGGACATTGGGAACCATCTTGCTCGAAAATGTCCTTCCCCGTTTCCAGAACGAGTTTCGTTCCGAAGGAATTGATCTGCGCGTAACGAATGAGGCATTGAGCCATATCGTAGATCAGTCTGCCAGCCGCGGAACTGGTGCGCGTGGTCTTCAAACGGAATTGATTGGCATCGTCGAATATGCGGCCTACGAGATGTTCATGCAAAACAGGAATATCGTGCTGACAATCGCCTCTGAAGATGGCATTTTGAAGTGCATCTCAGCGAAAAATGCTTCCCGACAACAGCCCGGTTACGTCAAAAAACATGGGGCGTGTAACTCTGATAGCGAGGGATGATACCATGCGCGTTAAAAAGAAAAGCGACAACCAGAAGCCGTGTTCGGGGTTGAGGAAATTTAGACAGATTGATGCGGCTTTGGATAGAGTCTTCAAGGCCAAGAACCAGGCGGCGCTCATCAGGGCGTGGGACCGGTTTTGGGTTTTGTCTGGAAATGATCGCGATGACGACATCTACGAGAATGTAGACTCGCTTGTTCGGGCGCTCTTGTATCGGAAATCACGGACTGTCTTGTGTGTCGGGAATGGTCTGGCATACGAGGCCCATGCCCTCGCCCACGCGGGTTTCACCGTGGACGTCCTCGATATTTCCCCGGAAGCAACGCATGGGCTCCGGGAAAGGATTCCCGATCCGGTTCGACTCCAGCGGGTCCTGCGGGGCGAGTCCGCACGTCCTGGCGGAACCCTGGCTATCCACACCGGCGACTTTCGCGATGCATCTCTCTGCACGGGTCCTTTCGACTCCATTGTCTGCCGAAACATGTTGCAGTACTTGTCGGTCGAAGACCGACCCGGCGCACTGGCCGCATTACAACAACGATTATCACCCACCGGGTTACTGGTCTTGCAGGGCCATAACGCACCCAGCTTTCAGGGACCGACCTGCACCTGGCTAAATGAGCATGGGTTTGCCGTTTGTATCAACATGGTGGTCCGGGACGGTCGATTTCACGCCCCAACTCCGTCGGCATCCGCGCTGACCAAGCAAACAGGCTGGGTGATCCGGAGTTCGGGGTAGTCAGTGATGTGGTAAAGGGAGATCAAGTATGAAGCCCGTGGTCGTTATCCTGGTCCTATGTGTATGCGTACGCATCTGTTACGCTGAAAACATTCCGTCCTCGGCCAATCGCACCCAGAGAACCACACCCTTGTCGGTTTCAGGAAATGATCGGGCTCATAAAAAGTCACCCGACGGCCGCTATGCGGTGTTTATCAGGAAATCACAAAATCAGGCGTATTTGACTGTCGGCGACGAAACGGAATATCCCGGCGACGCGATACTTGCCGACCAGATATGGCTATTTGACACGAGTGCCGGCAAAGAACGGCTCTTGGTCGCGGATAAAATCCCCGGTAAAGGCGACATCACCCAAGGACTCCAGCAAGGGATAGCTTTTATTGACGATGACAGCCTATGTTTTTCGCCGGATGGGGCGAACCTGTACTTCATCAGTTCGGCCTGGGTCGTTTCCGGAGCTTTGCATGCCGTCAATCTCCGCACCGGCCGGGAGCGGTTCGTCGCCGCTGCGAATACCGTGGAGGTCGTGCCTTCAGGGGAATATGCTGGGCACCTCATCGTCCAGCAGCACAGATATTTCATGGGAAACGGCTCGTATGACTGGTATTGGCTCATAGACCCCCAGGGACGCGAGATCGGCCCTGTGGGGGAAACCTTGGAACAGGTCGCCGTATTCAAGTCAACCTATCGGTGATTCAATTACGGCCGCCGCGTGCCAGGAAACAAACTGCCGAGAGCAAGGGGTTTGGTCACTCCGATGAAATCGAAGAATTTTTTGCCGATATAGCCCCAGATCACGACGCTGAGAACTTCCTGCCACACGTTTTTCTTATTCTTCGGTTTGCCGATGTCAAATAGTTTGGCGACAAAAGTCAGGGCCAGAATCGTTCCAATGATGCCGCACATCCCGCGGGAATAGGCCATCATAATCCGTATCGTGCCGGGATAGGCAGAGCGACGCGAACCAAACAATAGGGGATCAACCAGGAATCCGCAGACAGCCACGCTCATGATGCAGGCATTATTGTCCGTCACCAGCATTGTCAGGATTGTCAACGGGAACCACGCCACCGCCGTTGAGAAATCGCGGAAGTCAGAGAAAATCTTGGTGCCGGCCGTCCGCTCCACCCAGAAAGCGCCGAGCAGAGGCGAGAGCGCAATCAGGCCGGCGATGATGACCGCCGGGGCGGAAGCCGTTTCTCCTTCCGGGCGTTCAAGAAGCCACTGCAACAGAAAGAGCACCAGCAGTGCGATGCCAGCCCCGATCATCGGGTAGATGTCGAAGGCACCCGGCATTCGGGCGGCTGGCAACCGAATTCGCCGGATGAAGTCGGTCAATCGAGTTATTAAACTTGGTTTCACTATTGGCATTATGGACACTTCATAGTTTCCCCATAGAACCCGCAACTAAATCACCCATCCCGCAACCACGCGAGCGAGGGGGGAATAGGCCCCCATCGCTCGCCAGATAAAACTACTTCATGACAACTTTGACGGGACGCAGAATCTTGCGCCCGCACGCGGGACAGCCTGCTGGCGGGCCGGAGCCCAAAAGTTTTTCCGTTTCGTTCCCGCATGAATTGCACTTCCATACCTGATATTGTGAGGCCATGTTGGTGTCCTTTCGAAATCAAGCTCAAATTTCAATTGCACTACAGTCAACACTCATTTGCCGAGGCACCTCCGTCTGTTGGACATTGAACCAGGCGTGAAGCTTCTTCGAGGGTAACTGGTCGTGAACCGTTCATCAGACGGAAGAAACCCAATGAAGCATCGGATGAGAGGACAAGAAGGCCGGACTTATTTAAGACGTGAGGCTGAAAATCGCCCAGTTTTGCGGCGAATGGGCAAATAACCTTAGATCGGGTACGATGATAAAATGCTGGCGGGATGAGAACCCAATCCCCGCAATAAACTCCTTTTGAGTCACTTGTGACGAATCGCCACCACGCATCAGGGGCGTTATTCCGTAACTCCTGAATTGAACAGCAAGGACTCGTTTCCCTCGTCGCTCGATTCCAGTATCGGAAGAGAAATTTCGATTTTACTTTCACCCAAAAAAGAATTCGTCCATCCGGGAGTTCGAAGGCACCTATTATGTCAGTGTCTGGACTGCGAAGACCACCAAGGCTGTTACCGTTATCGGAATTCCACAAGCGTAACTCCTTGCCATATGAAAGAATAACATGATCCGACAATTCAGACACACCGCCGCAGTCGCTTTGAAGCGTAAAAAGGCTTTCCCCGTTGGTCTTATTCCACAGGCGGATGGTCCCATCGCATGCCCAGGATACAATACGCTCTCTATTGATTTCTTTAGCCCCCAATACAGAAGCGGAATGGCCTAAAAACACATTAGAGCATTTACCACTAACTATGTCCCAAATGCGCAATGTTTTATCGGAAGACCATGACAATATATGCCCGTCGTCTAACTCTACTGCACCATCTACACGGTCGGTATGCCCGTGAAATATTTGATGGCAATTACCTGCTGTATCCCATAGTCGCATTGTTTTATCAGACGACCATGACAATGCGCGCCCATCGGATAATGCCAGCAATCCTTGGACAACGTCAATATGCCCTTGGGGTGTAGAAATAAGAACTCCTTTGGTCTCATCCCAAAGCCGCAAGTCTCTATCGTAAGTCCATGACATTAAGCGATCACCTAAAACCTCAATGGCACCCCGTGTCACGAGGCTTTCTCGTTGACAAACATTCATATCGGGACGACGTGGCTCTTCCCAAAGTCGAAGTGTCTTATCGCTAGACCACGTTAAGACGTGCCCAGATGAAGTTATCAATGATCCTGTTATTCCCGCTGAGTGCCCCGGGAGCACAGAGATACACACCCCGTCTTTTGTGTCCCAATAATACAGAGTGGTCTCTTTTTCAGACCAAGATATGATTCGATGTTCTGAAACTTCTCGCGCACCAGATGCGGAATGCGTATGCCCCTTAAGAACAGAGAGACATTCCCCATTATTCTTATTCCAAAGTCGTAAGTCTTTGTCGTTAGCCCATGACAAAATGGATCCCGTGGACAGTTCCAATGCGCCTAGTACACGCTCCGAATGGCCGTGAAGTACAAAGACACAGGCTTGGCCCTGCTTATCCCATATTCTTAAGGTCTGATCGTCGGACCATGTTAGGATGCGGCCGCATTTCATCTCAATCATTCCGGATTTTGAGGATGAGTTTTTGGGGAGAGTGGATAAGCATTTGCCATTGTCCTTGTCCCATAAACGGAGTGTGTTATCGCTTGACTGTGATAAAATGCGTCCATCGGACAATTCCAGCGCATTATTCACAAAGCTGGTGTGCCCAATTAGAACAAGGATACACTCGCCGCTATATCTATCCCATACTCGTAAAGTCTGATCGAAAGACCAGGATAACAATCGGCCATCGGTTAGTTCAAGAACGCCGCCTACGATCCAGGAGTGACCCATGAGCGCCATCACACAGGCCCCGGTCTTTGAATCCCACACGCGAGGCACAGCGTCTACTGACCATGACGCGATACGGCCATCCGACAACTCTCGTGCGCCTCTAATCGCTTGCTGGTGCCCATATAGGACCGCTAAACAATGACTTTGTGTGTAGTTCTTTGGACGTCTCAAATTCCTGAACCATAACCAGTCACATTTACCGGCGGCTAGAAAGGTTTCGGCTGCCATGGTCAGAGGACTGTTATCTGCATGCTCAACCGCCATTTGAAGCAGAATCTTGTGCGCGCCCCATGTTTTGTCTCCGCGCATGAGAAGGTGCCGATTTAAGGATAGAAAATCCCACCAGACTTCCGCATTGGCAATTATAGGTACGGCTGTTCTGACGGCATCCCAGTCCCGGTAATATCCGGCTACCGCATCCGTCCCTCCACCAAGCCTTTGTAAACGTGCCATTACATAGTCAAAATCAATCAGCAAACGGAGCGAATCTTCGCGCTTTTCTTCGTCCAGAAGGTGTCGAATCCCAGCCCGGTACAGGTACTTATCTGCCGCGTCTCCGGCAGGTTTAAGGGCAGCATCCGCCAATGTCGTTCGCGTTGTGCCAACCGTGTGCCGCAGGCCTTCATTTTGTAGAATATGTTCCCGGAGAGAGGCGTGAAAAAGAGCATATCCCTCTGCGCCGTCAGCCTTGGACGCACGCCGAATCATTGAGGCCAACGCAACGAGTCCACGTCCGATCAGGGGGATATCCGGATCTTTCATCACGCCGCGACGCATCAAAAGAGAGGCGAGCTCTTCGACGGTCAAGGGTTCATAGGCCACCGCTAGCGTTGCAACCAAAGGGGTTACAACGGCATGTAAATCGCCAATGGCACACCGCCTGAGCAGTTCCTCGTGATACGCATGCAATCCCGCTGGGAGTTGACCCTCAGCTTCCGGGGCGATTCTTCCCTCAAGGACGTCGCCCACGACATGATTGACGTAGAGGGGAAGGCCTTCAGATAGTCTTGTCACCCGATCAATGAACGGGTTGATAATCTTGTCGCCAGACTCCTTGTCGCGCTTGATCAATCTTTTTCGAAGTGGGCCCTCTGTTCGCGCCACTAGCATGGCTCGAACATCCTCCTGCGACATGGGTGGCAATCCGTTCGGGAATGGTTCGGTGGCATCGGCTTTGCGAAGAGTCTCCGGTATTCCGTAGTCAGGTCGTCCGACACAGATACATCCAACACGTTCCGCGGCAACGGTTAGAATGACATCCTGGACAAACTGACGGTCACGCTCGGAAATTTCGTCCAGTCCATCCACAATAAACATAACCCGCCGGTCATCCGTGACACGCGCCAAGCACTCTTTCAACCGGGCAAGAGGTTTTGTGGTTTCAGGCAATTCGTTTTTGCGTGGGGTGAGACCATCCCACGTTTCTATCCGTTCAATGGCAAATCGGACAAAGGTTTCACGGGAGCAACGGTCGTCAGAAGCCCGGAAACGATAGGCCAACACCAACGTGCCTTTGGGAGGAGTCTCAAGTAATTCCTCGGTCAGGGATGCGATCAGGCAGGACTTGCCCATACCGGCCACGCCGCCAAACCACACCAGTCCACCTCGCATCTCATTCACTGCCGTCCGAAGCATGGCCAACTCATGTTCGCGTCCGATCCGGCGGCTTGCTTCCTTCCGAAACTCACTCTCGAAGCCATGGACAGAATATTCCGAGACATTTGATGGCGGTGCTTCCACCTTGAACAGCGCGAGATAGGAATCGAGTGCCGAGAGATCAGAATCGCTAACCGCACCATCGCCGCCACAGTTTAAGTACTGAAGTCGCACTTCGCCCCGGCGACTGTATATCTGTGCGACACATTCCTCTTCGGTCTCCTGCTCAGCCATGCCGGGGGTGGCGTATCGCCCTAAAGGCCAAAGAACCAAAGTCCTATCACTTCGCACCAACCAGAGGGAATCGGTGCTTCCGTCAGGAAACTTTCCGGCCATTTCTTCACCGGCTATCTCACCCTGGGGATGTGGCCCTTTCAAGACCCGCAGTTGGCCCTGCCGATCTTGACCTGCGATTTGGCAATCCATCATCCACGACAGGTATTCCACGATTTCTGCAATCCGGGGCTCCCATTTGGACAAATACTGCTCGGCCGTTCTCCTGCGCATCCCTCCTCCATGAGCCAGCAGATTTCGCAATGAAAGACAGCCGGACTCGGGTGGGCTCGCTTGATTCCCGAGAATTTTGGCGAATTTCTCGACTGACTCCTTTAATTCGGGGATCAAGGGATTTGAGGGAAGATGTTTAGCCACAGCCTGAGCCATGCCGAGCCACGACCCCAAGGTGGGGCGCTCAATCCGATCAGCCAGTTCGCGAGCCAGTGAATCCGGCAATTTCTTGCCATGTTCCGCAATGCCAATGAGGACCAGCATTCGTAGACTGAGTTCCGCAATATTGCAGATATCCCAAAGTTGGAGAACAGGAGCCGTTTCATCGAGAAACTCAGCAAGGGGGACAGCCAGAACAGACGGCAATCGTTCTGCAATATCATGAAGATTAGTCTGGCCTGCGGCAACCGTTAGTGCCCCGCCATCCGCGTGGGCTACCAGGTTCAAACCTGCACCACACGATTCACACCGGAGATTGCGGCGTTGGGCTAGTTTCTCCGAAACGACCTCTCTTAGCAGGTCGCATGCTGGATTTTCACATTGATACGTCACAGGTACACCTTCCAAAATGAGAAGATAAAGACAATAAAGAACACCCAGCCCGCTGCTACGAGGCACATAATATGCTTGTGCCCACTGGCGCCCTGATTGAGTCGCTGGTATTCCTTATAGAGTTCCGCTTGGTCTTCGGTTCGCCACAAAGGCAATTGGAAACGATTCTGCACCAATCGCTTATTCACTTCTTTCACCATCTTGTGGAGCCGCCATACGGAAGCACCGCCGCAGATCAAAGATAGGCACCCGGCAAACGACACGACGGCCGATTGAAGCATATGGGACATATTCAGCATCCTATTCTCGTTGTGGCCGCGCTCTACGAGCGCCGCCACCGATCCTTCTATAAGATGAAGCCACCATCCAACCACATTTCCGACGAAATCCAAACACTATCGTTGTTGCCTGATCTTTCCGGTGCCCCCACAGGTTATACACCGCATGCGGGAATAATTGCCATCCGCGTTTCTCAACCCTTGCCGGTAGCCCGTGCCATCGCAATTTGGACAGGGGACGGTTATCCATTCAACGCGTGCCTCTCTTCCGTTCGCGGGAAGCCTGCGGTCTGAATTTCCCTGAACGGCATTTCCGGCCTGGTTATTTAGTGCCCGCAGATTCGCAATGGCAGTTTCATCGCCCTGTTGCGCGGCAAGACGGAACCACATCTGCGCTTTGCCTACGTCCCGTGGAACTCCTGAGCCATCCAGATACATCGCTCCAAGAGTAGTCTGTGCCTTGGCTAATCCTTGGTCAGCGGCTTTGCGACACCACCTCGCTGCCTCGGTGAGGTTTTGCGGAACACCCTCTCCCGCGAAGTACATGTTCCCGAGAACATACTGCGACTCTACTTCGCCATTATCGGCGGCAAGACGTATCCATTTAACAGCCTCGTCCATATCTTTGTTAACTTGAATGCCCATGTAGTAGAACACAGCCAATTGATGCTGCGACCATGAATCTCCGTTTTCGGCAGCGCGTTTGAACCACTGCACAGCCTTCTCGACATCTTTCGGTACAGTGTCGGTCCCATCAAGGTACCACTGTGCCACAGTCCCCTGTGCGCGAGGGATGCCATGCTCCGCAGCACCCAGCATCCACTTGACCATCTCACCCTTCAATTCGGGATTTCGCTGAGTATCGATATCGACCGCCAGACAGAACTCTGCCAGCCCGATGCCCTGATCGGCTGCCTTTCGTATCAAGGTTCGCCCCTTGGCCAAATCCTTGTCGACATGAATCCCAAACTGATAGCAGAGTCCCAGCAGAATCTGTCCTTCGCCCCAGCCGTTGTCTGATGCCGCTTTCCATGACGAAACGGCCGCCGAGCCCAGCCTGGACCTGAGCCCCCCCGACGACCGCCTGACCACGGCCCTCGCGGCCAAAGCTGATGTCGAGGCGGTCAAGGCAAAGGCTAAAGGCTAAAGGCTAAAGGCTGAAGGATGAAATAACCGCCG
>Ga0118677_10004004_pt1 | contig 27207 bp, 22 predicted proteins | sample AliMusrvi5mmetaG_FD_86154 | JGI IMG/M metagenome (GOLD analysis project Ga0118677, IMG submission 86154) | reverse complement strand
CGGTGTCGCGCACAATCGTCTGGTGCCAGGTGCCGTCCTGCTCGGTGAAGTAGGAAGCGCCCCAGTAGATGGCCCATGCATACGCAAACAGCCAGACCAGGTGGGTGACGTTGCGGCGCAGCTCTTCGCGCGGGGTGATCGCGGCCAGGTTGCGGTCGCGGGTTTTCCAGATGTAGCCCCACAGGATCGAGGCGGTGACGATCTCCAGCACGATCTCGATGTACAGGAAGTTCATCCAGTAGGTCTCGAACTCGGGCGCGAAGGAGTCAAGGCCGGCGGACCAGCCATAAACGCCCTCGTACCAGCGTACCCATGCGTAGAACACGGTGTAGATCGTGAAAGCGAACGCCAACCACTTGACGTCGAGCAGCGGCTTGTCTTTTGCGACGACGCCACCAATTGTTGTTGCTGCCATAGTATTACCTCCAGTTTGGGTTTGACTCGCACCTTCGCGCCTTCGCGCACCGGTGCCTCTTATGCTCGGCCTTGCCTAGCCCCCTAGAACGGCCAGCAGCCGTTCTAGGGCTTCCGTCCGTTGATGTGCGACACTTTGTCACACCCCCTTCCGCTTGTCAAGCAACAAAGTGCAATTTCTGAAAAAAACTATTTCATGACAAGCTTGCACACTGTATCGAATCATGCTTGGCACAAACATTAATTATGTCTAGGCTTAAGACAATTCCTTCGCCCATTTTGTGAGAGGCCCCAACTGGGCAGAAAACCGCCTATCCAAGGGCCAAGCTGGTACTTGGCATCCCTAGTGGGAACGCCAAGCACCAGCTTGGCAAAGTGATTGGCGAAGGTATTGATCACGGAATATGATGCATTGTTCAACGAAAATGCAGAAGGGCTGGTCCCCCGTGCATCTTAATTATTTGGAAAGTCTGCCCAGCTTCAAATATCTGGGCTTGCTGCGTGTCGAATTAGCGGGGCTTGGCATTGAAAGAAACGCAGAGGTGCTGGAAGACCATGCCGGGTTCTTATGCGAAATCATGTGCTTGCTAATCGAGGCAGAGGACCCGCGCCAAATTGGTTTTTTCTCCCGCCATTTGAAATCTTGGCTACCCCTATTTTCCATGATTTAAGGCAAATGCCGGCCGCCGACTTTTATCGCCCCGTGGGTTTGCTTGGCGAGGCTTTCATTGAAGTCGAAAGGATTTTATTAAGGGAAACCTATTGACCAATGCATTAATATACATATTATCTATCATTCTATAAAAGTTTCAACAAATGAAAGGGTTGTTTACATTGCGCAGTTTATGTGTTGTTTTAATCCTAGCCATACAGGTTGCCTGCAATGCGCCTGAAAAAAGTGCGCAACATTACTATCAACAGGGCAAAGCGCTGTTGGAACAAGGATATATCGAACTAGCCCAGATTCAGTTTAGAAACGCCCTACAAATCGAGCCGAAGCTGTCTGATGCATATTACCAAATTGCTTTAATTGATGAAAAGAAACAGAATATAACAGGTATGTATAACAACTTGGCCGAGGCTGTCCGGTTGGAACCCAAGCATGTTGATGCACATCTGAAACTGGGCCAGCTTTATCTCGTCAGTCGTCAGTTCGACAAAGCCTTGGATGAGGCTGCCGTCGTTGTTCAATTGCAGACGGATTATGTAGGCGGACTCACCTTGCATGCCGCGATTCTCTTTAGCCAAGGGAAAAAAGCTGAAAGTCTTGCGGAAGTGAGCCGGGCGTTGGAAATGGATCCGACTTATTACGATGCCGTGACACTGAAAGCCTCGATTTATTTGGCGGAGAGCAAATACCCCGAGGCACTGGCAATGTTGAAAGCGAACATCGAACTGAAGCCACTAGACGTTGGCCTACAGTTGATGAAAATCCGTGCCGAGGCAGAAATCGGCAATAAGGACGCAGTCGTGGCCGACTATCGAACCTTGGTTTTGCAAAACCCGAATTCCAAGGAACTCACGACTGGGATGGTCGCCTTGTTGTTGACAATTGATCGCCCGGAACAAGCAGTCGCCATTTTGCGGCAGATCATCGACAAGGAGCCTGGCAATGTTGAGGCTAAACTCAAGCTAGTCAGCCTTCTCGAACTTCGGGACGCAGCCGAGGCGGAACGAATGCTAAAGCAATTTGTCGAGGCGCAACCCAAGTCCCTTGCAATGCTGAACAAGGCTGCCGACTTCTATGAAGCCCGGAAACGTTATGCCGATGCCGAAGTGATGCTGAAGCGCATATTGGAACTAGACAACAATAGCCGGGAGGGTCTGTCTGCCAAAATCAAGCTGGCTAGGGTTGCTTTGGCGCAAAGCGATGGGAGAAAGGCCGAGTCACTCGTCGCCGAAGTCCTGACCGCGGATGCCGCGAATCCTCAAGCACTACTTCTGCGTGCCGGGATGCGTTTGGACAGAAACGAGTCTGACGCGGCGATTGCCGATTTACAGACCGCTCTAGGTGCGCAGCCTAATTATGCGGTTGCCCAAGAGATGTTGGCACGGGCCTATACCCAAAAGGGAGAATTGGCACTCGCAGCAAGCACCCGGCGGAAAGCATTGGAGGGCAATGCCAAGAACATCGAAGCGGCACTGCCGGTGGTGATGTTGATGTTGAAAACAGGAGGGGACTTGGCACAGGCAGAACAAATCCTTCAGACTGCCCTGAAGGCCAATCCGGGCAATCCTCGCGGCTTGGAAATGCTGGCCCAAGTGCGGACGGCCAGAAAAGACTGGGAAGGCGCTCAAGCGGCGGTTGCCGAACTCGCCAGACAGCCGGGGGCAGGGGCAGATGCGCTGTTTCTAAGCGCCGAGATTTTGTCCCGGCAGGGGAATTACGCTGAATCGATACATAAATACCAGCAAGCACTGGCGGAAAAACCAGACTTCGCACCAGCAATACAAGGCATTGGGCAAGCCTATCTTGCCCAGGGGAAGACCTCTGGTCTTGTTGCCTACATTAAATCGTTCATCATCGGCAACCCAAGAGTCATTGCTGCCTACGAGGTGCTAGGAATGGCCTACGGAGCGGAAAAAAAGTGGGCCGATGCCGTCAAGGTTTTGCGTGATGGCTTAGGGCTAGACCCGAAATCGGTCTCTACCTACGAGGCGTTGGCCAATGTTTACTTAGCCCAAGGCAAACCCGCCGATGCCGTCGAGGTGTATCGCAAGGGCTTGGTTGAACAGCCGGATAGTATTGCTTTAAGGATGGATTTGGCACGACACTATGCGACACACCAAGATGTTGACTCGGCGATTGCCTTATTGAGCGATACCGTTGAAAAATATCCTGATAACGATTTGGCAGTCAATAGCCTAAGCTGGCTTGTGGCCATGCACCGCACAGACAGAGAGAGCCTGGATCGTGCATCCAAGCTTGTCGAGCGGTTTAGCACATCGTCCGATCCCCACCTATTGGACACTTATGCTTGGGTGTCCCTACTTGCTGGAAATAAAGACAAGGCCGTCACTGCACTGAAAAAAGTGGTCGAAGCTGCGCCGGATTCAGCTATTTTCCAATATCACTTGGGAACCGCCTATTACCAGACATCCAATTGGACAGAGGCCAGAAAGGCACTGGAAAAGTCTATTGCCCTAGCAAAAAAACAAGGGGGTTTCAGGGGCCAGGAAAACGCCGAAAAGCTGGTTAAGGAGCTTTCGGTTGTATCAGATGGAAAGAAAAGGGAATGAAGAAATCCCACAGCAATCTGGCAATCCCCGCCGGAACAGCAAGTAAAACCTCTTGCTGGTTCTCAAGCTCCGGCTCACTGCCAATAAGTTAAGCCGTCATTCCGGCAGGGATCGCCGGAATCCAGATTGCAGGAATGCCAACAATCTATGCCTTCCATGGAGCCTAGGTTCCGGCGATCCCTGCCGGAACGACGAGCCAATCCAAGGTTTGGCATCCATGCCGCCCCGTTCATGTTCGCCCAGAACCTAGGCCGATTTGCGGCGCAAACCGCCGAACAAACCAACTAAAGCCGGACCTACGAAAAACAGCGCGGCGGGAACCGGAACGGGAGAAACGGGTACACCGCCACCTAAGGGAGCAACAGGTGCGGGTAAGGCAAAAGCCTGCCCTTGGACATTTTTGTTTACCGGGTCCGGGGTGACCCATGCAACGGTATCCAGAGCCGCTATGTGGCTGCCTAATTCAGCAAGGTAGCCGGTATAGCTGCTATAGTATGAGGCATTAGAGTCTGCAGTGACTTTGTTGCCATCGACATAAGTGGTGGGAGAGTTGGAACCGTCATATATCGTGGTCCAAATCAGAGCTTGGACTGCCGCCTCCTGATTGGTCGTTGTTGCTTGCGGGGCAATGGCGTCCAAAATATAGGCAACTTCCCCTGCGTTGTTGACTGACAGGCCGTTAATAACACCAGCTGTGCTCACCGTGGCAGTGGGCCAGTTACTCGGAACCCCTACATTGTGGAATAAATCCACACAATACACCGGATTTATCGGGGTATTGTTGAAGGTGTTGCCAAGAATGGTTCCAGTGAAAGTGCTGGGGCCAATGGGTCCGGCGCCTTCATTGACAGTGTTGACCGTGTTGCCGTTTTTTTCGATCATACTAACCGGATAAATATAGTTGCTTCCGAGATAAAGATCATCCGCGTAAGCCTGGCTTATGAAAGCGCAGGAGCCAGCTAAGACGAGCGCTACGGCACCGGTTAATTTAGAAAGTTGTGAAAAGTTGTTCATTGTGGATACTCCGAAAAATTAATGATTAAGCTTATTTTTTCCGGCCCCACGTCATCTGTAAGACTAGCTTATACTAGCTAATGACATGCGCTTCCATTACCAGTCCCCTACTCCTAGCAACCAACCGCTCCATTTGTGGCATTGGATGCCCGACGCAATGATGGCCTAATCCTTTTACCATCCATCCTAGTACGATTCGTTGAACAAGTTTGGCGAAATACCCGCTGTCCCTGCCCCCTACTTGCCCAAGTCTACCCCTAACTCTATATTACGCATCAAACATGCCATAAATTGTGACACCCAAATCCTTATGATATTCTTGAAATTATTACTATTTGTCGTCATCATAATGACGCAAAATTGCAATTTGCACTGCATGATGCATATCATTTCGCAAATTGCAACTAGCCTTGTGCCTGTTGACAATTCAATCAAACATTATAAAGTGATGATGCATTAGGATTGCACGGATATAATTGGATGAAAACTTGAGCAACAAAATGAAAACTCCAAGTGCGCCTTCCCGCACACCCGTGTTGACGCAGGACCAAATGGTTGTCAATTTCCCCATCGTCGGCATTGGCGCTTCGGCGGGCGGACTGGCCGCATTCGAGGCGTTCTTCTCCGGCATGCCCGCCGACATCGAACCCGGCATGGCCTTTGTTTTGGTACAGCACCTCGCCCCGGACCATAAAAGCATTCTCTCCGATTTGCTGAAGCGTTATACCCGGATGCAGGTCTTCGAGGTCGAAGATGGCATGGAGGTCAAGGCGAATTGCGCTTACATCATCCCCCCTAACCGTGACATGGCCTTGCTGAATGGTTCGTTGCAATTGCTGGAACCCGTTGCGAAACGCGGCCAACGCCTGCCCATCGACTTTTTCTTCCGCTCTCTGGCTTTGGACCAGCATGAACGGGCTATCTGCATCGTGCTGTCCGGCACCGGCAGCGATGGCACCCTAGGCGTTCGGGCGGTCAAGGGCGAGGGCGGCATGGCGATGGCGCAAAACCCCGAGTCCACCGAATATGACAGCATGCCACGCAGTGCCATCGCCACAGGGATGGTCGATTTCGTACTGCCGCCGGCCGAGATGGTGGCTCAACTGATTCAATACGCCGGACACACGTTCGGTAAAGCCATCCCCCTAGTGCCATCAATAGGGCATCCTAACGAAGATTTGTTAAAAAAGATCTTCGTGTTGTTACGAGTCCAGACTAACCATGACTTTTCCCATTACAAGCGCAACACCATCGTCCGCCGTATCGATCGGCGCATGGCCGTCCACCAGATCAAGGCGCTGGATGACTATGTCCGCTATTGCCAGCAAACGCCGGACGAGGTCCAGGCGTTGTTTCGCGACTTGCTGATTGGTGTCACCCAATTCTTTCGCGACCCCGAGAGTTTTAAGGTAATTCAGGAGCAGGCCATCCCCCGCCTGTTCGACCACGTTGAGGACGAAGCCTTGATCCGCGTCTGGGTGCCAGGATGCTCCACGGGCGAGGAGGCCTATTCCCTCGCCATGCTTCTGCAAGAACAGATGGACGTGATCAAGAAATATCCCAAGGTTCAGGTGTTCGCCACCGACATAGACGGCAAAGCCATCGAAGTGGCCCGCAACGGCACTTATCCCGCTAGCATTGCCGCCGACCTGACACCCGAACGGCTGGCACGTTTTTTTTCAAAGGTGTCCGATGGCAATACCTATCGCATTCAGAAGGGGCTGCGCGACCTGCTAATATTTTCCGAGCAGAATGTCATCAAAGACCCTCCCTTCTCCAAGCTCGACCTGCTGAGTTGCCGGAACCTGCTGATTTACCTAGACGTGGAATTGCAAAAAAAGCTCATTCCGCTGTTCCATTATGCGCTGAACCCCGGCGGCTTTCTGTTTCTAGGCAGTTCGGAGAGTGTCAGTGAGTTTGGCAACCTGTTTGACGCGCTGGACCGCAAAGCCAAGCTCTATCAACGCAAACAGGAGAATCAAGGGGTAGTCTCCATCGGCAAGTTTTTGCCGCTTCCCGCGCATGGCATGATGGTTCCACAACCTGTTTTCAATGGACAGGGCGAACTCAAGATTCCGCTGTGCGAACTGACCGAACGGGTGTTGCTCGAACATTTTGAAGCCGTCGGCGCACTGGTCAGCGAGAGGGGCGACATCCATTATTTGCATGGACGCACCGGACGCTTTCTGGAATTGGCTCCCGGTGAAGCGGACATGAATATTCTAAAGATGGCCCGCAAAGGACTGAAGTCCGCCCTGACCACCGCATTGCATAAGGCCATCACTTATCATGGGCCGGTATTTCTGAAGGGCCTGCAAGTCAAAACCAACGGCGACACGAGTACGGTCAACCTGACGGTGAGACCGGCGACGGCAAGTTCCATGGCGACTGTAGTGCCAGAATTGTTTTTAGTGATACTGGAAGAGTTGCCTTCAGTTTGCCAAAATCAGCCTGGGGCAAGCCAAGGGGAGGGCATCGAGTCTCATCCGCGCATTCTTGCGTTGCAGCAGGAATTGCGCACGGCGCAGGAATACCTGCAAAGCAGCACGGAGGAACTGGAAACCGCCAATGAAGAATTGAAATCCACCAATGAAGAATTGCAATCGGTGAATGAGGAGTTACAATCCACCAACGAGGAGCTGGAAACTTCCAAGGAGGAACTGCAATCGGTCAACGAAGAATTGACCACGGTAAACAACGAACTCCAAACCAAGGTGACGGATCTGGCACGCGCCAATAACAACCTGAGCAACCTGCTGGCCAGCACGGAAATCGGAACCATCTTCGTGGACCATCAATTGCACATCCAGCGCTTCACCCCGGCCATCACCCAAGTAATCAATTTGATCCCTAGCGATATCGGACGCCCGGTGGGCCGTATCGTCTCGAATCTGGTGGGCTATGCCAACTTGGTGGACGATACCAAAGTCGTGCTGAATTCTTTGATACCGAAGGAAATTGAAGTGCAGACCCTGTCTGGCATATGGTTTATGTTGCGCATCAGGCCCTATCGCACATTGGAGAACGTCATTGAAGGCGCAGTCATCACCTTTGTCGATATCACCGCGCTGAAGCAGGCCGAAGCGCTAGTGCGTGAAAGCCAGTCCTTGCGTCATTTGGCCGTGGTCGTGCGTGATTCGAGCGATGCGATTCTAGTGTTGAACCTGGCGGGCCGCATCTTGGCTTGGAACCCAGCGGCTGCAAGGCTGTATGGATGGAGCGAGGACGATGCGCTGGCGAAAAACATCAGCGAGTTGATTCCCGAGAGTCTGCGCTGGGAAGCCCTGGCGACCATGCAGAGTTTGAGCAAGGGCGAGGTTCTAGCCCCTTACGCGACTCAACGGATTGCCAAAGATGGACGTATTGTAACCGTATGGGTTTCGGTCAGCGCCTTGTTGAATGAAACTGGCGAGGTCTATGCCATTGCGACGACAGAACGGGAACGGCGATGAAAGACCCCTCTCCAACCCCGGCAGACGCTTTGCGACGGCAGGCGGAAGAACTGGCCCAAAGGGCAACCGAGCCTTTGCCGGATAACACTGTCACGCTGTCACCGGTAGAGATGCATCAGATCTTGCATGAGTTGCATATTCACCAGATCGAACTGGAGATGCAGAACGAGGAATTGCGCTGCATTCAAAATGAACTGGAAATATCCCGTGCCCGTTATTTCGACCTATATGACATGGCACCCATTGGCTATTTCACGCTGAATGAACACGGCACGATCCTGGAAGCCAATCTCTCTGCCGCAGAACTATTGGGCGTAGTGCGCAGTAAGTTGGTAAATCAGTCGTTGACCTCTTTTATCCTGCCTTCGGACCAGGACATCTACTACCTGTCCCGCACACAAATGCTCGAAACCGGTAAACCCCAGGGCTTCGAGATTCATCTGCTCAGAAACGGTGACCATCCCTTTTGGGCAAAAATGCAAGCGAACTTGTCAATAAACGCCGACGGCAAGGCGGTGTTTCGTATTGTGGCGAACGATATTAGTGAGCGTAAGGCAATGGAAAAAAACATTAGCCTATCCGTCGCCCTGTTCGAGAATGCCAGTGAAGGCTTCCTTGTCACCGATGCACAAGAACGCATCCTGCTCATTAACCAAGCCTTCGCCGATCTCACCGGCTACTCCGCAGACGAAGTGCTGGGCAAGACCCCTCGCATCCTCAATTCCGGTCGCCAGGACGCGGCTTTCTTCGAGAAGATGTGGGTCGAAATCAACCTAACAGGGCGTTGGCAGGGCGAAGTATGGAACCGGCGCAAAAATGGCGAAGTTTATCCCCAATTGATGAGTATCAGTGCCATCTTGGATAGTAACAAACTGATAAGTCATTATGTTGGCGTTTTTTCTGACATCAGCCAACTCAAGGAGGCTACTGCAAAACTGGAATATCAAGCCCAGCATGATGCCCTCACTGGCTTGCCCAACCGTTTGCTGTTGTTCGCCCGGCTACAGCACTGCATCGACGTGTCGCAGCGCGAGCGTAAGCGTTTGTCTATTTTGATTCTGGACCTAGACCGGTTTAAGGATATCAACGACAGTTTTGGTCATTTGGCGGGCGACGAATTGCTGCAACTCGTGGCTAAGCGTTTGGCAGGCCGGTTACGCGGCATTGACACGGTGACCCGGCTGGGCGGGGACGAATTCACGGTGTTGCTGGAAGACTTGCAGCACCCGCAAGACGCGGCGCTGGTGGCGAAAGACATCATCGACGCGCTCAGCATACCTTGGCTTTTGTCGAATGGCGTTGAAGTGCTTTGCGGTGTCAGCATAGGCATTAGCCTTTTCCCTGAACACGGGAAGACCCCGGAAGAATTGCTGAAACATGCTGACAGCGCGATGTATCGGGCCAAGACCGAAGGAGGCCGGGGTAATTTCAGATTTTTCAGCGACGATATGACCCAAGCAGCCCTAAAGCGGATCAATATGGAATCCTTACTGCGCCGGGCCATTAGTAATTCAGGGCTGCGGCTGCATTACCAGCCCCAAATTGATATCAAATCGGGTCGCATCGTCGGTGCCGAGGCACTGGTCCGTTTGTATGACAAACTGGAAGGTTTGATTCCACCGGGCCAGTTCATCCCGGTGGCCGAGGAAACCGGCCTGATCGCCGTCGTCGGCGTGTGGGTGCTAAAGGAAACCTGCCGACAGGGCCAGGAGTGGATAGAAGCCGGCTTGCCTCCGCTGAATCTGGCCGTCAATATCTCCCCGTACCAGTTTCGCCATGGCGACATCAGTGCCACCGTGGAGGTGATTCTAGCCCAAACCGGTTTCCCCGCCGAACGCTTGGAACTGGAATTGACCGAAAGTGCCTTGATGGAAAGGGAGACAGAAGCGGTGGCGATTCTCACACGCTTAAGGGCTTTGGGTGTACACTTGGCCATTGATGATTTTGGCACAGGCTATTCGTCTTTGGCTTATCTAAAGCGCTTTCCGCTAGACTTACTGAAGATTGACAAGAGTTTTATTGACGACATTCCCCATTTACAAGACGACAGGGAAATTGCCGCTGCCATCGTTGCCTTGGGCCATACCTTGCGCCTGAAAGTGTTGGCAGAGGGTGTGGAGAACGCCGAACAACTCGAATTTTTGAGGGCGCAAGGTTGCGATTTGTACCAAGGCTATTTTAAAAGCCCACCGGTAAAGGCGGAGGAATTTGCTGCGTTGGTGAGAAGTCAAATGTAGGGTTTTCTGCTCGTTCCCAAGCTCCATATCCAATCGTTGGACACAGCCCCTCCTGACTGGCTTTGTCAACTGGGCAAAACACAAAACAGCAATTCTCATTTTGAGCCAAAACGATGATTGTGGTCCGTCATTCCGGCCGGGATGCCGGAATCCAGTCACAAAGATGTGAAGCCTACCGAGCATATAAAATCAAACACTTATGCAATCGACAAATTACCGTCCATGGCCTGGATTTCGGCATCCATGCCGAAATGACGGATTTTCCGGCTTGGCTGGATACTAACGACGAGAATTCTAGCTTGGGAACCAGCACAAAATGATGTATAGTAAAAGGCCATGTGCTTGGCAGTTCGCCAAACATGTCCGTAAGTCCACTTTACCTAATATGCAGCAAGCATCACACACTGTCGCCATCATCTTATACCTGTTGATGCAGTTCTTCGCGCCGCTGGTCCATGCCCATGCGGGTGGTGGGCAGTTAAGCGGGGCGATTCATGTTCCGGGCTTGGAATTCTTGGAAAAGGCTAGCGGAACATCAGCCAAGGCGTTCAACCACGATACGTCCTCGGGTGTCATCGTGGGCGTAGCCACCGGACTTCGGATTCAGGGAGATGAATCGGATTCATTGCAGGATGTGGCTTTCGACTTTCCGCCCTCCCCCCTCTCTGACAAGGCTTTTCCCTCTGTCCTTGGTAGGCCTTACCCAATTTTACAGGTTGACCTCCCTCGCACATTTTGGCTTTTCTGTACCCCCCGCGCACCTCCCCAATACTGTTGACACAGCCGTCATTCCGGCAGGGATTGCCGGAATCCAGTTCACAGGGAGGTGAAACTGCGGGCTGGCAAATTACCTGAATCAGACACTTGCGAGCGCGAATTCCCCTCCATGGCTTCTGGATTCCGGCATTACCTGCCGGAATGACGAGCAAGAACCTGTATCAACAACATTGTCGTGCCACTCTTTAAGGATTTGGTCAAATACAATTTGCCGAAAGAAGCCAAATGTAGGCCGGAATAAGCCCGCCACGGCGGGCGTTTCCGGCTTGGAGTTTTCCTATGAAGTTTATGAAAATGCAGTTAGGCGATTTCCAAGAATGTTTATCCCCATTTGGGGAAACATCTCCTACCCCCTTTGCAAAAGGGGGCAGGGGGAGTTGAAAACCGAAACTGTAGAGGAAGGAGGCAAATCCCCCCTAACCCCCCTTTTGCAAAGGGGGGGACTGGTAGGTTTATTTTTGGAATACGCCTTAGGCTTCCTAGCCTTAAGTGTATGGCTAGTGGGAGTGAGCGCGGAGGAGTTGCTGGTCGATCACTTGGACCCTTTGCCCTACGACGAAAAGCTGAGCCTCAAGCAAGTGGTGGATGCCACCTTTGAAAATTATCCGCAAGGTTCCGTCATCGCCGCATTGAAGGATGAGTCGCAGGCACTATCCCAGCGCACGGAAAGCCTTATTGCAGGTTATCCGATGATTTACCTGCAATATATCGATGACCGGTATTTCAGCAATCAGGGCATCATGCAAATCCAAACCGGATACCAAATTCCCATTTGGATGTGGGGGCAACGCTCAGCTAGCCGCGCCGTGGCGGAAGAAGCTGAAAAAAGCGCCAACCTGTTTGCCTTCGCCCTCAAGCATGAAGTCGCTGGTTTAGTGCGGGAAACTTTATGGAATTTAAAAGTGATGGAGAACCGCCATGGGCTTGCCCAACAAGTCTACGATGTTTCCAACCAACTGTTTGCCACCGTCAAGCGCCGCGTGGAGCTGGGTGATTTGGCCCGTTCCGACGAATTGATGGCGGAAAGCGATTTACTGGACAAGAAAAGCCAGCTTACTCTGGCGGAAGCCGAGGTCATGCATGCACGCAAGGCTTATATGAACTTAACCCGGTTGGACAAGGCTCCGCAACAATTCGAGGAAAAACGCAGTGTCACTGCCGAAATCCAAGAACGGCACCCGGCCATCGCCGCCGCCGATGCATTCGTCGAGCGAGCCCAGGCAGATGTGGAATTCACCCGCCTGTCCAAGCAGGGCAACCAACCCACCATCTTGATCGGCACCCAGCAGGAAAAGTTCACTAGAGGTGGAACCATAAACAACGAGGCCAACTTAGTCCTGCAAATTCCCATCGGCGGCGAAGCCTGGAACGCGCCCTATGTGGCACAGGCTAATATCGCCCTTAACCATAAGATTGCCGACAGGGCGACCCTGATGCGCAAACTTGAGAGGGCGCTGCACGAGGCAGAACACAATTTGGAAGTTGACAGGGCCACTTTGGATATAGCCAACCAGCGCAAAGAGATTGCCGAAACGCATTTGAGAATGAGCCTTCTGGCTTTTGAATCCGGTGAAATCCAACTCATTGACTATTTAAAAATCCAGGCCAACTCCCAAGCTGCCATCCGCGATGCGATGGAACGGGCCATTTTAGTAAAGCGGGACACCGCTTTTTACAATCAGGTCGTCGGAGTTGTGCCATGATAAAATCCCAACCAACAAAATTCTTTGCTCTTGGCGTTGCGCCGTTGCGCCGTTGCGTGAGTAAAAAATCATTGCTCAACTGCGCATCCAAGCAACAGGGCGAGGAAGCAAAAAGAAAATCTCACGCAACGGAGCAACGACGCAACGTAAAAAAGGTAACTATACCGTTCTGCTCGTTCCTAAGTTCCTGCTCTCATCGTCATACACAAGTCCAGCCAAGCCAGAAAAGCCGTCATTTCGGCATGGATGCCGACAAATTCGTCGGGAACGAATTTGGACGCGCGGAGCGCGGGGCGAAGCCCGAACCACATGGATGTGGTGAGCCAATCCAGGCCATGGACGGTAACCAGACGACTGTGCAAGTGCTTGATTCAGATGACTTGACAAACCATATTTTCCTGCCCGTAGATACAAGGGCATCTGTTGTGTCCCACAGTTTGCCATCCCTGGACGCTGGATTTCGGCATCCATGCCGAAATGACGAGCTTGTTTATAACGGGCGGGTTTGGAACCCGCCCCTACGGTTTTTTTTGTCTATGTTATTGTTCGCGGGTGTTTTGAATAGCATTTCCGCACTGGCACTGGAAAACTTGATCAAAATCAACGCCGAACAAGAGCAGCATATCGGCATTCGCACATTCAAGCCAGAAGCCATTTCCAGCATCCCTCTGGCGCGTGCGCCGGCGCGGGTGACCCTGCCCCCGCAAAACGAATACATCGTCAGCGCAGCCCAGGCCGGCTTGATCAATCGGGTGGATGTGGCCATGGGCATGAAAATCGCCAAGGCACAGGTGTTGGCGGAAATCCAAAGCCCAAGCCTGCTGGGTTTGCAGCGGGACGTGTTGGATGCCGTCACTGGTTTTAACCTTGCCCAAGCCAAGCTAAACCGCGACACCACCCTGCTGGAAGAAGGCATCATCGCCCGCATGCGCTATCAGGAAACCCGCAGCGATTACGAACGCTACGCCACTGCGCTCAAAGAGACGGAGCAAGTGCTGCAAGCCGCGGGGGTCACTGACATCGACATCCAAACCATCAAGCAAACCCGCAAGTTAAACAGCTTCATGAACGTGCGTTCGCCAATTGATGGTGTCGTTCTGGAGCGCATGGTCACGGCTGGCCAGCGCGTGGATGTGCTTGCACCACTGTTCCGCATCGGCAGATTGGACGAGTTGTGGCTGGAAATTGACATGCCCCAGGAACGCATGAATGAAGTTCGCATGGGCGATTATGTCCACATTGAGAACACCACCAGCGTCGCCCGCATCACGCAAATCGGTCAAAGCGTCAACCCTGGTAGCCAGAGCGCCTTGGTGCGGGGAATCATCGAAGGCAAGACGCAATCCATCCGCCCCGGCCAGAACGTCAATGTGCAGATCAGCCATGCCAGCACTGACCGGCCATTCAGCCTGCCCATTGCGGCGTTGATCTACCAGGAAGGCAAGTCATACGTGTTCGTGCGTGCACCCGGCGGGTTTGCCGCAAGACAGGTGGCAGTGGCCAGCACCGAAGAACGCAATGTCGTGATTCATGAGGGTTTGAAAGTTGGAGACCAAGTGGCCGTGCAAGGTGTCGCCGCCATCAAAGCCGCATGGACCGGCATTGGGGGCGATGAATGATGCTTAGATGGATAACATCCCTTAATAAGACAGATGTTTACAGTGGCTCCATCGGGAACCACGAACTAATAGTTTTAATGCAAGTTGTAAAGGGATGTTATCCATGATGGCTATGTTAATCAGGTTTGCACTAACCCAGCGTTTGCTTGTGTTGCTGATGGTGCTATTGCTTACGGGTGGCGGCTGGCAAGCAGTCACCACCATCCCCATTGATGCTTTCCCCGACGTGTCGCCAACCCAAGTTAAAATCATTGTTAAGGCACCCGGCATGACCCCCGAGGAAGTCGAGGCGAGAATCACCGCGCCCATTGAGGTGGAACTGTTGGGGATACCCAAGCAGACCATGCTGCGCTCCATTGCCAAGTATGCCGTTTCCGACATCACCGTCGATTTCGAGGAAGGCACTGACATCTATTGGGCGCGGCAGCAAATCGCCGAACGGATTAACGGCATCTGGGCGAGTTTGCCCGAGGGGGTCGATGGAGGCATGGCACCCATGACCACGCCGTTGGGCGAAATGTTCATGTTCACTGTCGAAGGCGGCGATCTTAGCCTGATGGAACGCCGCAACCTACTGGACTGGACCATCCGCCCCGCATTGCGCACCGTCAAGGGCGTGGCCGATGTCAATGTTTTAGGCGGCATGGCGCGGAGCTACGAAGTCATTCCAGACAATAGCCGCATGTCCTCTCGTGGCGTGACCTCGCAGATGCTGATTGATGCCTTGAGGTCCAACAACCGCAACGACGGTGCTGGCCGCTTGATGGAGGGGGAGGAAGCCTTGCTGGTCCGCGCCGAGGGCCGCATCAAGGATATTGAAGATGTGCTGTCCATCGTCGTCACGACCCAAAACGCCGTATCCATTACCGTCGCCGATGTGGCCGACGTGCGCATTGGCGCATTGACCCGCTACGGCGCGGTCAGCCAGAATGGCACCGACGAGGTGGCGGAAGGATTGGTGCTCAGCCTGCGCGGGGCCAACGCCCGCGAAGTTGTAGAAGGCATAGAAAAAAAGCTTGCAGAAATTCAGCCAGCCCTGCCAAAAGGTGTCAAGTGCGATGTGTTCTACAATCGCGGCAATTTGGTCGAACGGGCGGTCCACACTGTCGTTAAGGCCTTGCTGGAAGCCGTGGTGCTGGTGGTCATCCTGCTCATGCTGTTCCTGGGCGACTGGCGGGCGGCGCTGACCGTGGCCTTGTCGCTACCCTTGGCGGCACTGTTCACCTTCATCATGATGAAATATGTTGGCATGACCGCCAATCTGATGAGTTTGGGTGGGCTTGCCATTGCCATCGGCATGTTAGTGGATGCTGCCGTCGTGGTGGTTGAGAACATCGCCACCCTGCTGGAGAGCGATGTCGGTTCCAAACTGCCAAGGCTACACCTTATCTATCGTGCCGCACGGGAAGTTGCCACCCCGGTGACTGCCGGCATACTCATCATCATCATCGTGTTCATTCCTCTGCTGACCCTGCAAGGTCTTGAAGGCAAACTGTTCGGCCCGGTGGCCTTGACCATTGTGTTCGCCTTGGGAGGCTCGCTGGTCCTATCACTGACGGTAATCCCGGTGCTGTCTTCAATGCTATTGAAGAAATCCGCCCACGGCGAGCCTTGGCTCCCGCGCACACTGCAGCGGCTTTATGAACCAACCCTGTTATGGTGTTTGGACCATGTCAAAATCGTGCTGGCCGTCGCCGCTTTGTTGTTAGTGGTGACCGGATTGGTTTACACCCAGATCGGCAAAACCTTCATGCCGACCATGGACGAAGGTGACATCATCGTGCAGGTGGAAAAATTACCCTCCATCAATCTTGAAACTTCCATCCGCCTTGACAAGCGCATCCAGAAGGCCATCCTTGAACATGTGCCGGAAGTCACCCGTATCGTCGCCCGTGTCGGTGCCGATGAAATTGGCTTGGACCCGATGGGCCTGAATGAAACCGATACTTTCTTAATCCTCAAGCCCCGCGAAGAATGGCGGAAACAAGACAAGGACTGGCTAATCGACCAAATCCGCACGGTGATTGCCAGCATCCCCGGCATCGCCTTCAGCTTCACCCAGCCGATCCAGATGCGCGTCACCGAAATGCTCACCGGGGTGCGCGGCGACGTGGCGGTGAAGCTTTATGGCACCGATCTACTCGAACTCAATGCCAAGGCCGAGGAAATTCGAGAGGTCATCAGGCAAATTCCCGGAGCATCCGATGTGTTCACCACCCGCAACGAAGGGATGCAGTATTTACAAGTGAAAATCGACCGGCTTGCAGCGGGCCGCTTGGGGGTCGATGGCGACCATCTGGAGCAGATGCTGCGCGCCCAGATAGAAGGGCTCAAGCTGGGCATCGTGCAGGAAGGCATCCGCCGGACACCGCTGCTGCTTCGAGGCTCGGGCGCTGCGGCCAACTTTTCGGTATTGCAGATCACCCTGCCCGACGGAAGACGGGTGCCGCTATCTGCCCTCGCCAAAATCGAGCGGGTGGAAGGCGTGGTGGCCGTATCCCGTGAACGCGGCCAACGCTATGCTGTGGTCCGTAGCAATGTACGCGACCGCGATCTGGTGGGCTTCGTTGCCGATGCCAAAAAAGCCGTGGAAGAAAAGGTGCAACTGCCTACCGGTTATTACATCCAGTGGGGTGGCCAATTTGAAAACCAACAACGGGCGGCGGCAAGGCTGGCTTTGGTTATACCCGTTTCCATTGGCTTGATCTTCCTGCTCCTGTTCTCCACCTTTGGCTCGGTCAAACAGGCGGTGTTGGTATTGTCCAACATTCCGCTGGCCATGGTCGGCGGTGTCTTCGCGCTATGGATTTCGGGAGAATACCTTTCCGTGCCGGCCTCGGTGGGTTTTATCGCCTTGCTCGGCATTGCCGTTCTTAACGGTGTGGTGATGGTGAGTTATTTCAACCAACTGCGAGCCTTGGGGCTAGACTTGGGCAAAGTGGTGGTGCAGGGTTCCTTGCGCCGCTTGCGCCCCGTGATGATGACCGCCAGCATCGCCGCCTTTGGCCTGATACCGCTGCTTTTCGCCACCGGGCCGGGATCGGAAATCCAACGGCCTTTGGCGATTGTGGTCATCGGCGGGTTGGTCACCTCCACACTGCTGACTTTGATCTTGCTGCCGATACTATATCGGCGGTTTGGGGCAGTGTGAAATAAAGCTAAAAAATTAAGCCATCGTTAAGGTAACGCTGTTATAAATAGTCTCAAATGTAGAGGGTTGACCTTTTATCAAGTGAGGCATGAGGATGAACAGCATAAACAGTCTAAAAATCAGAACCATCCTAGTGGTGTCCGTACTCGGATTTTTGATCTTCTTCCAAGGATGTGCGGTCTATCCCGGTTATGGGTATTCACCCGGCTATGGCGGCTACGGTTATGGCGTTGGCGGCTATTATGGGTTGGGCTATCGCTACCGCCCCTATGGATATTATGGATACCGTGGGCCAGTGGGCGGCTATCGGGGGGGTGTCTGGAATGGCGGTGGACATGGCTGGAATGGCGGCTACGGGCGCGGAGGCTATCACCGTTGAAGTTAGCCCAGCTCGGGCCTGTCTATGTCAATGACTGGGATATTCCTATGCCCGTCATTCCAGCAGGGATGGTCATACAGCGTTTTCATCTTCAATAAATAACTATAAACAACGCTAGGCAATAGTGTAAGCCTCTGATGCAATGAAAGTCTTCGCCAATGCATAAATTTATCTAGTAACTATCTGATGTTGAAAACGCTGTATTTTATGTTAAAAACGCTTTTCCAGCACCAAAAACCGATAAGTGAAATCGACGCTTGGATCATCGGTGAATGTTTCACTGTCAACCACCCGCCAGTCCTCAAACGAAAATGGCGGGAAATGAGCATCCCCTTCAAATTCCCGTTCAATCAGGGTCAGATAAAGGCGGTCAGCCTCGGGTAGGAAGCGCTCGTAGAGGGAGGAACCACCAATAATCATTAATTCCTCAGCTTCCCCTGCCATTTCCATGGCTTCGGCCAAAGAATGGGCAGTCGTGCAGCCTTCGGTGCGGTAATTAGGGTCGGAACTGAGGACGATGTTTTTGCGTCCGGGCAATGGCCGTCCGATGGATTCGTAAGTTTTGCGGCCCATCAGAATGGGCTTGCCCCAAGTAATGGCTTTGAAGCGTTTAAGGTCGGCGGACAAATGCCAAGGCAAACGATTGTACTTGCCGATCACGCGGTTGGTCGATAGGGCTGCGATGAGGGAGAGCTTCATCAACCTAAATCCGGTTTGTGATCGTTAGGGGCAAGTTCATTCGCCAAATCAATGCATTCTAGGCGAATGAATTCGCCCCTACAAAACCAGTATATCATTATTTATCAACCCTTTACGCAAACCACCTGTTTCAAGGTATGCATCACCTCGACCAAATCCTCTTGGTTGGTCATCACTTCGTCAATGTCTTTGTAAGCACCAGGGATTTCGTCGATCACTCCTTTGTCCTTACGGCAGACGACGCCTTCAGTTTGACGGGCCAGGTCGGCGGTGGTGAACGCTTTTTCGGCGGCAGTCCGGCTCATTTTACGGCCTGCGCCATGGGAGCAGGAACAGAAGCTTTCGGGATTGCCTTTCCCGCGTACTATGAAACTTTTCGCCCCCATGCTGCCGGGGATGATTCCAAGATCGCCAGCCCTTGCGCGGATGGCCCCTTTGCGGGTGATCCAAACATTTTCGCCGTAGTGGTTTTCCCTGGTTACATAATTATGATGACAATTCACCGCTTCGGCAGTGACTTGAAAAGCAGGTAGGTGGCGGGCAAGTGCGGCCAATATCAAGTCCAGCATGGCCTGGCGATTGGCGTAGGCATAATCTTGCGCCCAATGCACGGCTTCGGAGTAATCGTCGAAATGGTCGGTGCCTTCGGGAAAGTAGGCGAGGTCGCGGTCGGGCAGGTTGATCATCCAGCGTTCCATGTCCTTGCGTGCCAATTCGATGAAATAACTGCCGATGGCATTGCCGATGCCCCGGCTGCCTGAATGAAGCATGACCCAGATGCGGTTGGACTCGTCCAGGCAAAGTTCGATGAAATGATTGCCGCCACCTAAGCTTCCCATCTGCCGCACCCAGTCGGATGATTTGCCGAAAGATTTCAGCAATTTGGGGTGTTTCTCGGTCATTCGCTGCAATTGCGTACCAAAGGGCAATGCATAATCGGTCAATGCACGCTCCTCTTTGTGCTGCTCCCGGCCCACAGGAACATCTCGGTTGATCTGATCGTATACCTTTTTAAGCAACACCTCGCTTAGATCGTTGGCTTCCAGCGAAAGCCGGCAGGCAATCATGCCGCAACCGATATCCACGCCGACAGCCGCAGGAATAATCGCATTTTGAGTGGCAATGACTGAGCCTATGGTGGCCCCGATACCGCTATGGACATCCGGCATGGCCGCCACATGCCGGTAGATGAATGGCAGGGTGGACAGGTTGACCAATTGTTGTCGGGCGTGGGGTTCAACCTCGTCGGTCCAGATTTTCACCGGCAACCGGCCTTCGGTGATGACTTGTTTGATAGGCATTTTTTTTACCTCACAGAATAAACACCAAGGACGTAAAACGCTCTTTATTTAGTGGACTCTAAACCTCATCCAGTCAAAAAAACGATAAGCAGCTATTGGCTGGTTCCCAAGCCCCGACTCTCATCGTTATACACAAGTCCAGCCAAGCCGGAAAATCCGTCATTTCGGCATGGATGCCGAAATCCAGGCCATGGACGGTAACAAGTCGGTTGTGGTAATGCTTGATTCATGTAACATGTCAACCCGTAGTTTCATGTTCGCGGTTACAGCGACATCTATTGTCCCCCCTACCACTTTTACGAAGAAGGCCAAAAAGTTTCGTTCAAAATTATATCCGCAGACCAAGGGCAATCTTGGGGAAATGCGGTTTCGTCCCGGTCAGTTTCCCTTGCCGCCATCAATCGGGCATCGCTGTAAACATCGGCGACAGTTTCCAATAAACTAGGGCGCAAACTAGGATTTTGCCTGAGAACCCGTTGTATCCGGTTACGTTGTTCTTTTATGGTGAGTTGCCAGCTTCGCCCACGCCGTTCCGGCTGGAATTGCCATTTTAGCAAATGAGACATCAGCAGAGCCAGGCGATTCCCCAATTCACGGCGTTCACTGGCTCCCATGCTTTCCAACTCCTCAACCAGATGTTCCACATCGACACACTCGAATTGGCCCGCCTTTAACAATTTTGATTGCTCCTTGGTCCAGCCATAAAAGTCGTTTTGATAGTTAGTCATCATCATCCCCCGGAACAAACGCCAAGGCCACGGACAAAGCGGTTTAACATCGCTTATTCCGTGGCCTCGTGGCGAATTACAGATCAAGCCAGTTTAGTCTAATCCATTTTGCCAGCCATAATCCAGATGATCGCAAACCAAAACGGCATGCTTATGCGCTGCTGTCCTTTGGTCCGCCTCCGCTGGCTCCCGGTCCCGATGTCCCCCCTCTGACAAACAAGGCACTGCGTCCTTCAACCTGCTTGGTGATATAAGCTTGCTGGAATATGGACAATATGTTGTTCACCACCCAGTAAAGCACCAAGCCTGACGGGAAGAAGGCGAAGAAAAATCCGAACATCAGCGGAAACCATTTCATCACTTGCGCTTGGATAGGGTCCTGCGGCTGTGGGTTCAATTTTTGCTGGATGAACATGGACGCTGCATAAACAATAGGCAATATGAAGAAGGGATCCTTGGCTGACAAATCCTGTATCCAAAAGATAAAGGGAGCCTGCCTTAGTTCAACCGCTTCGGACAACACCCAATACAAAGCGATGAATACGGGCATCTGCACTAGTATGGGTAAGCAGCCACCCAGTGGGTTCACCTTTTCCTTGCGGTACAAATCCATCATTGCCGCGTTGAATGCCTGTTTGTCCTCGCCATGGCGCTCCTTGAGCGCAGCCAACTTGGGTTGGAGTTTGCGCATGTTAGCCATCGAGCGATAGCTGGACTCCGACAGCTTGTAAAACAATGCCTTGATGACAATGGTCGCGAAAATGATCGCCCAACCCCAATTATTGAAAACCTTATGGAATTGCTCGATTAGCCAAAAGACGGGTTTGGCAAATATGGTCAGCTTGCCAAAATCCTCAGTCAGCTCTAAATCCAAAGGCGGCGCACCTTCAACCGAGGGTTTGATATTTTCTACTACCCTTTGAATCTTAGGACCGGCATACAAGCGGGACTTGAACACGGGTGATTGGCCTTGTTCCACTTCCGCCGTCGGTTCCATCACACCAATGACGAATTTTTGATTGTCCAACGATTTAGTGTAGAAGTGTAAATCCTCATCGGCGGGCGGTATCCAAGCGGCCATGAAGTAGTGTTGAATCATCGCTATCCAGCCATTCTTGCCGTCCTGACTAATATCCTTGTCTTTCATGTTGTCGAACGAAATCTTCTCGTATTTGTTCTCGGGTACATGGAGGACACCGCCGACGTATGCCCGGTCGGCAGAATTGGCAGACAGGGCCGAACCGGTTTTCTTTTCCGGCTGCTTGCGCTGCAATTGAGTATATTGCCTTCCTTTCCAGACAGAGGGCGACTGGTTGGACACCTGCTGTTCCATCTCGATTAAAAAGCTGCCCCTTTTGAAGACATAGGTCTTGGTGACGGAAACACCCTTGTCATTGGTCCACGTCAAAGGCACCCGCAATTCTTCTTGCCCTTTGCCCAATGTGTATTCGGTCTGATTTGTCTTCCATTCGCTCAGGTGGTTGGGAACCATGCCCTCTTCACCGATGAAACCAGATTGGGATATAAACAATTGCCGGGGGTCGTCATTGAGTAATCGAACCGGGTCGCCAGGTTTGTCTTTCTCTTTGGGGTATGTGGTTAGGTCAATCAGGCGGATGTCCCCGCCAGCGGCATCAATTTCCACCTTCAATAAATCAGTGGTCACAGTAATGCGTTGCCCTGCCTTGAGAGTCTCCTCCGGCATTGATGAGGCATTAGCCACTGTCGAGGATTGCGTTTCCTGTGGTTTGGAAGTGACCGGAACATCAACGGGGCGATTCTGGCCTGCAACGGCAGACACCGGGGGCTTGGGACCGTAGTCTTCCTGCCACTGATGCCATATCTCGTAGCTCAGCCAGAGGAATAGAACGATAAGTACGAACCTCAAATTATCCATGTTTGACACCAAATTTTTCTGGGACGGGATCTAAGCCGCCTTCATGCCACGGATGGCATTTCGACAATCTAATTAGGGACAGATAAGAACCGCGCAAGGCACCGAACCGCTCAATGGCGGTCAAGGCATAACTTGAGCAGGTGGGATGGAAGCGACAATGATGGCCCACCCAAGGGCTAATCACGTAGCGGTAAAACTTGATGAGTTGCACTAACAGGAATCGCATCGTTTTATCAGGGTTATCCAGTGCTTTTCCAAGGACTCTATTAGCGTATTATTGTCAGCTTGCCTAGCGGCTGCCCTAGCCATGACGACATAGTCCATACTGCCGGAGATTGCCTGTTTCAGGCGAAAGCTCTCTCTTATCAAGCGTTTTATGCGGTTTCTGTCCACGGCTTTGCGTATATTTTTCTTGGAAATGGCAAGTCCTAGCCTTGAGTATCCCCGGTCATTAACTCGCGCAAGAACTGTCAAATAAAGATCTGAAGATTTTTGCGCACCCCCGAAGACAGTTTGGTATTCGGTGGGCTTGACTAGGCGATGGTTGCGAGGGAAGCCGTAGGCCGCCGATATCAAACCCTTAGCCGCTGACGGTAAGCCTCTGGCGGCCTTTAGCCCTACGGGCGTTGATCACATTGCGACCGCCACGAGTTTTCATCCTAGCCCTAAAGCCATGGGTGCGGACGCGCTTGATTTTGCTTGGTTGATAAGTTCTTTTCATGGTAGTTTAGCCTTAGAATCCTGAACGGGGTGCGATATGACAAAAGACTTAGCATGTTAAGTGATGGCCCTATGCCGTGTCAATGACTCCGCTAATATTCAATCTACAGGCAACTGATGCGGCCCGTTGATGCTACCGACACTGAACACTCCATTGTCGCCGTCCAAACGCATGGCGGTCAGTTTACCTCCCCATAGGCAACCGGTGTCCAAGCAGTGACAATTTTGTTCCACGTGGTATCCGAGAGTGGACCAGTGCCCAAAAATGATTTTGGCTGACTCGCTGGCACGCCCTTGTACCTTGAACCACGGCATCAAATGAGGCGACTCTTGTGATCCGGGTGCGCCCTTTTCCTTCATGTCCAGCACACCGTTACGGTCACAGTAGCGAAGACGGGTAAAGCAGTTGGTGATGAAACGCAGCCGGGGCCAGCCTTCAAGGTTTTCCGACCATCTATCCGGTTTGTCGCCGTACATTCTCTGGAAAAACTCCCCTGCCGCATCCCCCCGCAACACAGTTTCAACTTCTCGCGCACAACGGGCGGCAGTTTCCATGTCCCACTGTGGCGGCAGTCCCGCATGAATCAGGTAAAATTCGCTTGTTAGATGCAATAATGGCCGCATGCGTAGCCAGTCCAGCAGTCCGTCCCGGTCTGGTGCGCCGAGAATATCGCCGAATGTATCGCGGCGCTTGGTTTTAGACGCACCGTAGGCAACGGACAGCAGGTGCAAATCGTGGTTGCCGAGTACAGTAACCGCCGATTCGCCCATGTTTTTTATGAAACGCAGTGTTTCCAAAGATTGCGGCCCCCGGTTGACGATATCACCTACAAAATAGACAAGGTCATGCCGGGGGTCGAAGCCGATTTTGTTGAGTAACAGGCGAAGCTCACCGAAGCAACCCTGAACATCGCCTATGGCATATTCGGCCATGGCGGCTTAATGCAAAACGCGCGGGACGGCGAGAGTAAACGAGGGAATCTCGGCATCAAAGGCTTCTCCCTCGTCGTTAATCAGCAGATATTCGCCATGCATCACGCCCACGGGTGTTTCGATCATGGCTGCGCTGGTATAGCGAAAGCTGTCGCCAGGTGAAAGATGGGGTTTCTCGCCCACAACGCCCTCGCCGCGCACTTCTTGGACCTTGCCATTGGCATCGGTGATGACCCAGTGCCGCGCCAATAGACGGGCAGGAATGGCACCGGTGTTGCGAATGGTGATGGTGTAAGCGAAAACATAACGATCCTGTTCCGGCACGGATTGGGACTCTAGGTAGTTGGTGATGGCGTCGATTTCGATTTGATGCTTCATATTCATGCCGTTAGTCGGGGTTCTTTAAAGTTGGCGATTGGCTGATAGTTTAATCCCTAGTGTACTGGCAAGGCTATGGCTAACCTAACGGCGGAATAACCGTTCACCCCCTGCCTTTTCCTGGGAACTCGGCCATCTTGGCCGCCATTCCAGCGGGCGAGACGCCCGCGCTCCCAGGGGAAATGAATGGTTACAACGTCGGGCGTGATTCCAAGGAAATATTATTTTTTAATATACAAACAAGTAAGGTAACTAAAGTGCATATACATATTTTGGGGATTTGCGGTACTTTCATGGGTGGCTTGGCCTTGATGGCCCGTGAATTGGGGCACAAAGTCACAGGCTCTGACCATAATGTTTACCCGCCTATGAGTACCCAATTAGAGCAGCATGGCATCGTGCTGTACAAAGGGTACGATGCAGCCAACTTGGAACCACGCCCCGACTTGGTGGTGATCGGCAACGCACTGTCGCGTGGCAACTTGGAAGTGGAGGCAGTCTTAAACCAGGGCTTGCCTTACACCTCCGGCCCACGTTGGCTATACGAGGCAGTGCTGAAAGACCGCTGGGTGCTTGCAGTGGCCGGGACCCACGGCAAAACCACTACCACCAGTATGTTGGCGTGGATTCTGGAGTGCGCGGGGGTCAACCCGGGATTTTTGATCGGCGGGATTCCATTAAATTTTGACACCTCTGCCCGGCTGGGCCAATCGCCGTATTTTGTCATCGAGGCCGATGAGTATGACACGGCGTTTTTTGACAAGCGCTCCAAATTCATCCATTACTTTCCCCGCACCGCCATCCTCAACAATCTTGAATATGACCATGCCGACATCTTCCCCAACTTGGCTGCGATCCAGTGCCAGTTTAATCATTTTGTCAGGACTGTTCCGGGCAATGGGCTGATCATCGCGCCGGCGGTGGATGAAAATATTGCCGAAACCCTCCGCATGGGCTGTTGGACCCGGCTGGAAACCACTGCTTTGGATGGTGAGGCGAGTTCTTACTGGCAAGCCCGCTTGATACGGCCCGACGGGGGTGAATTCGAGGTGAGCAAAGGCCATGGGGTGCGGGGGACGGTTAGTTGGGAATTGAGCGGCCTGCACAATGTACGCAATGGGCTTGCCGCCATCGCCGCCGCCTGCCATGCCGGCGTGGAACCGGAAAAAGCCGCCGCCTATTTAAGCCAGTTCAAGAATGTGAAGCGCCGGATGGAGGTGCTTGCCAATGTCAACGGCATTACCCTCTACGACGACTTTGCCCACCACCCCACTGCCATTTCCACGACCTTGGAGGGTTTGCGGGCGCGGGTTGGCGAGGCGCGCATCATTGCCGTTTTGGAACCCCGCTCGAACACCATGCGCCTTGGTGTGCATGCCGGAACCTTGGCCGGCTCGCTGAAGGCGGCGGACAAGGCGCTCATTTACCAGGCACCGGAGCAAGGCTGGGAGCTTCGCGCATCGGCAGGCATCGAAGTCTACCCGTCGTTGGATGAAATCGTCACCAAACTGACCGTGGAAGCCCGTCCCGGCGACCATGTGGTATTCATGAGCAACGGCAGCTTCGGCGGGATCCATGGCAGGGCGGAGGAGGCGTTGAGGAATAAAGCTTAGCTACAGTGTTTTTAACATCGGCAATTAGCCCGGATGGAACTGCTAGGCAGGCGCAATCCGGGGAAAACCTTACCCATAATCATTGCCACCGTGTGCCGCTAAACCCGACGCGAGCCGCATGGACAATGCTGTTGACACGGTTTTTTGTTCGTCGTTCCGGCCAGGATTGCCGGAACCCAGTCGCCATGGAGGGCCCATGAGCGCAAAAACGATCTGCCTATTATGGATCAGTTTTTTCATGATTTTGGAATTTTTGCCATTCCCTGTGTTGGGTTTTGTGCTGCTCTATGTGGTTCTCAAGCGCCCGCGTTGGTTTAAGGAATGGGTGGAACGGCTTTATCAGGGGCGTTGAAGGATGTGGCGTTTATATTTTGGCTGTAGCCCACCAAATCAAGCCAAAAACGCCGTCATTTCGGCAGGGATGCCGAAATCCAGGCCATGGAGGGTAAGCCGCAATTTTCCAATAACCCCCGATTAAGCACGAACCAAATCTTCCCACAAATCCCGCCATTCTGGATTGGTCTTTTCAATCAACGTTATCTTGGCATGGCGCTGCCATACTTGACCTCCTTTTCGCGAAGAATAGCACTTTCCATGTTTTCGTGTTGCTCATACCATACCAGGGCATGAATCCTATACCGCTGTGTGAATCCTTTCACAAAATCGTTTCGATGCTGATACAGCATTTTTAATATCAGAGAGTTACTTTTAGGTCATATTATTTTGCAAGGCACATACACGCGAGATGGTTTGATTGAGCGTCCTTTATTATTACCCTTTGTTAAGAAAAAATGCTGTACATAAATACAAACCGGGACTCCTTGCGATGTATTGGCATCTAGGCCATCCAGATTAGGAAGATGTTTCAACAAAACCCAGAACGTCGTCGTTCCGGCATGGATCGCCGGAACCTAGGCTCCATGGACGGCGGGGCTTTGGGCATCCATGCAAT
>Ga0118677_10001630_pt2 | contig 27209 bp, 21 predicted proteins | sample AliMusrvi5mmetaG_FD_86154 | JGI IMG/M metagenome (GOLD analysis project Ga0118677, IMG submission 86154) | reverse complement strand
ATCTACACAGAGGAGGTCGTCTGCAGCGTCAGATGTGTATATGAGGCAGCCACCACCGTAGCCGCCTCCGCCGCGGTTCCCGCGGCCGCCGCCGCCCATCCGGCTGGGATCCATTTGCATCGGCACCGTCTTGGACCAGGGCGACTTAGTCAGGAACTTCTGAAGGTCCTTTTCCTGCCAGTCGGCTGGCTTCTTGTCCTTCCATACGTCGCCGGCCCACAAGGTCGCGGCCAGCGCGAAACCGCCAATCACCCATGCGAAACTCTTCATGGAATGCTCCTCTCGGTTGCGGCCCGAACGGCCGCCGGCGGTCGGATCTCCGCCTGAATTCAACTCTTGGACGCGGTCGATCCCAGCCGGGGTTACTGGCTCCTGCAGGAATACTCTTCAACCCACCCGCCTAGCCTGCAAAGACGGAACGGATCGCTTCCAGGTAACCCAAGCCATGCTCCGTGTCCGGTTCCAGATAGCTGCCCTCCGTCCACTCGTTCCAGGCGTTGATAGTCAGGATCTTCGGTTGGCCGCGCCGCGCGTCGAGGAACGCTTTGGCCGAGGACAGGGCGTCCCGAAATGCGGCCGGGGTGTTCCCGCCAAGCGTGGCCATGAACGGATACCCGACGGGATCGAAGCGGTCGGTTGCGCACGTCCGCGGACTCGAATCCCAACCCATCGTCACGTTGGGGTGATAGGGCAATCCGAATTCCCCATCCGCGCCATTCCAGTAGCGGATCGCGTCCGCCGCCACTCCCCGATACGCCGTCTCGGGGAACTCTTTCAGCGGCGTATGGTGGATCCAGACGTAGGACGTCACGCTGTCGAAGCCCAGGTACTTTAGCATCTGCTTCGGGTTCTCCAGCGCCTTCTCGCCAGGCAGGATCTTCACTCCCCAGGCGACGGCGTTGAGGTGCAAGCCATCGAACCCCGCAGCGCGCGTCTTCTGGCGGAAACGCCTCAGTGCGTCGCGGGCGGGCTCGGCGCCGCCCATCGCTTCGACGAATCGGAAGGTCTCGTAAATGGAGAAGTAGGGCTTGTTTTCGATTCGCCAATGGGCAGGATGCTGGAAGTAACGTTCCACCACCAGGTCCGAAATCCGGTCGAAGGCCGCCGGCGTCACGGCTCCAGAGTATTGAAGCTGGGGCGGGGAACTGCGCTTGGCAGGCTGGATGTCCAGCCAGTCGTGATTGGCCCACATCAAAGCGAACTTGAGCCTGCTGTTGTTCGCCGCCTTCAGGAAGCCTTCGTCCAGGCAGCGGTTCAGGAACGGACCGTCGTTGTAGTGGTACCAGTCGAAGATCCAGTGCGTCAGCGCATGGTCCGCAGCCGCATCGATTTTCTTTGCCATGACGTGCGGATCCGCCTCATCCTCGTAGCCCCACAGCGGCCGCTTGGGCTGGCGGTGGCCGGGAAAGCGGGGTTGGGCGGCGCGCACCAGTTCCCACTCGGTCCAGCCCTTGCCGTGGGCTTTCTCGTTGCGCGGATCGAGGTGATAGTCGGGGAAGTAATATGCGCCGATTTGGTAGCGGGGATCGGCGGCAGAATTCGCGGCGAGCGGCGCCGCAGCGGCAGAAGCAAGGAACGCACGCCGGTTCAGGTCGGGCATGTCAGGCCTCCGGTTTGGCCTCAAGATAGGGTTTGAAGCGGTTCTGAACCATCACGGCCCGGCACGCTTCCTCGTGATCGGGATGGACGTAGAAGAAAGCGCCAACCCGCTCGCTGACGAAAATGATGCCTCCGCGATAGGTGTCCGTTTCGACCAGGTAGTCGAGGTTACCAGCCGTCAAAACCTCTTCCAGGCGTTTGGCCTCCCGCAGCCGCTTCGCAATGTACATCAGCGCCAGATCCTGGTCGCCAAAAAACGCTTCGTCTCGCCGCATGACTCCTAAAGAGCCTATCAGCGATGGACGCTGAGTGCGAGATGCGCGGCGTATCGGCTGTGCCGTGGCTCCGGTTCGTTTCCGGAATCTGCGAAGGGCTGGCGAAACACGCGGAGAATTCCGCGCAGGTCCTCGCACTCACTCAAGGGAAGAGAAGGAGCGCATGACCGCAGCCGTCGCCGTACGAACCGAAGAAGCCACCCTGCACTGGCTCGCGCTGTCGCTGACGGTGGGCCTGGGCCCCCGTAAGGCGCGCGATCTGCTAACTCGCTTTGGAACTCCGCAAGCCGTGTTCCGGGCCTCGGCCAGCGAGTTGGAGAGCTTCGGGTTGCATGGCGGCACGGCGCGCAACCTCGCGAGCGGCGTCGCCTTCGAGGAGGCGGCGGCGCAGCACGAGCGGCTGAAACAGTGCGGCGCAACGCTCATCCCCTTCGACGATCCGTTGTACCCCGAGCAACTCCGCCAAATCTACGATCCGCCGATCGCGATGTTCGCCAAAGGCCGGTTGGAACTGCTGGAAACCGTGATGGTCGCCATCATAGGCAGCCGTCGCGCGACGGCCTACGGCAAGGCGGTTGCACAGAAGATCTCGGCAGAACTGTGTGCGGCGGGCGTGACCGTGACCAGCGGCATGGCGCGCGGCATCGACACGGCCGCCCACGAGGCTTCATTGGAGGTTCAAGGTGGAACCATCGCGGTGTTCGGTTGCGGGTTGGACCTGATCTACCCGACCGAAAACCGCAAGTTGGCGGCCCGGATCGCGCTCGACGGCCTGCTGCTCAGCGAATACCCGTTCGGTTCACCGGCTTATCCGCAGAATTTCCCGGTGCGGAACCGCATTATCAGCGGGCTTTCAGCGGGCGTGGTGGTGGTGGAGGGCGCACAGTACAGCGGCTCGTCGATCACGGCCCGGCTGGCGCTGGACCAGGGCAGGGAAGTGTTTGCGGTGCCCGGCAACATCACCTCCGGGATGAGTTACGGGCCGAACTTACTGATTCGACAGGGCGCGCACCTCGTGATTCAGACCTCCGACATCCTCGACGAACTGCCTGAGGATGCTCGATTGCGACTGGCCGCGTCGCGCCAGGAACGGGAGCCGCCGGCACAGCAGGAATTGCCGTATAGCGAGGCACCGGCCGCGACCAAGGAACTCGCCAAACGGGTGGTGAAGCAGCTGAGGCCCGATGCTCCGACGCCACTGGACGACTTGCTGGATGCACTGCCCGGCGCAAGCGCGTCGGAGACGATCGCGGTACTGTTCGATCTGGAACTGATGGGCTTGGTGAAGCAGTTGCCCGGCAAGAGCTACGTGCTGGTGTGGTAGCAGCCTGCGGCGGCTGGAGCATGGTTCTCTCGAAGCGGGCGACCCGGGGCTCCCGGCTTTAGATCAACTTCGACTTTAGTTTCGATCGATGACCCTGGTTGTGCTAGACTTTTGAACTTCACCACCAGAGTGCGCCAACGTTCGCCGCAACTCACCTAGGCGTTGGGGAATCCAAACCGGGAGTAGGAATCGCGGGGATAATCGAATGCTGACGCAGGCGCCTTTTCAGAACTATTGGTACGGAACGCCGTGGGACGAGATGTTCTACCCTGGCGGTGAACCGCGCGCGCACTACGAGCCGTTGATGCGCGTGCTTGAAAACCTTCCAGCCGAAGAGATCCGTCAGAAAAAGCAAGCGGCTGACCTGAGCTTCCTTCACCAGGGCATCACGTTCACCGTTTACGGCAAGAGCGAGGGCACCGAGCGCATCTTTCCGCACGACCTGATCCCGCGCATTCTCACGGCCGCCGAGTGGTCCAAAATCGAACTCGGCCTGACGCAGCGGATCACGGCCCTGAACGAGTTCCTGCGCGACTTGTACCATGAGCAGCGCATCCTGAACGACGGGGTGGTGCCGCGCGAATTGATCGCAAGCTGCCCGCATTTCCGCCGGGAGATGCGCGGCGTCGCGGTCCCGCGAGGAGCGTATGTGGCGGTGGCGGGCACCGATCTGGTGCGGCTGCCGACGGGCGAGTTCGCGGTGCTGGAAGACAACCTGCGGGTGCCCAGCGGAGTCAGCTACATGTTGACCTCGCGGCAGGTGATGAAACGCGTGTTCCCATCTCTGCTGAGGGAGTGCCAGGTGCGTCCGATCGACCACTACGGTGCGGCGCTTTCCTCCACCTTGCGCTCGCTGGCGCCGGAGGGCCGGCCGGATCCGGTGATCGTACTGTTGACACCCGGCGTCTTCAACTCGGCCTACTTCGAACATGCCTATCTGGCTCGCCAGATGGGGATCGAGTTGGTGGAAGGCCGCGATCTGCTGGTGCACGACAACATCGTCTACATGCGGACGACCTCGGGCCTGCGGCGGATCGACGTGATTTACCGGCGCATTGACGACGATTTCATCGACTCGCTCGTATTCCGAAGCGACACCATCCTGGGCGTGCCGGGTCTGTTCAACGCCTACCGCGCGGGCAACGTAACGCTGGCGAACGCGGTTGGAACGGGCGTGGCCGACGACAAGGCGGTCTACGCGTACGTTCCGGCGATCATCAAGTACTACCTCGACCAGGACGCTATCCTACCCAACGTTGAGACGTATCTGCTTTCGGACGAGCGTGAGCGCAGTTATGTGCTGGAGAACCTCGACAAACTGGTGGTGAAGGCGGTGGGCGAGTCGGGTGGGTATGGGATGTTGGTCGGGCCGCATTCCACCAAGGCCGACCAGGAGGAATTCCGGCGCAGAATCCTGGCGAACCCGCGCAACTACATCGCGCAGCCAACGCTGGCGTTGTCATGCGCACCGTGCCTCGTGGAGGGCGAATCGATCGAACCGCGGCACGTCGATCTGCGGCCTTACATTCTATTCGGTGAGAAAGTCACCATCGTTCCCGGGGGGCTGACGCGGGTCGCCCTGCGGCGAGGATCGTTGGTGGTGAACAGCAGCCAGGGTGGGGGTAGTAAAGACACATGGGTACTGCAGAATTGACCACGGCCCAGCAAGGGGCAGGACCTGATGGCGCTCTGTCGGGCGCGGCTGTCTGCCGCGGAGGTGGCCCGGGCAGTTGTCATTCTCGGACGGCTGGCCGGCTGGTCACGGGGGGATTCTGGCTGGTGCTGCGGGGGTGGCAATGCTGAGTCGCGTTGCAGACAACCTGTTCTGGATGAGCCGCTACCTGGAGCGCGCGGAGCACATCGCCCGAATCGTCCTGGTCCACCACAATCTGGAGTTGGAGCAGCCCGAGGAGGCGAACGCCGGGCGCTGGAAGCGGGTTTTTCAGTCACTCGCACTGGATCCGCCCATCGAGGATTCCACCAACTCCGTGCTCTCGCAAATCTGTTTCGGGGTGGAAAGCCGTTTCTCCATCACAACATCCATCGAGTCAGCCAGGAACAACGCCCGGCAGGTTCGTGAACAGATTTCCAGTGAGATGTGGGAGCAGTTGAACCGGTTATATCACGCCGTGCGCCATGCGGATCACGAGGACCACAACGGCGAGATCGAGGAGTTCCTGATCGCGGTGAAGGAGGGGGCGCACCTGTTCCACGGGCTGACCGATTCCACGATGAGCCACGGCGAGGGCTGGCAGTTCATCCAGTTAGGCCAATCACTCGAACGCGCGATCAATACGGCTGCCCAATTGGAAATCCACTATCGCGAATTCTACCGGGAGGCCAGTCTGGATTCGGAGTGGGGGCCCGATGCGGCGGGCTACCTCGAATGGATCGGTCTGCTGCGCTGCGCCACCGCCTTCGAGGCATTTTGTAAAGTCCACTCGGCGACGATCGATCCACTCAACGTGGTTGAGTTTCTGCTGCTCGACGCGCAATTCCCGCACTCGATCCGGTTCGTGGTGGACACGCTGCAAACTGCACTCGAGGCCATTGGCCGGCTATCGCCCGGACGGCGCGTGCACAAGGTGCAGCGCATCGCCGGCAGGCTGCAGGCCGAGCTTAGCTTCACGCAGATCGAAGAGGTGATGGAGCGCGGGATCGCCGACACCATGCAGCACATCCGCGAGAGCTGCCACGAGATCCACAACTGCGTGCACGAAGCTTTCGTGAGCTACCCCGTCGAGTCCGCGCTGGAGGTCTGAGATGTACTACCGGATTCGCCACCGCACCCGCTACTACTACAGCGCGCCGGTGCATGAGAGCCTGACCGAGGTGCGGATGCACCCGCGCACGGAAGGACGGCAGCGCTGTCTGGACTATCAATTGGCAGTGACACCGAAGGCGCGGGTCCACGTCTACCGCGACTTCCTGGGTAACTCAGTCCACCATTTTGGCGTGCCTGCGTCGCACAACGAATTGAACATCATGGCCGAATCGGTCGTGGAGATGAAGGATTTTCCGGACACTCCCAGTGGGCTGGCAGCTGACGCGTGGGACGAACTCGATGCGGAAGTAAAACGCGGCGATTACTGGGAGATGATCCTGCCGAGCAAGTTCTCCCGTCCCACTCCGCTCCTCCTTGAACTCGTGGACAAGCTGGGCGCTGTGCGGCGCGACGACCCGCTGCGACTGCTGCGCGAACTGAATACCAGGCTCCACGACTCGATCGATTATGTGCCGGAGACTACCACGGTGGACTCGCCGATCGACGACGCACTGAAACAGCGGAAAGGCGTCTGTCAGGATTTTGCTCACATCATGATCGCCGTGGTGCGCAACCTGGGGATACCCTGCCGCTACGTCAGCGGGTATCTGCACCGCAGCGGCATCGAGCACGGACGGTCGCGCGAGAACGCCACACACGCCTGGGCGGAGGCGCTGTTGCCATCACTCGGCTGGGTTGGGTTCGACCCGACCAACGACCTGCTGGCGCGCGAAGGGCACATACGTACAGCGGTGGGTCGCGATTACTCCGACGTTCCGCCCACGCGGGGCGTTTTCAAGGGCGATGCGGCCACCGCGATGGCCGTGGCCGTCAGCGTCACGGCGAGCGATCACCTGCCTCCCGAGTTGGCCGAACTGGTGCTGCCGGACGAGCAGAGCTTCCCCCACGATGTGCTGGCCTTGAATGCGACTTCGGACAAGATGAAGGAATGGCAGCGCGCGCAGGAAGTTCAGCAGCAGCAATAGGCAGGGAGTGAACGCCAACGCGCTGCCGCCTGCTCGCGGCCGGAAGCACGCTGCGGCCTGATCGCAGGCTGGAGATTTAGCCAGTACGATGCCTTGGTTTCCGTCCTGCGCTTCAAAGCATTCTGCCAAACCAGGGCGGTCGGTCACTTCCGGGCGGGCAAGCTCGAACTGAGCCAGCGAATCGACCAGCCGATGCCAAAGAAGACTGCGCCAGTGAGCGCCACTGGCCACGTGGGTCTTATATCCCGCGACTTGTCCACATCTTGAATGAAGCGGAGCACGACGACGCCCAGCAAAAGCACTCCCGCGCCGAAGTCCTGAACTATCCGGCCCGCGACAACGGGGACCGGCGGGAGCGATTTGCGGTTTGCAGGGTCGGAGAGTTGAGCGAGCTCTACTGCGGAAAAAGCCAGGCCCTCGGACGATCGGCGGAGCAGGAAAATGCCCTTCAAGAGTAGCGCCAGACTGCCGCCGGCGAGTACCAGGGGAGTTGTGGCGAAAACGTCGTCGAACGGCCCGAAGATCCAACCGCAAAGGGCAGCGGTGGCCAGGCCCAGGTAAATCAAGCCCAGCCGTGGATGGTATTCAAGGTCGCCAACGAGTTGCTCGAAGACGTTTTCACGAAGACCCATTCAGCGAGTGTACCGCCGGAGTGCGCCGTCAAGGACCAGCTCTATACCCTATCCGAAAAGAACAGGGCGCTGCTTCAATACGAGTAGGAAATCGTTCCAGCTCAAAAACATACAATTCGCAAGAGTCTCGGCTGCGGTGTGGTAAAGTACCGCTTCGACCGTTATGCTCTCTCGTCGCTCAATTCTGAAAGCTGCGGTGCTATCCGCCGGTGCACCGATGATCAACCTTGGGCGGTTCTCCCTGTTTGCCCAGAGCCCCCTTGAATACTCGGTTCGGGCCGTTGACCTGGTGCGCCGTTCCACCGTGATCGACATGTTGGGCCTGCTGACTTTGGATTACCGGAAGCTGACTTCCTGGGAAGCCAATCCAGGCCGCTTCCGGCCAGCCGATTTCCTGCGGTTGAGGGAGTCGGGAATTACCGTGTTCCATCCGGCGGTCGGGTACATCCGGGGCGACATCTACACGGAGGCGCGGAAAGATATCATCGGCTGGAACGCGTTCATCGCCACACACCCGGAACAGTTCCAGCGCATCTCAAGAGGCGCCGATTTCAGCCAGGCGAAAGCACTCGGGAAGATTGGCATCCTGATTGGCCAGCAGAACTCCTCCCATTTTCGAACGGTCGAAGACGTGGACCGGTTCTACGCTCTGGGGCAGCGGGTCTCGCAGTTGACCTACAACGGCAACAGGATCGGCGGTGGGTGTTCCGACGCGCAGGACAGTGGCCTCAGCAGCTACGGTCTCCAAATCGTGGAGCGTATGAATGCGGCCGGTATGGTCGTAGACATTTCGCACTGCGGCGACCGGACAACGATGGATGCAATCGAAGCCTCCAGCAAGCCAGTGCTGGTTACGCACTCCAATTGCCGTGCTCTGGTGGCGGGCAGCGCCCGCTGCAAGACGGATGAATCCATCATCCGCATGGCGGTGAAGGGCGGCGTGATGGGAGTCACCATGGTGCGCGCCTTCGTCGGCGTCGCCGGGCGAGTGACGATCGAGAACGTCCTGGATCACATCGACCATCTGGTGCGGCTGGTTGGCGTGGAGCACGCCGGCATCGGCAGCGACGTCGATCTCGATGGCCGGGATCTGCGGACTCAGCCCACACGGCGATTCGACCTGGACGGAATCGATTACTCCCGCAAGATCTACGACCTCGCCGAAGGACTGGTGAAGCGGGGCTACTCCAACCGGCATATCGAACTCATTCTCGGAGGGAATTTCGAGCGCGCATTAAGCGCGTCCTGGACCGCATAGGCCGGACCCTAATCGCACCGAAAGCCCGCGGCAGTTGCGTGCCGGGCGCGGGGTGAAACGTCTTCGCAGCCCCGCGTGCCAGAATAGCTGGGATATATGTCCAGTCCATCGAAATCCCCGCCCGGACTCGCGCGCACGCTCGGCCTGTTCGAATTGCTGGTGATCGGCGTGATCATGGTGCAGCCCACGGCGCCGATGCCGCCGTATGGCGCCATTTCGGCGGCCGGGCACGGGCACGTCGTCACCACGGTGCTGATCGCGATGTTCGCCATGCTGCTGACGGCGCTGAGCTACGGCCGCATGGCCCGGGCATACCCCGTGGCCGGCTCGGCTTACAGCTACGTCGCGCGAGAGATCCACCCCGCGCTCGGCTTCATCACCGGTTGGAGCATGCTGCTGGACTACGTCGTGAACCCGCTGATCTGTGTGATCTGGTGTGCCAAAGGCATGCTGGCGATGTTTCCCAGTACCTCTTACCCGCCGTGGGCGATCTTCTTCGCCGCGCTTTTCACGTGGTTGAACTTGCGCGGCATCCGGTCCACCGCGCGCACGAATCAGGTGCTCGCGGGCGTCATGGGACTGGTTGTTGTGTGGATGCTGGCGGCAACCAGCTTCAAGCTGAACGCCATGCCGGCGTACGCTCCCGGCTTCTGGACGCAGCCCTTCTACGACCCGGCCCTATTCTCGTGGGGTGCCGTCTCGAATGGCGCATCAGTGGCCGTGCTGACCTACATTGGATTCGACGGGATCTCGACGCTGTCGGAAGAGGTGAAGAACCCGCGCCGGAATATCCTGCTGGGCATCGTCGGCACGTGTCTGATCATTGGGGTGCTCTCCGCTGTCGAAGTCTACGCCGCGCAGTTGCTGTGGCCCACGGCGCAGGCGTTCCCGGACAACGACACCGCCTACCTGTACGTTGCGGGCCGGGCCGGTGGGGCCGCGCTTTTCCAGACCATGTCCTGGACGCTTATTCTGGCGAGCATCGGCTCGGCCGGAGGCGGCGTGCTGGCGGGCGCGCGGCTGCTCTATGGAATGGGCCGCGACGGCGTGCTGCCACGCAGTTTCTTCGGCTACCTGCATCCCGAGCGCCGCATTCCGTCGCGCAACGTGCTGCTGATCGGCGGACTGTGCCTTGCCGGCGCGTTCCTGATCAGCTATCAGGTGGGCGCGGAGTTGTTGAACTTCGGCGCGCTGATCGGCTTCATGGGCGTGAACTTGAGTACCCTGCTGCACTACTGGGTGCGCGGGCGCGACCGTGGGTGGTCGTTCCTGGTCTTGCCGGTGCTCGGCTTCGTGGTGTGCCTCTACTTGTGGCTCAGCCTGAGCGTCATCGCAAAAGTCGCGGGGCTGGCCTGGCTGGTCCTCGGCCTGGTCTACGGGGCGTGGAAGACACGCGGCTTCCAGCGCGAAATGGTTCGCTTTGAAGAAGTGGCGGACGATTAAGCGCGAGCTACTTCGCGGACTTCTTCAATTTCAAAGGGAGGGTTGCGCCGCCCTGCGACCATTCGCCCGCCAACTCCGTTCCCTCGGCGTTGAGCGTCCCTTTGTAGCCTCCGCCCGCGAGCTTGAATTGCATTTCGATCGTGTTCGCCTTCTGGACGATCCCCGATAGAGGCAGGCCCATGGCGTTCTGGTCCGGGGAATCGATGGTCGCCTTCACCGTCTTGTCCGGCTGATTCTCCAAGTGGATGATCAGTCTCAACGAGCCTTGCGGAGTGTCGAGACTGCCCTCCCAGCCGCCTTCAAACCTGGCTTCAACCGCGGGGCTCGGCAAGGTAGTCTCCACCTTCGCTTCGCCGGTGCGCTTCAGATCCGCCGGAAAGCTCTGCCCGTTCACCGCCAGCGCCAAAGCGAGGTGGCCATCGTCCTTCAGTGTGCCGCTGAGTTCAGGAGCTCCGGGGGCTTCGGGCACCGTGAACTTCACGTTCTTGCCGTCGATTTCAATCTTGTCGATCTTCAGCCCGGAAGCTCCTTGCGCGGGGACGCCGAAACTGCCGGTCCACACGCCCTTGTCGCTTTTCGCGAGATCGACCGATATTGTCAGCTCCTGGTTGGGCAGAACGACATTGCCCTCCCAATGGCCGTCGGGACTGGTCTGGGCCGTGAGTCCCGACATCAGAAGCGCCAGGCCAAACGACAGTGCGAGCAATGTCTGGTTCATAAATACCTCGACGCGCCGCTCCAGTGCGGCGTTCATTTGAATTCAGCTTTTCAGCATACCGTCAGGCGATAGGCGCCCGACAACGGCGCGCGGACTGCTTTTCCAGCCACGCTGGCCGATACATCATATTCCAGCACTGCGCCCGGCGCGGCGGGTAACTCCAGCCAAGCCTCCCACGTCCTGCGGCCGAGCAGCTTGAACGGCCGTTCGATCCACTCGGACGATCGGGGCACTGTGGCGGGACGCAGCCTCAGGCGGACCGGACCGACCACGCCCACGCCTGGGATGACGGCCAGAATGCGGACCTTTTCGCCCTTCGCCAACATGGTCGGGCGCACCGGCACGATCAATCGTGCGGGCGTTTCCACGTCCGGCTTGCGCGCCTCCTTCACCGCCGCTTCAACTTCGGCCGGCATCGCGTCGAGAAACTCGGCCATCGACAACGGCAGCCGGTCCAGCGCGATGCGCACAAACTTGTTCTGCATCGACGCGAGCGTACCCATGTCGTTGCGCGTGGCGACGGCGCCCTGGAAGCGCAGGATGGCTTGCCGCACTTCCGGCGCGAGCTTAAGCCACACGGGCAGACCCTCTTTCTCAACCAGCGCCTTGGCCTCGGCCTGCCGCTTCTCTTTACGGAGCGTCTGAGCGCGCTTGAGCACTTCATTCAGAGCCTGAGCCAGGATCCACGCCTCGGCATAGTGCGCCATGAACTCAACGTGCCGGGTGACGTGCTCTAATCGGTCTTTCTCGACGGCAGGCGCGGAGTCGGTGAGCGTTCGAAGCTCATGCGCCGCTTGCTGCTGCGAGGCGCGCACGGCATCCGTCACTTTCGACGAATTCCAATACTCGAACGACTCTGAGTAGTCGCCCGAGAACTCGGTCTGCACGACGTGGCCGTCCTTGATCACATCGCTGCCCGTGCGCAGCAGCGTCTGGTTGCGGTCGATGCCGCTCAGGATCCGGCCATACTGAGCGGCCCGTTCGCCGCTGGCTTGCGACTTCGCATATGCGGCGTAGTGCGAGTCAGGTTGGTAGCTCTTGTCCCACATCGCCTTCGCAAAAAAGGTGGCTGTGGGATCCACGATGCGGTGACGCCAGTGGATGCCTAACATGCCCTGGCAGCCGTAACGGTCCGCGAGATCGACGTCGCGCTTGAAGCGGTTGACGTGGAATTGGGCCAGCCACATCGAGGGATCGTCTTCGAGCCACGGGATGGGCCAGCGTTCGCGCGACCCGAGTTGGCCGAACACCTCGTGCACCGGGTCCCAGCCGAGCGAGTCACTCAGGCAGGAGAAGACGATGTCTTCGGGCAGCACCTTGTGCAAGTCGGCGAAGTGGCGGGCCACGCCGCCCCAACCGCTGATAATCAGTCGCTTCTTCGGCGCGTGCCGGCGCAGATAATCGTAGGTCAGCTTGAATGCCGTGGCGGGCAGCGGCACGCCTTCCTTGCGGCTGTCCCAATTCGCGCCCTCGTCCTCCCACAGCCAGACGTGATCGACCTCCGGGTAGGAATTCAACAGGTTGTCGAGGCGCGTTTCCAGGAGTTTGCGCCCGGTGTAGGAAGACGGGTCGAAGCGCGGGCGCGCCTTCTGGTCTTCGAAACGCGCTTCGGGCGGCAGCGCGCGGTAGATCTCGTCCGGGATCTGATAAGGTTCGAATCCAACGCCCGTGCGGATGCCTAGCTTCTTCGCGTAAGTGAGGGCTCCCTTAAGCAGTTTCTGGGTGTTTTCCGCGATCTCCCATGGATTGCGTCCCAGCCGCGTCGCGTCGGAACCGAAGACTTCACCGTCGAAATACTGGGCCGATCCCATACCGAAACGCGAGGTCCGCTCGGGCAGATAGCCCCACCGATTGGATGCCGTGTTGTCGAGGTAGGAGAGGTGTCCTGCGCCCGCGAATTCAAAGTTGAGGTAGCTCTCGGCCCACTGCAGGTTCTGAGTGTAGACGTGCATGCCGAACGTATTCATACGCATGCGCAGCATGGCTTCGAAGTAGGCGCGGAAGTCCTCCTCGTTGTACATGGTGATGCAGTTGAGGAAATCCGGCCACGGAAGGAGGCCGCGCACGGAGAAGCGTGGCGTGCTGGTCCAGGTTTGACCGTCGCCGGGCACAACCAACTCGCGCGCCGGCTCCGGCGGGTAGTTCTCGCCATCGATCCCGAAGACGGCTCCTTGCCGTTCGAGAAATTCGAAAACGCCGCACAGCAGACCGCGTTCGCTGGCACCTCGCACGATGACAGCGGAACCGTCAGCGCGGATCTCGTAGCTCTCTTCGTGGGGCAGGCCCGTCTTGTCGATGCGCAAGACGACCTGACGGTCGCCCGCGCCGCTCGCATTGCCTACGGTTTCCAGGCGTACATCCTCCGCGCTCAAGCGCAGAGCGAGCAGGCCGCGCAGCATCTCTTTCTCGGCGAGTGTCGGGGTCGTGCCCGCGCTTACTCTTATTCGTGAGACGGTGCGCCCTTCGAGGGGCCACAATGCCGCTCCCAAGAGCAGGCTGCGTTCGAGGAAAGACCGGCGGGTAGCGGATGTTGACATGGGAAACTCCAGGGGCATCCTATCACCCCGGCCGGTCGCCCCGATTGAGGCAATTACGACACCGCGCCCGGCGGGAGTTTTGACAGCCCCGATGGCTGCGGCCGGTGTACGACACGCTTGCGCCCGAAGCTTGACACACTCCCTTAAGATGGTTGGCAAGGTATCTGGGAACGAAATGAAACTACTGGCCAAATTCAACTTGATTCTTGGGCTTGTCCTGCTTGCGGGACTGGCCGCTTCGGCGGCGGTCTCGCACTATCTGCTGCAAGCACACGCCCGGGAGGAAGTGCTGCGGCAGGCGCGCCTGATGATGGACGCAATGCGCTCGGCGCGCGATTACACTACCAATCAGATCAAACCGCTGCTGGTGAACCAGCAGGAACACCAGCGCTCGTTCCTGCCGCAAACGGTCCCGGCTTTTGCCGCAACGGAGAACTTCGAATACTTGCGCGGCAGTTATGCGGACTACGCGTACAAAGAAGCCGCTCTGAACCCGACTAATCTGCGCGACCGGGCGGTGGATTGGGAGGCGGACATTATCAACGCTTTCCGCAACAAGGCCGGAGGGGCCAAGGAACTGGTGGGCGAGCGGGACACACCCACCGGGCGGTCCCTCTACCTCGCCCGGCCCATTCAAGCCGCTCCGCCCTGTCTGGAGTGCCACAGCGTGCCGCGCGCAGCTCCCGCGGCGATGCTGCGCCGCTACGGTGCGAACAACGGCTTCGGTTGGCAACCCAACGAAATCATCGGAGCACAAATCGTCTCAGTCCCGATGGCGCTCCCGGTGCGGATGGCGAACGAGGCGTTTCAAACTCAGGTGATCTGCCTGGCGGTCGTGTTCCTGGCCAGCCTGATTCTGCTGGACCTGCTGCTGCTCGCTACTGTGGTGCGGCCGCTGCGCAAGCTCTCGACGATGGCCGACCAGATCAGCGTCGGGCAGATGGACATGCCGGAACTCCCGGAAGGCGGCAAGGACGAAATTGCCGTCCTGGCGGGATCGTTCAACCGGATGCGGCGCAGCTTGGATAGAGCGTTGAAGATGCTAGGGTCCTAACGTCGCAGGCGCGAGTCAGCAACGAACCGAGGTTAGGAAGCGTTCCCGGTCGGCCGGCGAGGCGATCTCGGCAGCCAGTACGTTGTGAAGTTGCTCGGGGCTCAGCGAGGTGCGCGCGGCGCGGGCAACCACGACCTTGGCGATGGGGCCGAGATAGGGCGCCAGTGCGCGCGTGAGGCGGTCCAGGACCGCGGGGTCGAAGGCGTGCGGCGCCGGCTGGCTGGGACCGGCGGAGGGAATGGCGGAGGCGGGACCGGACATACGGCCAGGATCAGTCTTGTCGAGGACGCCAGCTTTGAGAAACGCCTCGCGCTGTTTGGGGTCTTCGATCTCTGAGGCCAGCGACTGCCGGATTTCGGAGATCGTCCCGTAACGCCGGACTGCGCTGGCAACCAGACGCCCGGCGATTGGACCGATGGCGCGGGAAAGGCGGGTCTCGAGCTCCAGGAGTTCCGGCTTGTCGAGTTGCGTCCGGTCCAGTGCGAGGGCGACTTGGCCGGTAGCCTGGATCGCAGCCTGGAAATCCAGTACGGTCTGAAAGCGTTGGCTGGGGTCCTTGGCAAGCGCGCGCATGATCGCAGCGGAGACCGCAGCCGGCACTAGCAGGTTGACGCTGGCCGGATCAGGCGGAACGACGTTCAACTGCGCCTCCATCCTGCTGTGCTCCGTGCCACCCGTGACCGGATGGTGGCCGGTGACCATCTCGTAGAACATGAGGCCGAGGGAGTAGATGTCCGAGCGCGTGTCGGCCTGGCCGTAGCGGATTTGCTCCGGGGACATGTAGGCCGGGGTTCCCACGGCGAGTCCCGTCCCTGTCAGGCGCTTGCCCTCGTTCGAGCGCGCGATCCCGAAATCGGTGAGCTTAACGATGCCGCCCGCTGCGATCAGCACGTTCGCCGGCTTGATGTCGCGGTGGACTACTCCCCGCTCGTGTGCAAAAGCCAAAGCTGAGAAGAGCTGATTCATGTAGTGGACGGCGGTCGGGATCCCGACGGAGCCGCGCCGCAGGGTCTCTTCCAGGCTGACGCCTTCCACTAGCTCGAGGATCATGACGAGACGGCCTTCGATGCGCAGGGCCGTGTGGAGCGACGCGATATTGGGATGCTGCAGGCTCGCGTGGACCTTGATCTCACGGAGAAAACGGTCGGCGAACCCGGGATCATCGTCCAGGTCGGGGAGGACAACCTTCATCGCCTCCTCCCGCTCCGTGACCAGGCTGCGGACCCGGAAGACCTTGCCCATGCCACCCCGGCCCAACACGCCGGTGACCTGGTAATCGCCGAGGACATCGCCGATTTGAATAGCCATTAGACTGACTGTAACTCGAACCCGGCTGGACGCAGCACACGGTTCCGTGCGCCGTGTTACCCGCGTGTTTGCTCAAGGCTCCGCGAGCAGACGCGCTGTTACCTCAGCGCCGCTTTCGTGTCCTTGAGTTCCAGGTCGATGATGCGCCGGAACGCTTCCAATTCCAGCGACCCCTGGTACTTTTTCCCGTTCACGAACACGGTTGGCGTGCCCTGCACACCAGCGTTAATGCCGTCGTCCAAGTCGTGTTGGATGGCCACCTGGGTCGCCGCGGAGTCCATGTCGGTCTGGAACTGGGCCTGGTTCAATCCCAGTTGCCTGGCCCAGTCCAGGATGCTCGAGCGGCTGAGGTGGCGGAACTCCGAGTACATTTTGTCGTGCAGCGGCCAGAATCTGCCTTGCCGGTGAGCCGCCAGAGCAGCGGCAGCCGCCGTCGCGGCGGTGGAGTGGATCTCCAGCGGGAATTGCTTGAACACCAGCCGGACGTCATTCGGATAGGCCTGCATTAACTCGTTCAACTTGGTCACCGCCACGGCGCAATACGGGCACTGAAAGTCAGAGAACTCGACAATTGTGACTCGCGCTCCAGCGGGGCCCTTCACCGGGGCTCCCGCAGTCCGGATTTCAACCGGGTCAAGCAGAATCCGATTGCGCTGCTTGGCCTGTTTCGCGAGAGGCGATTGTTCGAGGACGGCGCGGATCTCGGCCTCCGACTTGCCCTGCTTCGCCGCCGTCACCGCCATCGCCGACAGAGCGGTGCTGTGCCCACAGGGCGGGTCTTCGATACGGCACTGGGCTACCTTCATGCCGCAGCCGCAGGTGCAGTCGAACGCGCGTATCGCGTTCAGCGCGGCGAGTTTCTGGTCGGGAGTGGTGCCGTCCCACGACACGCCCGGAAGTTCGACAGCCGTCTTCCAGTCCACGGCGAAACCCAGGCTGGCGACAAGCAATAGACCGGCGATGACTCGCATATTCTGATTATCCTGGACGATCCGATTCAGCGCGACAGTTGTGGCTGCCGGGTGGCCCGCAGTGGGCGTTAGATCTCGCAGCGCACACTGGATCTGCCGGCCCCAAAATGTGCCCTACTTTCCGGCCCCGGAAGCGGGCGGCAAAACTCAAAACCGTAAGTACTTACGGTTCTTGTCCGTAAGTGATTGATTCTATGAGTCGTTATTCTGCAAAAGCGTAACTTCTTACGGTTTTGGTAATTCGACCACAGGCTGCTAGGCCATCTGATGAATCAGCCCGTAGATCGGCTTCAGAGTTGGGTACAGCACGCCGAAAACCTCGTAGCCGCGCTGGTACACCGCGCACTCGTGCGGGCCGGGTACGACGCTGCTGACCTCTTTGATCGCCATCGCGCAGACGTCTTCTACCGAAGCGTAGGGACCCGCGCCCGCCAGTGCCAGCAGCGCCGCACCATAGGCCGAGCCCTCGGTGTTGGCCAGCGTGGTCACTTTGGACGAGAAGACATCGGCCAGCATTTGTTGCCAGAACGGGCTCTTGGCTCCGCCGCCGGAGACCCGCACTTTGGTGATGTCGAGGTTCATGTCCTCATGGATGATAGAAAGGCAGTCGCGCAGGCTGAAGCTGACGCCTTCGATGACCGAGCGGATCAAGTCCGCACGCGTGTGTTTGTTGGTCAGGCCGACCCAGCCGCCGCGGGCGTAGGGATCGAGGTGCGGCGTGCGCTCGCCCATCAGGTAAGGCAGCCAGTAGAGGCCATTGCTGAGCGGCGGCGCGGTGGCGGCCTCGGCGGTGAGCGCGTCGTACTCCACGCCCGGCGCGAGTTGATTGCGGAACCACTGCAGGCTCAACCCTGCTCCCTGCGTGACACCCATGACGTGCCACTTGCCCTTCACGGCATGGCAGAAGGTGTGGACGCGGCCCTTGCGGTCGTACTGCGGCTTGTCGAGGTAGGCGAAAACGACGCCCGAGGTTCCGATGGTGCAGGACGCGACACCGGAACTGACGATGCCGTTGCCGATGCCGCTCGCGGCCTGGTCGCCGGCCCCACCGACAACCGGAGTGCCCTCTTTCAGCCCCGTGGCTTTGGCGGCCAGTTTCGACAACTTGCCAGTGATTTCTACTGACTCGTAGAGCTTCGGGAGCAAAGCCTTGTCGAGTTTCAACCGCTCCACCATCTCGTTCGACCAGCGGCGGCGCACTACGTCGAGCAATCCGGTACCGGAGGCGTCGGAGACTTCGGTGGCGTGCTCGCCGGTCAGGCGGAAGCGCACGTAATCTTTCGGTAGCAGGAACTTGCGCGCACGCTCGAAATGCGCCGGCTCGTTGTCGCGCACCCACAGCAATTTCGGCAGCGTGAAGCCCGTCAGCATCGGATTCGCCGTGAAGGTGACGACGTCGTCCTTGCCGACCTTCGAGTTCACAAAATCCACTTGCGCCTGGCTGCGCTGGTCGCACCAGATCAAGGCAGGGCGGATGACCTCATTCGCCGCATCGAGCAGCACCAGGCCGTGCATCTGGCCTGAAAGTCCGATGGCTTTAACGTCCTCACCCTTGGCTCCGGCGGCTTCCAGCACACCCTTGACGGCCTTCTGCGCGGCATCCCACCAATCCCGTGGGTCCTGCTCGGCCCAGCCGGGACGCTCCATCGTCATCTCCTGATGCGGAGCGGTGAAGCCCGCCACGAAGGCGCCCTGCTCGTCGATCAGCAGCGCGCGGCTGCCTCCGGTGCCAATGTCGATTCCTAGCCAGTACATGAATGTGAACTCCGTCGTTTGCGGCCTCTGGATGATGCCACAGTCCTATTATGAAATCCCGGCGGGCCCGGCCGCAGCGTCATTTGAATCCAACGGGTGCGCCCGCTTCCAGAAATGGCAGGTAAGCCGCCCCGTACAACCCAGCCTCGTTGCCCAGTTGCGCTCTCTCTATCCTCGTCCCGGTGTTGCGAAAAGTGAAGCTGCGCTTGCGCGCTTCCGCGATCATCGAAGGAGCGAATAAGTCCCAGGCGGGCAGAGGGCCGCCGCTCAGCAGGTAGAGCGGTGCGTTGAAGATGTTGACGAGGTTCCCCACCGCGATGCCCAGCGCCACGCCCATCAACTCGAAGATGCGGCGGGCCTTGTGAGCGTCTTCCCCGGTCCCTTCGGTGGCGATGCGAAACACCTGCTCGGCCGTCAACAACTCGCCCAATTGCAACAGCCGCGCCATCACCGAAATAGCCGTGGCCGAGGCGTGTTTCTCCAGGCAGCCGGCGTTGCCGCAGCCGCATGGGTTGCCATTCGGGATCACGGTCATATGGCCGAATTCGCCGGCCATTCCGTCGCTACCGCGCATGATGCGGCCATTCAGAATGACGCCTCCGCCGATGCCCGTACCGAGTGTCAGCAGCACCAGGTCCTCAACGTCACGGCCGGCTCCGAGCCATTTCTCCCCGAGAGCCGCGGCGTTCGCGTCGTTTTCCAGGATGACCGGCGTGCCCAGCTGCTGGTTGATCTCATCGCGCAATGGAAAGCCTTCGAGCGACGGCAGGTTTGCCGAGTTCTCAACCACGCCTTGCTTGAGCCGGATGAAGCCCGGCACGGCGACTCCGACACCCGTACACTGCTGCTCGCCAAAGCGCTTCCGCAGGGTTTGGATCGACGCCACGATGTCGCCGACCACCGACTCACGGCTCTCCCTGAGTCCGGTGGAGCCGGTCTGCTTCCCGAGTGACCGGCCGGCTCGGTCCACGGCCGCGGCGCGCAAATTCGTGCCCCCTAAATCCACGCCGATGGAGTAAGCCGTTGTTTGCACCACAATGCCGCCCATGCAGCCGAATGATATCAAACCGGGGGCGGCGCATTGCTAAGCAGCATCAGCTCACCATGCTTCGCCGGACTGGTGCTTGGCGTGCGGCATAATTGACCCATGCGGGTTCTTTTCATTGGTGGCACTGGCATCATCAGCACGGCTTGCACTCGGTTGGCAGCGGAGCGCGGCATCGATCTGACGCTGCTCACGCGCGGACGCCGCGCTGCGGGCTTGCCCGACGGTGTGAAGACGCTAACGGTGGATATCGAGGATGCGGCAAAAGTTGACGGCGCGCTGGGCGGGCACGGCTTCGATGCTGTAGTCGACTGGATCGCCTTCACACCGGAGCAGATCGAACGCGATCTGAAGCTGTTCCACGGACGCACCCGGCAATTCGTCTTCATCAGTTCGGCGAGCGCCTATCAGAAGCCTTCGACGCACTACCTGATCACGGAGTCCACCCCGCTAGCCAACCCGTTCTGGGATTACTCCCGCAACAAGATTGCTTGCGAAGAGCGACTGCTGCGCGCGTATCGCGAAGTAGGATTCCCGATCACCATCGTACGGCCGTCGCTGACCTATGGTGAGACGCAGGTGGCGCTGGCGATCAACAGCTGGGCCAAGTCGTACACAGTGGTGGATCGAATGCGGCGGGGCAAGCAAGTGATTGTGCCGGGCGACGGTTCGTCGCTGTGGACCATCACGCATAACACCGATTTCGCGAAGGGCCTGGTCGGACTGCTGGGCTTAGAGCAAGCCATTGGGCACGCGTTCCACATCACCAGCGACGAGGTGATGACCTGGGATCAGTACTATCGCATCACCGCCGAGGCCGCGGGTGTGGAGCCGCGACTGATTCACATTCCGTCGGATTTCATTGCCGCCTGCCAGCCCCCGGCACTGGGCGGCCTGGTCGGGGACAAGGCGGTCAGCGTCGTCTTCGACAATACGAAAATCAAACGCTTCGTGCCTGGGTATTGCGCCACGACGCCGTTCGGGCAGGGCATTCGCCGCACGCTCGCGTGGTTCGACGCCGACCCTACCCGGAAAGAAGTGGACGATCAGTCGAACGCGGCGTGGGACAAGCTGATCGCGGCGTATGAGAGCGGGTTGAGCCTGGCGGTGCGCAGCTTTCAGGCTTGAAAGCGGCGCGGTAAGGGGGCTTGGGCCGAACACAGGAGGCCTCCAGGCCTGGGAACGTAGCCTAACGCTCGTCCGGCAGCAGGGCACGGGTTCGCCACACGGTGCGCAATCCGGGAGGCAGATCGAAGGTTCTGCCTTCCACAAGAAACGCCGCGATGCCGGGCAAGTCGGGTAGTTTGATTTCACTGATGCCGGCGGGAGGATTCGGGAAGTATACCCTCTCACGCGGCACGGGCAGAACGCCACTAGATTTCGCGAACATAACGAGGTCAGCGTAGAACCGCAGGGTCGCGCCGCGTGTTTGCACTTCCGTGAACTCCAGGCTGACGACGAAGCGGCCGTCCGCATCTCTCTGGAGGCGTCGGATCCGGCCTAGCACCGCTGTGCCGTCTTCCAGAACGACCTGGCCCTTCTGCCTTACATTGCCGGCAACGTGCCCCTGGATGAGCTTGCCGGCCGCGTCCTTGTCGGTGATGCGGCTGTCTACGTCAATTACGACGCGCAGCGCAGCGGGGAGGTTTGAGTCGGGTTCCGGCGTAAGGCGGCGCCGCGCGGGTTCGACCGGACTCACGGCTGCTTTCTCCTCGCTGTCGAAGTTGAGCGTGCTCTCGGCGTGGAACATCTTGCAGTGGGTGAAGTCCATGCGGTCGAAGTCTTCTACGCCGGAGGATTGAATCATGTGCAGATCGGCGTACTGCGCCAGCAGTGCGTCGAATTCACCAATCCGCGCCCGGCCGTAAACCACCGTGAATTCCATGCTCGCGAGCGGCAGCGACGGTGGGATCTCGGTGACCCGGCCGTCCACGCGCAGGAGATCGAATGACTTCGGGTCAATCCAAACCGACCCTTCCTCGTTGACCGCGCCACTTCCTCCGAGAAGCTTGATTTTGGCGATGGTCGAACCGTTCGGGAACCGGTAATCGAACTTGATGGCGTTACGGCCGCCGATGGTCGATTCACCCTGCGGAGTGAAGCTGGCCCCGTCGGCGAGGAAGAGATTGTGCAGCGTCGTTGCAAATACGCCATTGGCAATCAGTCCTGCGCCGCGGGCCAACGAGACGGGACTATCCACTGAAAGATCGTGGCGGCCCGGGGCACCGAACCACTCGCGGCGGTTGCTGTAAGCGACTTCCAAACGCAGAGTATCCAGCGCCTTGAATTTGCTTGCCGGCTCGGCCTGCCGTTGGAAACGGGAGACCGTCTCAAGGCACGTGTAATTCGGCAAGTGAGCGAATTCGTAGCGTAGAAACGACTTGATGCGCGAGAGCATCAGCACTTCGGGAGCGAGGTGTTGCGCGGGGGCGCCCACACAGGCAGCCAGCCAGATGACCGACGCGAGTCTACTCAGACGCATTGGAATCGTGACTACATCACAACACACTGGCGCTAGCAGGGCGCGACCTCGTACCTGCCGGAAGCGGGACGCACGCTGCGTTACAACCCGGACGTCTTGCTACGCCGGATCGGCAACGGCCCCGTAGCGCGGCCTTTCCCGGCCGCTAGATCAAGTGCTTAAGCCAAGCGCGAGCTGCTGCGATGTGCGGGCTCAGCGTGCTGGCTTCGAACCTGCCGTAGATCTGATTTGCTTCGATCATCCCGAGGACGATCAGCCCCAGCAGCAGGACTACAAACAGCGCTAGAAATGCGCGCTTCCACCACCTGTCTCCCGTGATGTAATTCCGCAGCACCGACACCGCCAGTCGCGTACTGACAGCCAGCACCAGAAGACGGAAGCCTAGCGACTGAACGGGCTCGGAGAACAAGGTGCCGCCCGCTATCATCACCGCTGAAAACAGCAGCAGCAGGCCGAACCAATAGCTGAAGAACGAACCCCAGATGGAGCCCGGTGTGGCCACCTCCACCAAGCCCCACAGCACGCTACCCGCCTGGACCAGCAGGACTGCCGGCTTCTTCAGGAGCGGCTTTCTGCCCCCGATATCGTCCAGGATGCGGCCAATGATACGGACGGATCGTGCCAGGTTCCTGAGCGAGTCCTTGCGGTTGGGCTCCCGGCTGATTTCAAAGCTCCCCAGCGCCTTGCGCAGTTCATCGGTCTTCAGGGCGCTGCGGAGGACTGCGAGCAGTTTCGGGTTAATGTCGCTCGAGCCGGCCGCATTGCGCACACACTGCTCAAGCTCATCGAGACTCCGCTGCGCGCCTGTGTCCGTCGCCGAGCGATCCCTAAGTACGGCGTCGAGCAGCATCTTGCAGATCTGCTGCCGGTTCGCAGGCGTCAGCTCCTCGGCGATGATCACGTCGTGGGCGCGCTCAATCAGCGCATCCGCTTGGGGCCCCGGCCCGGCGAGCGCGCGGATGATCCGCTCGGCGCCGTCGAGTCGCCCCCACAGGATGTCGTTCGTGCGCCACACTCTTTCGAGGAATGCCCCAAATGCCCCGAAGGATGTTCCCGCCAGCTTCGAACGGCCGGTTTTGGACTCGTCCTGGATCGCGATGGCGTCCTCCGGGCTCACCCGCAAGACGTCCACCGGGAACAACTCGCCAGCGTCGGTTTCATAGGTGATGGGGAAGATCGCGGCGTCGAATTCCCAGAAGCCGTAATAATAGACGCGGGCAATCTTGAGCACCGCCTGCCGCATTGGAGAATCGGTCTCGCTGCTGGTCAAGGCCGGAGTCACTTCCGCTCGCGCGGCCTCGATCGCCGCCCCATAGTGCGCCTTGATAGCGGATCGAAGTTCCTGCAAAGCGGCCTTGCGCTGCGGGGTGAGCAGCGCCTCGGCACGCTCTTCGCAGGACGCCTGGTCGGACACGGACACGGGCGCGAAGCTTAAGCCGTTACTGCCGGGGTCAACCACGCCCAGGATCCCCATCAGGTCATCTTCCGTTAGGTCCAGCCCGTGGATCTTCGCCAGGAGGGTCTCGTTGGCCGCCGCCAGCCGGGAGGCGGTGCGGATGCGCAGAAAGCAGCCATGCAGAACACGGCGCAGGCGCTCAATTTCGCGCTGGAACTCCGGCCGGCTATCCTCGCTCACCTCCAGTCCGAGTTTGGCGAGCCGCTTTTTTGCGTCGGGGCTCAGACGGCTCAACAGTTGTAGCTGGCTCTTGACGAACTGATATCTCCGCTTCCGGTAGGAGATGTCAAAGTCCATCAGAAACTGCATTTCGTTGCCCTGGAATTCCCGTTGCCGCCACACTTTGATCAGGCAGCGTATGGCGTACACGAAGTCGGAGTCTTCGTCGATCTTCAGTCCGCGGGCGATGCGGAGTGCCAGGTCGTCGGTTACCGCATAGAGGCTCAAGGCCTGATACGCCCTGAAGCCAGGCGTGTCGGTCCGCTGTGGGCCAAAAGTTGCTGGCGGCCGGCCCGAACTGCCTGCCGATTTCGTCTCCGACCGGCGGGTTAAAGGGCTTTCCTCCACCACGCTGAAAATCTCGGTGACCAGGTTGTTTACCTTCCGGATGAACCGGTTCCGCTGCTGGAGCTGCTGCAGGCTGTCGTGGATCGGCTGCTTGCCCGGGATGCCGGAAAGCGCGGCCCAGGCATTCTCAATCGCATCGGGTTGCAGCGGTCGCCCTTGCGCGTCCCTACCCTGGTTGGTTTCCCGTTCCGGATGGTCCGGTGAAGGCTCGATGTACAGAAGTTTGCGCTCGGCCCGCACGGCGGAGGATTGCCTGGACATGCTGTCGAGTGCGTGGTCGAACGGGTGGTTGTCCAGGTATCCGCCATCGGCGAAGAACCGGTCTTTGTCCGGCCCCGAAGGATCTACTACCCCAAAGTAGGCCTGCCACTCCGCGAAGCGCCTTTCCCAGCCGGCATCGGACACGTCGTATTGCTTCCCGCGTTTCCACGAAGCGCGCACCAGCCTGGGGATCGAGGCCAGTTGCATCGGTTCGAACGCCAACGGAAAGCTGGACGTGCAGCGCGCGGCGAACGCCAGCAGCGGAGTCGTTTGCGGTCCGAAATCGTCCGTCGGTGGCTCGTCCGAGTACTTCAGGTGGAACGCCTGCCGGTACCTACGCTCCCATACCAGGCGATCGGCCAATCGCATTGGCACCACTTTCCCCAGCAGGTCAGTGGCGGTCACGGAGAGTTCCAGGTCCTCGACATAGGACTGCCCGGGCTGCTCGTCCATCTCCGCCAGCGCCTCCAGGAGCTTTACATACATCCGTTCGCCGCTCAGCAGCGACCTGGGTGGAACCTGCTTTGGAAGACTGATATCGCTCAGAGACTGGTCGTTGAGCAGCTTCTGAAAATCACCCTCCTCCACCCACACCTGCTTCAGCGACAGCATGTCTTTGCGCCGCGCGAGGGCCTTCGCAAGAAAGACACCGTTGATCCCGCCGGCCGAAGTGCCGGAGATGATATCGATGACGAAGCGCGTATGGACGCTGCCGTCGTTTTCGTCGCTCAATAGCAGTGCCAGGTCGCGATATACCGCATCGGTTCCCTGAACGTCACCCACCATCGGCGAACTCGGGAGCTTCCGATCCTGCACCGCCGTTGACCGGACCATGGCCAGCAGTTCTTGTGCAATTCCATTCATGTAAATGGCCAGCGAGATGCCGCCATACATCACCACCGCGACGCGGTATTCCTTGGTTACGTTTTCGTTAGTTCCGGTGGCGGGAGAGGTTGACATTCGGGGCACAGTATACACCGCAACCGGTAAGTTTCCGCATGATTTCCAACGGCCGGCCGAGCCTGATCCCCACTGTCCCACCCGGGCGCTGCAATTCCCGGTTGCGCCGGGGCCTCCGCACGTCCTTTGGCATAATCGTTAGCGAGGGCACCCAAGCATTGAACGCAGCGTGGAATTGGCTGGCCGTCGCACTCGGCGCAGCGTCGGGGGGCATGTTGAGGTACGGTGTGGCGCTCTGGTTCGGCCGCCGGGGATGGCCGGGCTTCCCCTGGGGCACGCTGTTCATCAACATCACGGGCTCGGCGTTCATCGGGTTCTTCTCAACCTTCAGCGGCCCGGAAGGGCGGTTGCTGGTGTCGCCGCAGGCGAAATTGCTGGTGATGACGGGTATCTGCGGCGGATACACGACGTTCTCCACGTTTAGCCTCGAGACGCTGCGACTGATGCAGGACCGCCAGTATGGTGCAGCCGCGCTCAATGCAGTGGGTTCGGTGCTGCTGTGTCTGCTCGGAGTCTGGCTTGGGCATACGCTTGCCGCGACGTGGAATCCCCGCTAGATTGAACATGCCTGAGGACTAACGCCATGCAAATTCCTCGCGACGCCGTGCTGCTGCGCATCTTCGTTGGCGAGAACGACCGATTGGGCCACAAGCCGCTCTACGAAGCCATCGTGATGAAGGCGCGTGAATCGCACCTGGCGGGAGCAACCGTACTGCGCGGGCCGATGGGATTCGGCCACTCCAGCCGAATTCACACTACCAAGCTGCTCGAGATGTCCAGCGACCTGAGTTACGTGATCGAGATCGTCGATAAGGACGAGAAGATCCAGGCCTTTCTGCCGGAGCTTGACCAGTTAATGCTCGAGAGCCACGGCAGCGGCCTGGTGACTCTGGAGCACGTGCAAGTGCTGCAATACGGACCGGTGAGCCAATAGTCCTATTCCACGCGCAGCGCTTCCACCGGGTCCAGATATGCGGCGCGAAGAGCGGGGATCAGGCCGCTCACCACGCCGACAATCAGCAACACGATGGCCGAAGTCACCATCGTCGAAAGGTGGATGGCCAGGTGCAGGTCGGTCTTCCCACTTTTGTCGTCGAAGAGTTCGCCGAGCATGGGGAGAGGCGGCATCGCCGCGACAAACGCGTACGACAGAGCCACGCCAATCAGTCCTCCGGCGAAAGTCAGCGCGATTGCCTCGGTCAGGAACTGCCAGGCGACATTACGCCGCGTTGATCCCAGAGCGCGACGTAACCCGATTTCCCGTGTTCGTTCACTCACTGCCACCAGCATGATGTTCATCAGTCCGATGCCGCCGATGCCCAGCGTGAGCGAACCGACGAACAGCAGTAAGGTCTTCAACCCGATGGTCAGCCCATCGATGATCGGACGCATGTCCGACGTGCCGAAGCTCTCGATGGCGCGCTTATCTTTCGCGTCGAACCCTTTGCGCCTGGCGATGGAGCTGCGAAACTGCACGGCGGCCAGATCTTCGAACTGCGCCGAGACGGGCTGGATGACGACCATGGTGGGATAACGGGCGTTGAACAAGTCGCCCATCGTCGAATAGGGGATGAAGATTGCCCGGTCGTTCGGCCCGTAATAGTTGCCTATGGACATCTTCTGGTCCATGCGGCCAATCACCGTAAATCGAACGCCCAGGATGGAGATGAACTCACCGACCGCGGGACGCCCCCCGAAGAGTTTGTCCTTCGCCCAATCACCGAGAAACGCCACGCGGCGCCGCTCCTGTTCGTCCTCTTTGGTGAGCCAGCGTCCTTCGCCCGGAATCTCGGTGCGGGTTTCGCCGTATTCGG
>Ga0118677_10004001_pt1 | contig 27233 bp, 16 predicted proteins | sample AliMusrvi5mmetaG_FD_86154 | JGI IMG/M metagenome (GOLD analysis project Ga0118677, IMG submission 86154) | reverse complement strand
AGTTATATTTCATTGTTTTAGTACATATTCCTCCGGAGTCCCAATTTATGATTTGGGACCTTTAAGCCATTTAATAACAAACTGGACACTTAGTTTTAACCTTAGCTTTACATTAAGCCGAACGAGTAGAATCTTAATGAGAAAAAATGATCACTATCACTTTGAAATGACTCAAGCTTATATTTTATGAATTAATAGTTTAACAATTACAATTAAAATTTATGAAACAAAACCCGAATGAATTCTCTGACGGGAACAGCCAAAAACTGAAAAAGCTGTTTTCAATTATGGGCATGCTTTTGTTATTTGTCATGCTTATGTTCAACCAGGCGTTTGCGCAAAAGGAAAGTTCTGTTAAAGGTGTTGTCACCGACAAAAACGGAACTTCACTGCCTGGTGTAACCGTCCTTGTAAAAGGAACCAACATCGGAACTGTTACCAGTTCAAATGGTTCCTATACTTTAAAAGTTCCGGCTACGGGCAAAGTATTGGTTTATTCCTTTATTGGGATGAAATCTGTGGAACAGACTCTCGGAAACCAGACACAAATCAATGTAAAATTGATTGAAGAGTCAATAGGACTGGAAGATGTTGTTGTTGTGGGATATGGTGTCCAGAAAAAGGCAACCCTCACTGGTGCGGTGGAACAGGTAAACAGTCAAGTCTTTGAAAGCAGGGCAGTGACCAATCCTGCTCTAGCCCTTCAGGGTGAAACTCCAGGTCTTGTAGTCACAAGAAATTCTTCACGTCCTGGGAATGAAAGCATCAATTTTCAGATCAGGGGTGCTACCTCAGTTAATGGAGGAACTCCGCTGGTGATTATTGACGGGGTACCGACGATTACCTCGAATGCCTTTTTCACAATGAATCCCGATGATATTGAATCAGTTACTATATTAAAAGACGGAATGGCAGCAATTTATGGGTCAAGAGCTGCCAATGGCGTTATTTTGGTAACGACCAAAAGAGGGAAAGGGGAAATGAAAATTGAATATGATATGAATTGGCGTATGAATTCAATTGGTATAAAGACACCCTCACCTTCAATGGAGCAATATGCTACAATTTGGATCGATGCCAATAAAGAAGAAGCCGTTCCTAATTACTGGGGATGGAAATCACTGGCTAACCTGCAAAATATGCAAAAGGGAATTGAAGGAATCTATTCAACACAATACTGGGGCGATATTTTTATAGGAAAAGGAAACCGGTTCAACGAATTATTCCAGCCCCGCCTTTCACAACAACATACTGTAAGTCTTTCCGGGTCTTCGGATAAAACCAATTACCGCCTTTCTGCCGGTTATGCCGATAATCAGGGAAACCTGGCGACGGCTTACGATGGTCAGAAACAGTACAACTTTAAGTTAAACTATGACTATAAAATCTCGGACAGAGTTAAATTGCAAACCGGGGTAACTTATCAGAAAGATGTTACTTCAGGTCCTGCAAGTGGTTTAGGTTTTGATATGCTTGCAGAAGACCCCCCATTTTTCCCTGCTAAAAATCCTTATGGACAATGGTATGCTAATTTTGGTACCGCAGGGAACAGAAATTCAACAGCAAGTACTACAGATGGTGGCAGGGACATTAAAACAAATGATTTGATTAGGGTTGATTTAAAGGCTACCATTAATCTGATTAAAGACCTGGATTTTGAAGCTGGTGGTTCTATCCAGTCAAATCAGTACCGATGGGATAATTACAACCTGAATGTTCCTTTATACGAATGGGACGGAACACCTGCTCCTTCCAGTATCAATCCGACTTCCAACATCAGAGCCGAGTCAGATAATACCTTCTATCAGAATTATACAGCCCTTTTGCGCTATACAAAGTCAGTAGGTGATCATCATATAACAGCTATGGCAGGTATCAATTCTGAGAAAAATGACTTTAAAGGGTTATATGCTTACCGGACCAATATCGGAAGCAATGGTGTATATGACTTAAATGCAGCACCTACATCCTATCAGGAGGGATCAGGTGGACAAAACCATTGGGGATTTTATTCCTATATTGGAAGGCTTAACTATACTTTTAAAGAAAAATATCTCCTTGAGATTCTTGGACGTCGCGATGGTTCTTCCCGTTTTGCACCTGGATTTCAATGGTCTAACTTTTATAATGTTTCCGGAGGTTGGGTTGCTACTGAAGAAAATTTTGTAAAGAATCTGAATTTTAACGCGCTTAGTTTTTTAAAGATTAAGGGAAGTTACGGAGTAACCGGTAATCAGGTTGGTATCGGACTATACGACTATATTTCTACCATAGGAACAGGCAATGCCGTTTTTGGCAGTACTGCGGCAAATCAAACTTCAGCCTGGTTAAATGGTAGCGGACTCACCAGCAATACACGTACCTGGGAAAGGGTAAACATGTCTAATATTGGTCTTGATATGCGCTTTCTGAACAATCGCCTTTCCGCTTCCTTCGACTCATACAAAAAGGAAAACAACGGTATGTTGATTAACGTGACCTATCCTTCAATCATAGGAGGAACTGCGCCCAAATCAAACAGTGGTGTTTTGGAAGTAAAAGGATGGGAAGCAATCGTTAACTGGAGAGACAAAGTCGGTGAGTTTACTTATAGTGTCGGGTTCAATATTAGTGACAGCCGTAACAAACTTTTATCAATGGTAGGAGCAACTACCTGGAGCGCAGGTAAAGTAGGTACCATCGTGGGTCGTCCGCTGAACTCCTGGTTTATGTATTCTACGGATGGCTATTTCAAAAATCAAGCCGATGTGGATGCATATTATACTAAATATACTGCGACTAAGCAGGGTGAGTTACCTTCACAAACCAATTTGACTCAAAATTTACGTCCCGGAGATGTCAAAAAGAGAGATCTTGACGGAAACGGTTATATCAGTGCTATTGGCGATCCAACCAAAGGAGATAAAGGTGATGTTAAATATATGGGTGATGCGGCACCACACTACATTTTTGGATTGAATCTGGGTGCCTTCTGGAAAGGTGTTGATTTTAATGCATTCTTTCAGGGTGTAGCCGACCAGAAATTGGAGCGCGACGGAACATTAGCTTATCCATTTTGGGCTGTGTGGACCAATTCAAATACATCTTTTACCGGTAAAACATGGACCTCCGAAAATCCTGGTGCCAAATATCCAAGGTTGACAGTGGATCCCACCCGTGCTCAATGGAATTATTTGCATAACGATTTTATGCTGCAAAACAACCGCTATATCCGGTTAAAATCATTGGTCATCGGATATACACTACCTAAAACACTATTCAAAAAAGCGAAAATTGAAAGGGTAAGAGTCTATTTCTCAGGCAACGATTTATGGGAATCGACTTCTATCAAGGACGGATTTGATCCGGAACAGAGTTCAACCTCTCAGAATAACGGCTATCCGTTTATGAGATCCTGGGCATTTGGCTTCAATTTTAATTTCTAGAATATTTATTAATTGAACAGTCAAAAAAATATATTAATATGAAAAAATTATTATTTCTCATAGCCCTGGGCGGTGCAGTTTTACTGACGGGTTCGTGTACGAAAAATTACCTGGATCTGAAGCCCCTGGATCAGCTTACCGAAGCAGCCTATTTTACAACTCCCGATCAGTTTAAATTTGCTACCAACAACTTATATTATGAGATGATTAGTTGGCAGCCAACTGATGGAAGCAGCATTTACGATTTCATGGACTTTGGGTCGGATCTTTCATCCAATGTGGTCGTTGGGTCTACAGTGAACTATGGACGTGGCTCGGTGAATACTCCGAACAACGATATCTATTGGAATAATCCATATACCTATATCCGGAATATCAATATTGTATTAAAGAAAGCAAGCGCTTATACCGGTAATAAATCAGATATCAAGAAGTATGTTGCAGCAGCAAAATTTTTCAGGGCCTGGCAGCACTTCTTTTTGCTGAAACGTTTCGGTGGTGTTCCAGTGGATACGATAGTTATAGATCTAAATTCTGCATTGTTAACCGCAAAGCGGAACAGCCGTTATGAGGTTGTAGATCAAATAAACAGAGACCTAAATGATGCCATAGCAGGTTTGCCTACCGAACAGGCCATTCCTTCAGCTGATAAAGGTCATGTGAGCAAATGGGCTGCCGAAGCGTTTAAAGCTCGTGTTCTGCTATATGAGGCTACCTGGCGGAAATATACAGGAGTTACTACCGATTTTTCAGGCTCTGCCGGAACAGCAACTGATCAGGTTTCACAATTCCTGACTGAAGCAGCAACTCTTGCTAAAGATGTTATGGATAATGGCGGTTATCAATTATGGAATTATAACAGCACGTTAAACAATCGCAGCTCTTATTACCTGTTCAATATCGACGGTTCAGGTTCAAACCCCCTCGGTTTGGATAAAACAACCAACAATGAATTCATCCTTAAAAGCATGTATGATTTTACTTTACGAAAAGGGGGTGCCAATCTCACGCACACCGTTCAGGGTTATATGACACCTAATCGCAAATTGATGGATATGTATTTGTGTACGGATGGGTTACCTGTAGACAAATCACCTCTATTCCAGGGATACTCGAATGTAACGAAAGAGTACCAAAACCGGGATTTCCGTTTATTGGGATATGTTCTTGGAAATGCGGCAGCTCCGGTAACGGGATCAATTAATCTGAACGGGATTTATGGATATGGCAATCAAAAATTTGCAGCCTATAATTATCCAACTTACCGTAATGACCTCCAGGAATCACAGGATTATCCCCAATTACGGCTGGCCGAAGTTTACCTGATTTATGCCGAAGCTTTGGTTGAAAAGAACGGAAGCATCAGTGATGACGATTTGAACGCTTCAATCAATCTGGTGCGGGCAAGAGCGGGAGTAGCTCCGCTGACAAATGCATTGGCAAATGCCAATGGATTAGTCATGTTGAATGAAATCAGACGGGAAAGAACCCTGGAATTGTATGGTGAGAATTCACGGTTTGATGATTTAAAACGGTGGGGTATTGCGGAGACAGAATTAGACCAGAATCTGTGTGGTATGGTAGTTGGAGGAGCCTCTTATCCGACTGAATTCCGAAATGCCAGTGGCGCTGCCACAAGTATCTACCTTCCCAATGCTTATGTCAATGGAGAAGCATCGGTGGCTACCGGAAAAGGGAATCTGAATTGTATCGTGATCGATGCTGCATCGAATCGTAATTTTAAAAGGATGCACTATCTGTTCCCGCTGCCATTAACACAAATACAGTTAAATCACAACCTTGTTCAAAATAACGGCTATTAATCAGTATCTTACGTGTATAAAGGTGCACGTAGGAGAAATAAAATTTTAATAAATTAAAATATTATATATATGAAATCTTTTGTAAAGAAAATCCAATTGATATTGGTGTTGCTTGGTTTAGCAATCATTTACAGCGGATGTAATAAAGGACCGGATATAAAAATTTACTCCTATCCGGCTCCTATTCCGCTCGATTTTACACCCAAAACCGGCTATCCGGGTATTGATGTAACAATTACCGGTTCCAGCTTTGGAACTTATGCAAATGCCGTAAAAGTTTATTTTAACGGGATTAAGGCTGATACGGTAAGGTATTGCGATGATGGCAAAATCGTTGTGAAAGTTCCTTCGAATGGGATTTCCGGGACTGTTACTGTTCAGGTATGGAAAAGTGTTGTTGACCTAAAAGGTGTTTATACCTATGTAGCTCCACCGACGATTAAGTCTTTGAGTGCCAATGCCGGAGCTCCTGGTGATATCATTAGCATTAAGGGAAAAGGTTTTGGTACTGATTTGACTAAGCTTGTCTTGAGTTTTAATGGTACCAATAGCACCTTAAATAGTGTTGTAAACGATACGCTGATTACGGCTACTGTTCCAGCTAATTTCACCTCCGGAAATCTTACATTATTTGTATCCGGGTATTCGGTACCGATTGGAACATTTACCTATCTCACGTTTGTAGCAGCCCCTGTTTATCAGTTGGATTTTGAGGGTAACCTTAACGCTACGATAGGCTCAAATGCCACATATAATCTAGGGGGAGGGCAGCCACTCACTTACGTTACAGGCATAAATGGGAAAGCAGCTTATTTTGCAGGGTATACCTCTTCCGGACAAGGGGATAATGGCCAAACCATTTCACTTCCACAAAATGTTGCACAATATAATGAACTTACAATTTCGTGTTGGGTGCAGTATGATGGCACGGGGCCAAATGCTAATTGGGGAACCCCAGTTTTTAGCATAGGACATACTAGAGGCAATAATATATCGTTCAATGTATCTACAGGATGGCCAACCATGCAAAATTGGATTTCGACAGGTGTTGTCTTTGAAAATGTAACGGGCTTTACCGGATATAGCAGTTATCCTATTAGTACTCAAAAAACAACTGTTGATACAGCATGGCATCATCTCGTTATGACACTGTCGAAGAGCAAACTTGTTGAGAATATCTATTTGGATGGGGTTAATATCGGAACTACAGCTTTACCTGCTGCCTACGACTTAACTGTTTACACTCAGGATCGCGCTTATCTGGGTGCAGGGTGTGTGTCAAATACAGGAGAGCCAGCTTTAAAAGGTGCTATTGATAAATTTCAGGTATATAATTCGGCTTTAACTGCCAACCAGGTCTATACGCTTTATTATAAAAAATAACAATTAGAAATTATCCTTAATATCCGGAGACAACTCGTACTCCGGATATTATTTTTTTCGATCCACAGGATTTTTTATCCTTTAAATACTGTAAAAATTCATTCAAAATGAAGCACCTTCGGTTTTATCTTTTTCTGCCTGCATTGTGTATTTTATTTGCCGGATCTTGTTCGAAGAAAGGGACCACCGGCCCGATAACACCCGTTGATACCATACCTGTCAGTACAATTAAGTATATCGACACACTTTCGGGTAACTCGCCCTTTGTACATCCGGGAGGACTTCATATAACCGAAGACTTTACCCGTATTAAGGCAAATGTAAATGCAGGTACAGAACCCTGGATTTCGGGTTGGAATAAGTTAATCGTGAATTCACATGCCCAGTTAACCTATTTACCCCATCCTACGGTGAAAATAGTTCGGGGAGGTAATACAATAGAAGAACCAGATCCGGACAATTATTCTTACGCTTATAATGATGTTGCAGCGGCCTATCAAACGGCGATCAGGTGGAAGGTTACAGGCAATGCAGCATATGCTGACAAATCAATTCAAATACTGAATGCGTGGGCGGCCACTTGTGTTAAAGTAAGCGGGGATCCTAATGTTGCGTTAGCATTTGGGATTTATGGATATCAGTTCGCTGTGGCTGGTGAATTGATGCGGGATTACAGCGGATGGATGCCTGCCGATTTTCTGGCTTACCAGCAATGGATGCTAAACGTTTTTTATGCTCCAAACCATACTTTTTTGGTTAGCCATGAGAATAGTTGTGTTGACCTTTTCTGGTCAAACTGGGATCTATGCAATTTGGCCTCTGTTATGGCAATCAGCATTTTGGCCGATCAACGCAAAATATATAATGAGGCCGTAAATTATCTTCAACACGGAGCCGGCAACGGAAATATTGTTAAAGCCATTAATTATGTATTTACCGGTAGCGATGCAGGACTTGCCCAATTGCAGGAAAGCGGCCGCGATCAGGGACATGCAACCCTTGTAATCGCATTAATGGGAACCATATTTGAACTGGCCTGGCACCAGGGAGATGATTTTTACGGGTTTGACAACAACCGGTTTCTTAAGGCCTGTGAATATACTGCCAAATATAATGTAGCCAGCCTCCCGGTCCCCTTCCAGAGTTATACCTATTTTGATTGTCATACGACCACAACCCTTACGCAAATCAGCTCAGACTCAAGAGGTACAGTTCGACCCATGTGGGCACTGGTATACAACCATTATGCAAAACGGAAAGGATTAGCAGCCCCTTATTCCAAAATGGGGGTTCAGACAACCCTGCCCGAAGGTGGTGGTGGTGACTACGGACCTAATAGCGGAGGGTTTGACACTTTGGGCTTTGGAACCTTGTTATATTCATTGTAACTGATCAGTTTTCAGATCAAAGTTAATTATAGAATTCAATTTTTTGAATCAAATTATCGCTGTGATGAACCCACTTAAATCCTTGTCCTGTTTATTCTTTTTATGGAGTATCATTTTCTATCAGAGTATTGCTGCAGAAAATCTTACTCCACCCTCCCAATACGAGGTAAAATCTCCTGACGGAGCTTATTCTGTTGGGTTTTTCACGCTTAAAAAAATCGACCATCTGCAGTTGTTTTACAGTATCACCTACAAAGGCAAACCAGTGGTGGAAAAGTCTGCACTCGATATTGTGCTCGATAACCATATTTCAGAACTGGCTATGGGGATCAAACCTGATCCGGACAGCCACTTTGCCGGCAACATGGATTTCGTTGTCCGGAAAGATACTTCAGTGAATACTACCTGGAACAATGCTTATGGCGAACGCAGCACGGTAAAAGACAACTATAATCAATCTTCATTTCTTTTCCAAAAAAGAGATAAAAAAGGGGTCCAGCTTCAAATCGAGATTCGGGCTTACAACGAGGGGATAGCATTCCGCTACCATTTTCCGATGAATCCGGGAGGCCTTTATTATCAGATTATAAAAGAGAACAGCGAATTTGTATTGCCATCCGGTACCAAAGCCTGGTATCACCGGTGGGCACAGGGAACTTATGAATTGCTTTCACTGGAAAACTGGATTGATGAGTCGGAGCGTCCACTGACCTGCGAACTGCCTGATGGATTATATGTTACCCTGACTGAAGCCCAGCTGGTGGATTATCCACGTACCAAATTTAAGCTAAAACCCGGTCAGAATGGAACGCTGGTGACAAGTATTTGGTCACCTGCCGATGCCATTACTCCATTCGATACCCCATGGCGGGTGATTATGGCAGCCGAAAAACCCGGACAACTTCTGGAAAACAACGACCTGTTACTTAACCTGAATAAACCTTCAGTTATTCCAAATACGAGCTGGATAAAGCCGGGAAAAATCATGCGCGAAATAGCGCAAACCAATGAAAATACAAAGGCATCTATCGATTTTGCAGCCGAAAACGGATTGCAATATATTCTTTATGACTGGAAATGGTACGGTTCCGCATTTGATTTCAATTCAGATGCTTCAAAAGTGGCAATTAATCTTGACCTTCAAAAGTGGATTGCTTATGGCAGGGAACGGGGAGTCGGAATATGGCTTTATGTGAACCAGCAGGCCCTACTTAAACAGATGCGTGAGATTTTCCCGATTTACAAAAAATGGGGAATAGCAGGGGTAAAATTTGGATTTGTTGAGGTCGGTTCGCAACGCTGGACTACCTGGCTGCATGAGTCGATTCAGTTGGCAGCAGATAATGGTCTGATGGTGAACATTCACGATGAATTCAGACCTACCGGTGAAAACCGGACCTGGCCCAATATCCTATCCGCTGAAGGAATACGCGGAAACGAGGAATTCCCGTCGGCTACGCACAATACGATTCTGCCGTTTACCCGATTTATTGCCGGGCCTGCAGACTATACCATCTGCTACATGGATAAACGGCTGAAAACCACTCATGCCCATCAGCTGGCTCTTGGTGTGATCTATTTCAGTCCTTTACAAACTCTTTATTGGTACGATAAACCGGAAATGGTTTTCGGGTTAGCCGAAACTGAGTTTTTCAAAAAACTGCCTACCGTCTGGGATGAAACCAAAGTCCTTTCCGGTGAAATCGGGAAATATGCCGCAGTAGCCCGCCGAAGCGGTAAACAATGGTTTGTTGGGGTGATCACCAATAACAATGCCCGAAAAATACCATTGTCTTTTGAATTTCTTACTGAAGGAAAAAAATACCGGGCACATCTCTATTCCGATGATCCGAAATTGAAAACATCCACTCAGGTAAATATTGAGATAAAAGAAGTCACAAGCAAATCGATTATCCAAACAGAACTAATCCCATCGGGTGGTCTGGCAATCTGGATAGAATCTATTGAACAGTAAATAGAAAAATGATTAAAATGAAGATCTTACCGATATCGGCCATAGGCATTTTGATACTGATTTTGACTTTTTCCTGTGCGACAAAGAAAGGAACGGAAATGCCCTGCACCCAAAAAATGCTGGACTACTGCATAGCTAAAACAGTAGTCACGATGAATAGACTGGATAAAACGGATAGTTTTCCGCGAAATATTAATCATGGTCAAACCCAATGGAACAAGGTAAACATTCACGATTGGACGAGTGGTTTTTGGCCGGGAGTTCTTTGGTACGCTTATGAGGCATCCGGTGATTCTGCAATTCTGACTAAAGCTAAAGATTTTACAAACCCTTTAAGCGGGGTCCTTGCTGTGCCGGTTGAAAATCATGATCTTGGATTTATGCTCTTTTGTAGTTTTGGTAATGGTTTTCGCATTACAAAGAACCCGGCTTATAAAATTCTGCTACTTCAGGCGGCCGATTCACTCGCCACGTTGTTTAATCCAAAGGTAGGCACTATCTTATCCTGGCCTGCAATGCGGAAGAAAATGAACTGGCCCCACAACACGATCATTGATAATGTAATTAACCTTGAACTTTTATTCTGGGCTTCAAAAAATGGCGGGACCCAAAATCTTTACAACATCGCGGTGAAACATGCCGAAACATGTATGCATACCCTGATCCGCCCCGATTATACCACTTATCATGTAGCTGTTTTTGATACCATTGACGGCCATTTCATTAAAGGTGTGACCCACCAGGGATTTGCGGATAATTCGTTGTGGGCGCGGGGACAAGCCTGGGGCATCTATGGCTACGCCATGTGTTTTCGTGAAACCGGAAAACCTGAATTTCTGGAAACTGCCCAAAAGCTGGCCGATGTATTTATCAATCGGTTGCCCAAAGATGGTATTCCTTATTGGGATTTTGATGATCCGGTCATTCCGGATGCCCCTAAAGATGCTTCGGCAGCAGCTGTGGCAGCATCAGGGATGCTGGAACTATCCGGATTTTTAAAGGATAACGCGTCCAAAGCCAAATATAAAAACGCAGCAATCTCACTTTTAGCCAAACTCTCATCGGCCGAATATTTAAGTAACGATAAGAATCATTCATTTCTGTTGCATTCTACCGGTCACAAACCGAATGGGAAAGAGATAGACGCATCGATTATATACGCTGATTATTATTATCTTGAGGCTCTGCTGAGGCTGAAGAAGATCGAAAATTAGAAGGGTAATCTCCCACTCACTTATGAAGACACACAACCTGCTGTTTTTGCTTATATTATCAATATCTTTCCTGATTAGCTGCCACCAGGAATCAAGGAAACCGGTTGAATTAAATTACAACTTTACTGAAATCAATAAGAAAATTCAGGAATGGATCGATAATGGCTATTATTCGGGAGCCGGCCTAATAGTCGCAAGGGATAACAGCGTAATATTATTAAAAACATTCGGAAATTACACCTCTGATACAGTGGTTTACGTTGCTTCAGCCGGAAAATGGCTTGCGGCTGCGACCATTGCTGCTGTGGTTGACGATGGCAAACTTTCGTGGAATGATTCAGTTCGAAAGTGGTTACCCGAATTCACAGGAATAAAAGGAGATGCCACACTACGTCAACTGCTGTCACACACTTCAGGCTATCCCGATTATCAGCCACTTCAGGCACATCGTGATGATTATCAGACATTAGCCGAATCAATTGCTCAAATTGTTAATCTTCCGGCAGATACTATTCCAGGTACGGCATTTCATTATGGTGGATTGGCCATGCAGGTTGCCGGTAAAATGGCAGAGCTTGCCTCCGGAGAAAATTGGGAAACCCTTTTTCAGGAAAAGATAGCTAAGCCTTTAGGGATGAAAAACACCCATTTTACACCTGTTCATCGGAGAGAGGGACACAACCCGATGCTTGGCGGAGGTGCCCGGACTGTTTTGAACGATTACGCTTTTTTTTTGAATATGATCATCAACAAAGGCATTTTCAATGGAAAACGGATTATATCTGAAGCTGCTATTTTGGAAATGCAGGCTGATCAGGTTGGTAATGCCAAAGTGGCTGACCATGAGTATGTGGAACGAGTCAGGGCTGAAATGCATCACGGTATCTACGGATTGGGTGAATGGCGCGAAGAATTGGATTCAACCGGGAATGCAGTTTTGATCAGCAGCCCGGGTTGGGCTGGAGCCTATCCGTGGATCGACAAAAAAACGAACACCTACGGCTTTTTCATTACCCATGTGAACGAAGCTAAGGCTAAAAAGGATGGATTCTCATCCTTTTATAACAGCCCGGTCCTGCCAATAATGGTGCGTGACGTATACAAACAGGCAGCGTTACCCGATTCGGTTAAAACTGGATTTTTAGATTTGGGCGATGCCCGGTTATATTACGAAGAGGCAGGGCATGGTGACCCGATTATTTTCATCCACGGCCACTCCTTTGATCATTCGGAATGGGACCCTCAATTCCCTGATTTTGCAAAGAAATTTCGCACAATCCGTTATGATTGCCGGGGCTATGGCCGTTCATCAATGCCCGTAGAAGGCAAGGAATTTATGCATGCAGAAGATTTACTGAAGCTCATGGATAAACTGGGAATTGAAAAAGCGCATCTGGTTGGTTTATCTTTGGGAGGTTTTATTGCGACTGACTTCTTAGCGCTCCACCAGGACCGAGTTTTGTCTGTCACTGCTGCCAGTGGCGATATCTTACCTGTTGCCAGACCCAATGAACCTTGGAGCAAGGAGGGGAAAGCCAAGAGACATGAAGAAATAATTATGTTTAAAACAAACGGCCCGATCAACCAGAAATGGGAATGGCTAGAAAGTTTAATGAAGAATGGGGGGTCTCAATTAAACCGAATAAGACGTCCGGTTTGGGATATGATTTACAAATGGGACCAGTGGCAACCATTACATATTGAACCCCGTTTGCTTTTGGCAAATTCTGTGATCGAAAAACTGAAAAATCAGGAGATTGCAGTTCCGGTCATGGTTCTGACCGGAGAATTCGATGCGGGTTACCCAAACAAATTATTAGAATGTGTCCCTGTAGCCAAACAGGTAATCGTTCCCAATGCCGGTCATCTGAGTAACCTTGAAAACCCGGAGGCATTTACCAAATTAGTGAAACAATTTATATGCAGAAAAACAATTGATTAGCTTATCTTGTAAATTAAATATTCTCAGCATGAAGTCAGTTAACTATTTGTTATTCATTTGGATAATAGGAATAATCCTTTCTGATGCATGTGAAGCGAAGGCCCAGTCGTCCATAAATCAACCTGTTTCTGACCGATTTAAGCCGGGTGAAACTTGGCCCGATAGTAATGGCAACCATATTCAGGCTCATGGTGGAGGGATCATTAAAATAAAAAAGAGTTACTTCTGGTATGGCGAACAACGGGGCAATGGACTCGACCCCAAATACCGCTATGTAAGTTGTTATTCCTCCAAAGACCTACTGAACTGGAAATTCAGGGGCAATGTCGTTAAAATGCTGCCTCCGGATTCACTATCCTCAAACTGGGTGCTCGAACGGCCCAAAGTATTCTATAATGCTGCCACAAAAAAATATGTGATGTATTCTCATGTCGACGACAGGAACTACAAGGTTGCACAGGTGGGTATTGCAACATGTGACACTCCTGACGGAACATTTAAATTTGTAAGAAGGTTTCGTCCGTTAGGGCACGAAAGCCGCGATATTGGTCAGTTTATCGATGATGATGGTACCGCATACCTGGTTTTTGAGGACCGTCCGTTTGGATTCAGAATTGCAAGATTGTCTGATGACTATATGGATGTTGAAAAGGAAATGACCCTTGTAAAAGCTCACATGGAAGGTGGTGCAATTGTCCACTACAATGGATTGTATTATTCAATAGGCTCTGCATTAACAGGTTGGAATGCCAATCCCAACAAATATTCAACCGCTCCTTCCCTAGAGGGTCCATGGAGCGACTTTAAGGATATTGCTCCAGTCAAAACCAATACTTACGGATCACAATCGACTATGCTGATAAAGGTTGTCGGTTCCAAAAAATCGACAGTGATTTTTATGGGGGATATTTGGAAACCTAAAACCCAGTACGATTCCCGTTATATCTGGATGCCACTCGAGATTGGCGACGGTAAATTGTGGTTACCTGAACCAAGGCCCTGGAAATTAAATATTAAAACCGGTGAAGCGACGATCCTTTTTTAAAAATATAACTCTCGGTTCTGCAGGTATTATTTTGATGCCTGGATTCGTGAGAGGGTCGTTTTCTGATCCGGGAAATCTGCTTCTACCTGATTGGGACCAAATTGAAAACTTTTATTTAAATCCTCCTGATTCTTCAAGACCATGGGTATTCTGGATGTGGATGAATGGCAACATCACCAAAGAGGGGATTACCCTGGATTTGGAAGTGATGAAACGGATGGGAATCGGTGGAGCCATCTGCTTTAATAGTGCGGTAGGTATTCCACGCGGTCCTGTCGATTATGCAAGTGAACCTTGGATGGATGCCACAGAACATGCATTAAAAGAGGCTTTACGCCTCGGTTTACAAATCAGCCTGCACAATTCACCAGGGTATTCCGGATCGGGAGGACCATGGATCACTCCCGAAATGAGTATGCAGCAGCTGGTGTGGACCGAAACTCAGATTAAAGGTCAGCAAGCTTTAACATTAAAACTCCCTCAGCCCTTTGCCCGCATGGGCTTTTACCGTGATGCCTTTGTCCTTGCCTATCCATCACTTTCGGTTGAAAATGGGTTGATGCAGGAAAAACTTGGCCGTTGTCTCGCTGATGGGAAAGAAGTCAGGAAAGAGATCTTATTTGATGGCAACTCCGGAACCAAAATCAGGATGGAACCTGTCTCGGGGCAATATTCTACCTTGCTGCTGGAATTTACAGAACCATTCGAGGCGCGCTCCATTACCCTTACCCGTCAGGCTGAGATTCCACACGATTTATTCGATGGTCCGCGCGATCATCCTCCGCGATTTGATCTGGAAACCTCGGAAAATGGGAACGAATTTGTAAAAATCACCTCGTTTAGTTGTCCTGAACTAAGGGCTATGGACACTCCCGCAATGCAGAATTTTGACGTCGTACAGGCAAAGTATTACCGGTTAGTCACATATGATCCAACCTGGATTTCAGGAGTGGAACTCCATTCCGGGCCCCGGTTGGCCGGCTGGCCTGGCAAATCAAGTTGTACCCATGGCAATTATGGGGGAAATATTACAAAAGTTGATGAACAGCTAATAATTTCCCCGGATTCCGTAATCGATATCACCGCTTTTATGGATGAAACCGGACATCTGATATGGGAATCGCCCAGCTACGGTAATTGGACGATTATCCGTATAGGCCACACCACAACGGGCGAAGAACCAGCGGCACACCCTGATGCAGCGAAAGGTCTGGAAATAGATAAATTCCGCAAGGAAGCACTGGATCTTCATCTTGAGAAGTTCTCAATGCTACTTATAAATAGATTGATGAAATATAAAGGGAAAAGTTTTGTTGGTTTTACAACGGATAGCTGGGAGGCGGGTAAACAAAACTGGACTGTGGGGTTTCCACAGGAGTTTGAAAAAAGAAGAAATTATAAACTCACCCTCTGGTTGCTGGCTATGACAGGGAGAATAGTCGGAAGTATAGATCAAACAGAGCGGTTTCTTTGGGATACCCGTAAGACACAAGCCGAATTATTGTCCGCAAATTACTATGGCCATTGGCAGGATTGGTGTCATGACCAGGGATTACAATACCATGCAGAACCTTATGGTGATGGCAACTTCGACAGTCTGGAAATCGGTCAGCACCTCGATGTTCCAATGGCTGAGTTCTGGACCCGATATATTTACGGAAGTGATGTCACCTCCAAACAAGCTGTCTCGCTGGCACATGTATACGGAAAACAGGTGGCAGCTGCAGAAGCCTTTACAGGTATGCCGGCCACTTCCAAATGGACAGACTATCCGTACTCGTTGAAAGCTGAAGGGGACTGGTTTTATACCCTGGGAATTAATCGGCTTGTATTCCATACATTTGTTCATCAACCATATACCACAGGCTTCCCCGGAATGACTATGGGGCCTTTTGGCACCCATTTCGACCGCAATAGTACCTGGACTGATCAGGCGCACAGTTGGATCGGGTACATCCGACGCGTTCAATATCTTTTGCAGCAAGGTCAGTCAGTTGCCGAGGTCTGTTATTTTAAAGGTGATGAGCCTCAATCCGGGGTTCCCGATATTTATCCGATGATGCCGGATGGTATTGTTGGCGATGTGATTGGGCGGGATGCTTTGTTCACCCGCTTTTCCATTCAGGATGGAGAAATTGTATTGCCTGACGGTATGAGGTACTACCTGTGCATCCTCGCAAATGTTGCGGCAATTTTGCCGGAAACATTGAATCGGCTCAAAGAATTAGTGGAACTGGGAATGACATTGGTCGTAATGAGTAAACCGGATAAATCATTGGGACTTTCCGGAACCGATCAGGAAGTAAAAATGCTCACAGATCAGTTATTCGGAAAACTGGACGGGTTATCTGTAAAACAGGCACAGAAAGGTCTTGGAAAAATATTTTGGGGCATCTCCCTCAAGGAGGTTTTGAAACAACTGTCAGTAATTCCGGACTTCCTCTATTCCTCAGAAAACCAGGATGCAGCCATTCATTATACGCATAAAAAGCTCGGTGACTGCGAACTCTATTTCATTTCGAATCACCGGAGAAGAAAAGAGAAAATCGTTTGCTCGTTCAGGATTATTCATAGACTACCCGAAATCTGGGATAGCGAAACTGGAGAGATCATTTCAGCGGTGAGCTTCGAAGTCGTTAACGGGCGTTTACAAATGCCCTGGGAATTGACACCTGCCGGATCATCCTTTATCATCTTCCGCAAGAGAGCTGAAGCGGGAATTTTGCAACAAGTCTCAAAAGACGGTGTGGTTTTGTTTGCCAACCGGAATTTTGAAAAACCAGTTTTCGCCAGGTATGCTGAAGTTCAGAATAATTTCAGTATTTCGTTATGGGCCAAGCCCGACACCATTGCACATAGTGGCCGAAATATGTTGTTTCATCCGTCGGAAGGAGAACTAATCTATGGTCCGGGACATTCTGTATGTGGTCTGGGCGCCGGGCAAAACGGGGTTTTTGTATATGAAAACACGCAGGGTAAGGCTCACAAGGCATTGACATACAATAATCAGCTGGAAGGTTGGACACATTTGGTTTTGTCCTATAAGCAAGGAGTTCCTGTATTGTTTGTAAATGGGCAATTTGCTGTACACGGAAAAAATTCTGGCAATATCGTTCATCCGGGATTGGAAACACAAGTTTCAAATGATCAGTTTACCACTTATTTTGAAGGGAATTATACCAAACCTCAATTGCATAGAGTGGTTCTCACTGCTGATGAAATTAATAAGTTGTATAAACGAGGGTTACCTGATTTGGATTTATTATCGCCTTCAGGATTTAAAACCGACAAACAAGGAAAATTATCCGCCTGCTTCATTCAAAATGGGAAATATGAATTGGTGAAGAATTCGGGAGATAAAGAACTGTTAAAGATTGAGAGTTGCGGTGAAAGGGTACTGACCGGACCATGGAGTGTAAGGTTTCCTCAAAATAGCGGTGCACCTGAACAGATAGAATTGCCGGCTTTGATTTCCTTAATCAGACACACCGATCCCAATATCCGGCATTTCTCCGGGACCTGCATTTATCATTATCAATTAGATCTTGCTGCAGCCAATTTTACGCCCGGAAGAAAATATTTCCTCGACCTGGGACGCGTGGAAGTGATTGCCAAAGTGATTGTTAATGGTATCAAAGCTGCCACTTGCTGGAAAGAACCTTATGTTGCAGACATCACCAAACTTGTAAATAATGGAGCAAACGAGATTCAAGTGGAGGTGACTAACCTGTGGCCCAACCGACTCATCGGGGATGAACAGTTACCGGTTGAAAACGAATACAGCAAAGATCGTTTCATCACAAAATTTCCTGAATGGTACATCAAAAATCAGCCAAAACCAGGCAAACGGATTTCCTTTTCAGTGTGGCACAATTTCGAAAAAACCGATCCGTTGCTGGAGTCCGGATTACTTGGGCCGGTGAAACTGATTTTAGGAGAAGAACGAATATTATAAGGAACGAAAGCCTGACAGGGTTTCAATACCTTTCAGTGCGTAATATTAATTAAATGTTGATTTAGAATGAAAATCCTTCCCGGGAAACTGAAGATTGTCCTGTTGCTTGTTGGCTTGCTTGTCCTCATCCGGCCAGCCTATTCCCAAAAGGAGATAAAACAGTCTGAATCAACTTATATTTCCTCAGTGCGGAAGTCTGATAACGGTGATGGAACCTATGCAAATCCTGTTTTATTTGCCAATTATTCCGATCCGGATGTCATTCGTGTGGATGATGACTTTTTCATGACCCCATTCAGATTTAATGATTCACCGGGTTTGCCAATTCTGCACTTCAAAGATCTGAACTGGCGCAAAAATTGGATTGTTCTGCACAACTGAACCTGGAATCCGGAATGGCGGTTATGCAGATTTTACATGGTACCGAATGGATAAATAAAATAAATAGAAATATGAGAAATAGAAAATATTCCAAAAGCGTAAGACTAATATTATTCTTTATTACATTGATATTTAACATTTTGCCATTCGGGGAAAGGTGGGGAGGACTCTATGCACAGTCACATTATCCGGGGCAGCATCAGGATAAATTAAAATCAAAGGAGACAGTGCCAATGAAAGCTTATGCTTTCGATTTGGAGGATGTGAAATTGCTCAACTCCCGTTTTAAAGAGAATATGGAGCGTGAGAGTGCATGGATTCTCTCGATCAGTGTAAACCGGTTATTACATAGCTTTCGGACCAATGCCGGGGTTTACAACGGACCTGAGGGTGGCTACGATGGTATCCGAAAACTGGAGGGTTGGGAATCGCTGGATTGCGAATTACGCGGCCATACAACCGGACATGTCTTATCCGGACTTGCACTTCTTTACGCTTCAACCGGAAACGAAGCCTACAAAATAAAGTCTGACAGCCTTGTACGTGCTTTGGCAGATGTTCAGAAGACGATTAATCAAAATGGATACCTGAGTGCTTTCCCGCAGAACCTGATCGACCGGAACATTGCCGGGCAGCCTGTTTGGGCGCCATGGTATACGCTGCATAAAATATTATCCGGACTCATGGATCAATACCTGTACTGCAATAACCTTCAAGCCTTGGATGTAGCAGAAAAAATGGCGATGTGGGTACACCATAAACTGGCGACAGTTACTCCGGAACAGCGAAAAATGATGATTCGCAATGAATTTGGTGGGATAAATGACTCCTTTTATACCTTATATGAAATAACAGGCAAAGCGGAATATAAAACCCTATCCGAGTTTTTCTACCACGATGAGATGCTTGATCCGTTAATGAATCAGGTAGATAACCTAAAAGGGAAACATGCAAATACCTATATTCCCAAACTTATCGGCTTATCACGGGCTTATGAATTGGGTGAGGCAGAAAAAAATATAACCATCGCCCGGTTTTTCTGGAACACAGTTATTAATCACCATTCATTTTGTACCGGGAGCAACAGCGACCGGGAATCATTTTTTGAATCTGATCATCAATCGGTGCACCTGACAGGGTACACAGGGGAATCGTGCAATGTTTATAATATGCTCAAACTCACTCGTCATCTTTTTTGTATTGAGGGAGATGAGAAATATGCAGATTATTATGAGAAAGGACTTTACAACCATATTCTGGGACAACAGGATCCGGAAACCGGGATGATCGCCTATTTCCTGCCTATGCTTCCCGGCGCACATAAAGTTTATAGCACCCGCGACAGTTCGTTCTGGTGCTGTGTAGGGACCGGTTTTGAAAACCAGGCCAAATACGGAGAGGCCATTTATTATCACAACGACAAAGGGCTGTTTGTCAATCTGTTTATTCCTTCGGAACTGAACTGGAAAGAGAAAGGATTTAAGTTGCGACAGGAAACCAGGTTCCCGGCAGAAGAAACTACCCGGCTTACAATCGAATCAACAACAGCGGTTCAGGTGCAAATCTACTTCAGATATCCAGAGTGGGCAACTTCTGGAGTTGCAATAAAGATTAATGGTAAAACAATTAAGGTGAAGCAAAATCCCGGGAGTTATATCACCATTGACCGTGTATGGAAAAACGGCGACAAAATGCAGGTGACCTTTCCCATGAAACTTCAGCTAAAAGCATCTCCTGACAATCCAGATATAGTCTCAGTATCTTATGGTCCTCTAGTGCTGGCTGCAAAAATGGGAACCGAAGGGATTGAGAAACCGGCCCCGTTTTCCAATCCAAAGCTGCATAACGATTATTACACCTATAATTATCATGTTCCGGCAACCCTTTCAAATACCCTGAATGTAAAGGGAAAGCCGGTAAACGAATGGCTGAAGCCGGTTGATAATCAACTTCTGACCTTTAAAACGGTCCATGCGGCCACAGGAGAAGATTATACATTTGTACCACTGTTCGATCTTCATCATGAAAGGTATGTTGTTTACTGGAATTTAAAATAGTTGGATATGAAATTTACTCAAAGAGTTTTAAAATATTGGATCTGTATAGTTGCACTTTCTGTGACTCCGCTTGCTTCCATTTCTGCTGTATGGCAATGGTCTGTTCCCGTTTCAGGAGTCATATCGGGTGAAACAAACGATCATCCGCGCGCCTTCCTGTGGATACCCGAGAATTGCAAACAAGTCCGAGCAGTAATAGTCGGCCAGCACAACATGACTGAGGAGGTAATCCTGGAACATCCTGAGTTTCGCCGTGCAATGACTGACCTTGGAATCGCAGAGGTTTGGGTGACTCCCGGGTTTAATTTCCTTTTCGATTTTAACAATGGCGCCGGTTTGCAGTTTGAAGAGATGATGAAACAGCTGGCCCAGGAATCGGGCTACACCGAACTGGAATTTGCTCCGGCAATCCCCATTGGACATTCGGCATGTGCCAGTTACCCCTGGAATTTTGCAGCATGGAATCCGCAACGAACGTTAGCAATACTTTCGATTCACGGGGATGCCCCGCTGACAAATCTCACCGGCAGCGGACGCCCGAATCCCAACTGGGGAAACCGTTCGCTTGCGGGTGTTCCCGGATTAATGGTTGAGGGTGAATATGAATGGTGGGAAGCCAGAGTGCAGCCGGCACTCGACTTTCAGCAACGGTTTCCCGATGCGACCATTTCATTTTTATGCGATGCAGGGCATGGTCATTTTGACACCTCCGACGAATTGATTGGTTACCTGTCATTATTTATTAAAAAGGCAGTTCAATACCGGCTACCCAAAGAATCTCCTATTGACAAACCGGTAAAACTTAGAACTCTGAATCCGCAAAATGGTTGGTTGAAGGAGCGATGGAAACGAGATGAAAAACCAGGTGTTCCTTCTGCACCTTATTCCCGGTATACAGGACCACGAAAAGATGCATTCTGGTATTTTGATAAGGAGATGACCGAGGCAACCGAAGATTCGTACAAAAGAGTCAGGGGAAAAAAAGAACAGTACCTGGGGTTAAGTCAGGAAGGCAAATTGCTACCTTTTAACCCAAAATTGCACTCCCGGATTGTTGGAAATTTTTCGCCCGAAGCTGATGGCCTGACATTCCATATTAATCCTGTTTTTACAGATACTTTGAGAAGTGTCGCCGTAAATGACCATGCCAAAGGAGAACCCATTATCAGTCGTATTTGCGGCCCGGTTACTAAAGTTAACGACACCACCTTTACTGTTCGCTTTTACCGGATGGGATTCAACAACGATAGACGTACTAACGATATCTGGTTACTGGCAAGCCACCCGGGGGATGAAAATTACAAGAGTACGGTCCAGCAATTGAATATCCGGATTCCGCTGCGGAATAACCAGGGAGCAGAACAGCGAATCACATTTGCTGCGATACCCGATATCAAACAGAATGTTAAATCACTAACTTTATCCGCTTCATCCAACAGGAAAATGCCGGTCTTTTTTTACATTCAGGAAGGACCTGCGGAGGTAAAGGATGGGAAAGTGTTTTTTTCAAAGATTCCTCCACGAAGCAGATTTCCAATCAAAATAACAGTAGCAGCCTGGCAATATGGCCGTGCGGTGGAACCTAAAATTCAAACAGCTCCGCCTGTATTTCAAAGCTTTAATATCATAAAATAAATCATCGCACTTAAAAGTTCCGGCACCATGAGAATTCTTTTATTATTTATTGCGATAATTGGCTTGAGTATTTCAGTCCAGGCACAGAAACACAAATACCTGTTGCATACCGATGCGAACATTCAGCGATTGAAAGATCAGATTAAAAGTGACCCGGAAGTGAGACAGGCGTGGGAGAACCAGCTTAAAAAGGCTGAAGAGATTCTGAAAAGAGAGCACTCCGGAGCACCCGATCTGCAGGAACTTGGACTGGCATACCGTATGACAGGAGATGTTCGTTTTGCTGAACTGATCAAAAAAATACTGCTTGAGGTGACCACCCAGGAATCATGGGAAGGTGAAGATCTGCTGAAACGTACCCCTCAATGGAAAGGTGGTCTGGGAACTGCCCACACCAGTTTCTATGTTGCAATCGGATACGACTGCGCCTATAATTACCTTTCTCCTGCAGAACGGAAACTTATAGCTGAACGTATTGTGAAAGTGGGAATTAAACCGGCACTAAATGACTGGCTTACCCCGGAAACCAATATCCATACCTTTGATACGATGGGGCATAATTGGTGGAGCGCCTGTGTCGATATGGCCGGGTTTGCAGCTCTTGCTGTAAAAGATGAGATTCCAGATGCCGTAAAGTGGGCAGAAGATATTTCAGAAACAGCAGCCGAATGGGTCAATTTCTCCGGAAATGTGATGGATAACAAACCGGTAAGTTTCGATCGTGACGGTGGGTTTTATGAAAGTATCAACTATGCAGGTTTCGGATTTTCACAATATTTGCTGTTCAGGCTGGCATTTCAGAATGTTCTCCCCAAGTCTAAATTGCCGGATATTCCTGTAATGGGAAAGATGGCCGATTTCTTTATTCAGACCACCTATTATGCTGCTAACGGACCAATGTCAATCAATTTTGGAGACAGCAATCTCAAACGGAATGGTAACTCATGCGTCATTTTGCTTTGGAACCTGGGATTTCAAAGTGATCGATATGCATGGTATCTGAAAAAGACAGAACGGGGAATTGATAAGGAAGGGTTGGAAATGGACACCCCAAACGGACTGATTTTGCATCCCGATTTGCCAAAAACAAAGGATCTCAAATTGCCGGACTTGCCTGAATCAAAACTATTTTCAGACATGGGCTGGGCTACATTGCGCGATTCATGGAGTGACGATGCCACGATGCTCGGTGTCAAGTGCGGGTTTACCTGGAATCATGCCCATGCAGATGCCGGCTCCTATATCCTTTTTCATAAGGGTAAAAACCTGATCATCGATTCCGGAAATTCGTGGTATGGAAGCCCCCTGTATTCTCAGTATTATTGTCAGAGTGAAGCTCACAACGTGGTACTTTTCAATGGCAAAGCCCAAAGCCGTAAAGACCCTTATTTTGGGGTGAAGAATCCGGGTCACCTCTATAGTCTTCTGGATGCCGGTAAATTGAAATACATTTACGCCGATGCCACAGGTCCGACATCCCAATGGTTTATGCGCAATTTTCGTCATTTTCTGTGGATTGGTGATGTGATACTGGTGATCGACGATCTCCAATCTTACGAACCCGGCAAATTCGAATGGTTGCTCCATTATAACGGGGAATCGAAACGACATGGTCTCGATTTGTCGGTGAAGGAAGGCGATGCTGAAGTGCTTGTGCGCCCGTTATATCCCGAGACATTTCCGGACGGTGGGTTGCCTCATGACTTTCCTGAAAAAATGCGATTGGAAGAAAAACAGGGTTATAAGGACCACGAGCCGGAAATGAAACAAACCTATTGGTCAGTCAGCCATTTTCAGGATACCGACCGCACAAAGTTTGTTACCGCAATTATCCTTAAGGATGACCGGAACAAAGCTAAATTACCCAACATTGAGAGGTTTGACGGAAAAAACTTTCAGGGGGTAAGAATAACCCAAAACGGGAAAACCACAGAGATTTATCTTAATCTTTTGGCTGACGGGCGTATCAAGCACCGTAACAGCCTGAACCTGATGAATGGCTGGGATACCGATGCCTACCTCATGGCTTTGACATTCCCGGAAGGCTCGGACACAAAAGAACCCAAAAGAATACAACAGCTATTTATCGCCGACGGAAGTTACCTGCGAAAGGAGGGGAAACCGATTATCCATGCACTCTCCAAATTTTTCGCAATAATTGATTTTGAGGGGGATAACAGGACAATTAAGTTTGAAGGACAACCAGTAGTTAAGGTACTTATAGCAGCAGATAAGAATCCTTCTTCTGTAACCTTTAATGGAAGAAAACAAAAAGCCACTTACCATTCAGAAACCAAAATGATTGAATTAAACGTACACCTTTAAAGTTAATTAGGTATTTAATACTATGAATTACCTAGAATTAATGGCTTTATCAAGATTAAACTTCTCCCCCAGAATCATAATAATCTTCCTTTAGCTGTATTTCTGAGAATAATTAAAAACCTAATCCGTAGAAAAGTTAATTATTCCAGAAAATGTATTTTTACAAAAAATTAGTATTAATAATCAGTTAATGGGAGAGTCAGTTTCTTCGGGCAATTTACCTATTTGAAAATTATGGAAAAATCTCAACAAGAATGGTCACGGCGAAAGTTTATAAACATGTTAACCGGGACGGGGGCATTCATGATATTGAACCCGCGTTTGTCCTGGGCTGTTGATGAAGTCGACCCTCGAATAGCTGCAATAGTAGCCAAAACAACAGGAATCGATACACATAATCATATTGATGTTCCTCTAAGTGCAAAAGAGTCGCCCGGTCCAAAAATCGACCTGGCCGGTGAAATTTCGAAGTCTGGTTTGTCGGCTATCTGCATGACATTTGCCGTTGATTATCAGCAACTTCGCAATCCAGGCGAGGCCTATGACCGGTTTATAAACGGATTGAATGCTATGGATGTGGTGCTGGAAAGTAACAATATGAAGCGCTCTTTAAACCTTGCAGACCTTCGTTCTGCTCAAAATAATCATAGTTTAACTGTCATTCAATCAGTTGAGGGCGCCCACTTTCTTGAAGGGCATCTGGATCGACTCGGAGTCGCATATAGCCGGGGATTGCGACACCTGGGACTACTTCATGACAGCGATGCATCCGTGCCACTAGGTGACGTTTATACAAACACACCAAAATGGGGTGGACTAACCGATTTCGGAGCAGATGTCATCAAAGAATGTAACAAGCTTGGCATTCTGGTTGACCTTACCCATGCGAGCAATGCAACGATAAACGCTGCCCTAAAAGTTTCATCCAAACCGGTACTTATTTCTCATACCGGACTCAATACCTGTTTGGGGCAGAATGAGTTCATGGCCAAAATGATGCGCCCAAGACTCATCAGTAAGGAGCAAGCTAAAATTGTTGCAGACGCTGGCGGAGTAATTGGTGTATGGACACACCTGGCAGAAACGCCACTGGAGTATGCGAGGAATGTCAGAGCTATGGTCAACATCATCGGAATTGACCATGTTTGCATTGGTACCGATACCAAGCTAACTCCTGTTTACAGACCTGCAGGTGGCTTCGGCCCTAAACCGGATGACCGTTCTCCCCAGCCTGGCGGTGGCATTCCCGTTAATACCCCGGTTGCCCGTCCACGAGATAATAATAGCCACAATGGCCCCGACGGAGATAAAAACAGCCACAGAATCGGCGAACGCACCAACGAAGCCTGGAAGGATCAAAATGCCGGTTTTTATTACACAGTGATTGATGCAATGTTAAAAACTGGCTTCACCGAAGATGAAATCGGGAAGATAGGTGGTGGTAATTTTTGCCGGATATTTGATTCAGCCACTGCAGGTCACTTCTAATTTAATCTGTTGACGTGTCCAAAAAAATTGTTGGTTAAAAGTCTTCCTCGTTTTCGGATATGGAACGAATACCCCGGTTTTTAAGGAGAAATATTGAGCATCTCTAAGCAAACCGAAATTCTTCTTAATTAACCATTTTTACCGATTATTCTTTATCTTTAGTACGGCTTAGAAATAGATCTGAACATTGGCTTGTCATACTACAAAATGTCGATATAAAATGACGGAGAATTCAAGTCACACAATTTATTTAAAACTAGCTGCCAATTATTTAACGTAGGCATTGAAGCATATTTCCATGCAGGGCTATTCATGACATTCGCAATTTTATAACAAATCTCTGACTATGAAAAATACTCAGTTGTTATTTTGCAAAATGATGCTTATAATTCTTTGTTCCCAATCATCACTTTATGCCCAGAAGTTGAGGCCATCAAAGAATTTGCCAATCATTGAATCCAAATCGGTTGGGAACGCTGATTATTATGTAATTTTATTAACCGGAAATGGAGGTTGGAGGAATCTGGTACAATCAATTACACATTATCTGAATGGAAAAAATGTATCCGTGTTGGCCATCAACACCAAGAAATATCTTTGGATAGAAAAAAAGCCAGCTCAGATAGGGTGTGATCTTGAAACACTTATTGACAGGTGCAATGCTAAATGGGGACAAAAAAAAGTTGTATTTATGGGTTATTCAATGGGTGCAGAAGTACTGCCATTTGCCGTAGATTGCATGAAAGCCACATACAGAAACGAAATGAGCGATCTGATCTTAATTGGTCCCTGGCAAAAAGTTACCTTTAAAGTTAAACTTAGGGATTACTATCTTGAAGTAAACAAAGGAACAGATCTATATTCCGAACTATTGCAATTGAAAACAAAAAAGGCCTACATAATCTGCGATGACAATGCATTTTCCATTTGCCACAAAGACCTGGGGGGAGTAATCGACCATGACTTTTTAAGAGGTGGTCATCATTTCGGAGGTGACTATATTACTCTTTCAAAGCTAATTGGGAAAAGATTAAAACTGGAATAATGGTTTGGTTCAGTTAATTGACCTTAAGTTTACCTCATCAAACTTCGGTTGAATTTTTATTTTCATAAAACATATTCATAAAACCTATTGGCAAACGTAATATCCCAAAAGACCAATAAATATTGAATAGGATTAGATTGTAGGATAATAAG
>Ga0118677_10004000_pt1 | contig 27239 bp, 19 predicted proteins | sample AliMusrvi5mmetaG_FD_86154 | JGI IMG/M metagenome (GOLD analysis project Ga0118677, IMG submission 86154) | reverse complement strand
TTTGTACCAAATTAAAATAGTAAAGGAGACCTATCCAAGTAATACCTGCTACAAGGTGAGCCCAACGTGCAATTCCAGGTAAAAAATCCATGATTTATGCTCCCACCAAAACGTGCTTAACAATTAAATATAGTGCTAAGGTCAGCACCAAACCTGCAACAACCGTGCCTGAAATAGAATCTAATGGATTTTTCATCGTACAAATCTCCTAGGTGATTAGTGTGTTGTTAAATTAGGTGTTATTTTTAATTGACTACTAGGTGCGAGAGTAGCCGAAAACCCTTAAATTGGCAACTGTCTAGGCTTGTCATACTTTGCATAAATTGCATTAAATCAACACTTAATTTGACTTAGAGCAATTATTTGAACAGATTGTAACCTCCATTTAAAGTGACGCATTATTCATGTTGTGATAGTTAACTACCCGATTTAAGTGAACATGGCCGATAGCATTTCTATTTGAGCTGTTTTTGTGCGATATTGGCTCATGAAATTTTTGATTAGTCTGACTCACTTTAAATTCACTGGGCACGCCCTACCTAAACTTGGAAGTTTATGGATGTTAGTCGCTGCATTAGGCTTTGCCATCATGGGGGCTTTGGTCAAAGTTGGTGCGCAAAAATTCAGCAGTGCTGAACTGGTTTTTTACCGATCACTATTCGGCCTACTGGTAATTTGGCTATATATTTTCACCAGAAAACTACCGATCGCCACGCCTGTTATGTTTAAACAAATGTCGCGCGCTTTAGTTGGCTTTGCATCGCTTGTACTATTTTTCTACGCGATCTCGCATTTGCCATTAGCGACTGCCATCACGCTCAACTACACATCGCCTTTATTTTTAGCCTTATTAACTCCTTTTTTACTGCATGAAAAACCAAAAAAAACATTATGGCTCGGCCTAGTTCTTGGTTTTTTCGGGGTGACATTGTTACTTGAGCCGAATTTTAATAGTAAAGATTGGCTTGCCGGAAGCTTAGGTCTACTTTCAGGCTTAGGTGCAGCATTGGCCTATGCGCACGTAAAGCAGCTAGGTCAATTAAATGAGCCCGATTGGCGTACGGTTTTTTACTTTACTCTACTGTCCACTATAGGTGCTGGCTTATGGATGTTATTTGCTCAGTTTCAGCCACTAGCGTGGCGCGACTTACCAGTCCTATTAGGTTTAGGTCTATCTGCCACCATCGCGCAACTCGCAATGACGCGCGCCTATCGCACCGGAGACACATTGGTGGTCGCAAGCCTTGCCTATATCACAGTTGTGTTAGCTAGCCTCATTGCTGCAATTTGGTGGCAGGAGCATTTAAGCTTAGATGCCTATATAGCAATAGGTTTGATTGTTTTAAGTGGCATCATCAGCATGCGTTCAACACGCTAACGGCTTCCTAGTCTCAATAAGACTTAGGTGCCATGTGCTAATTTATTAAGGGTCAATGAGTCCACTACGCATTGCAATCAGGGCAATTTCAGCTGAATTATTTGCATTCAGTTTTTGCTTAATATTGTATAGATGAGTGCCAACAGTGCGCGGACTTAAGAATAAAGTCTCAGCAATTTCATTGGTAGTTTTACCTTTCGCCAAGGCCATAAACACCTCAAACTCACGTGGCGACAATACATCTACCGGATTTTGATTGCCAGACAACTGTTGGATTGCCATTTGCTGCGCAACACTTGCTTCTAGATACTTCTTGCCAGAAGCCACCGTACGTATCGCTTTAATTAGTTCTTCTGCTGCACTGCGCTTAGTTAAATATCCCATTGCGCCCGCATTTAATACGCGCTTTGGATGTACAGAATCCTCATGAGCTGACAACACCAAAATCTTAGCAGCGCCATCTTTAGCCAAAATACGTTCTATCGCTTCCAACCCCCCCATGCCCGGCATAGTGATATCCATCACGACTACATGAGGTTTGAATTCCATATACCGCTGTATGCCATGCTCGCCACTTTCGGCTTCGGCCACGACTTTAATATCAGCATCCATCTCTAGTAACATTTTAAAGCCCATGCGAACTACAGCGTGGTCATCGACCAGCATGACGTTAATAGGACTCATCTTGTTTTTCTCCGGGTATTTTCTTTATATTATTAGCTAGGGCAAAGCTTATAGACGCTAAGTTCAAACTATTTTTAATTTGCAGTTATTGGGGCAAAGATTGATTAGGAATGATGATTGCAATCGTCGTGCCTTGATTCGGTGCCGAGTGTACATTAAAACTGCCATGTAATGCTTGTACGCGTTCTCGCATACCTAGCAAACCAAAATGTTGGCTTTGATCTACCGCCTCAAAATTCATACCGATGCCATTATCTTGAATATGTAACCGCAACTCTCCGTCACGCGATTTACTCAGTGTAATGTCTATGGTGGATGCTTGCGCATATTTTAGTGCATTATTAAGCGACTCCTGCACGATGCGATAGATATTAATGCTAACGGTTTCTCCTGAGCTATAAAGATCACCTGTTAGCTCTAAGCTAATTTTAATTTGTGGATTTTGTTCCTGATAGGTACTGACCACATCCCTCAACGTCTCGGCTAAACCTAGGTTATCTAAGGCGCCGGGGCGTAACTGGCGCACAATATTATGCATGCCATCATAAATTTGATTCGCTGCCGACACAATCACATTGGCATTTGCTTCAATATCAGACATCCCAGGGCTACTTATATTTGCCTTAGCTTTATTAGTAATGCCAACCGCAAACGTTTTAATTGCAGTCACATACTGCCCTAACTCATCATGCAATTCACGCGCCAAACTACGGCGCTCCTCCTCGATATGCTCTTGAATTAGATGTGTTAATTGACGATTTTCTTCCAACTGCCGCTCCGCGGTGAGCGATTCCGTCATGCGATTTAAACTATGTCCAATCCGCTCAAATTCTGGCAGAGGGAATACAGGTAACCGTGTCGTCAAATCTCCCTTTTCTATTCTATTAATGGCTTTTAGAATCATGCCTAATGGCTTAAGGGATTGACCCAGCGCCCAGTACACCACCCCATTTAATAAAATAAAGAAGGCCATGCCTAACCAAAACAAATAACTGACCTTACCCCAAGCTTCACGTATAGCACCTAAAGGCTGTGGCGTAATTTCTAAACGCCCAAAACGCACCAATCTTGCCACAGGCTTTTCATGTGGATCAAGCAAATCAATAAACCATTGCGGCGGATTTTGATTAGCGCGATATTTTGATGGGGGAGATTGATACAGCAAAACACCCTGCATGTTATAAAGCTTAATATCATTGCTACGCACATGCCCCAATGACTGTAAAAATCGTTTTAGCACGTCATGGGTATAACCCCAATCAGGGTTCTGCACTGAGCTAATAATCACCGTATCTAACAACTGCGTCGTTACCCGCGTTGCAGACTCAACCCCCTCTTGAATTGAGGATTTTGTGCCTTTAATAATGACATATCCAACAGCCAATAAAAAAAGTAACAATAGGGCTGTAATCAGTAAATTGAGTCGTAATCGTAAATTCATATATTAAAGCGACACCGTAGTTTTTAGTTTAGCCAATCACAATCAAATGGCCGTTCTTAGATTTAAGTCTATTCATGCTAACACTTCAGTGAGTACAAATCGTAATGGACTTCGCCTGCACATGAAAAATCACCCCTCAAGGCATGCAAAACACATGCTGCCATAAAGCGCTTACAGATACAGCATAATTACTTACCTCGGACAAGGCTACACGCAAATGACTGGCGCCTTGAAGTTTAAGCTTGTGCTGAATATGCCTAAATTCCCGATAAGCCACGACATTTTGTTCAGCTAAATCTGACTCAATAATATTCAGCTTTGCAAGCATTCTTAATAAAGCAATATTGCCAATATTTTCTGTGAGTTGCGGATGTTTTTGTGCGTGTGCCAAAACCAAATATTGCACCAAAAACTCCACGTCTATAATGCCACCTACGCTGTGCTTAATATCAAACTCACTCGCAGAAAGATGTTGCGCGGCACGCATTTTGGTCCGCATATCCATCACCGCTAACTTTAGCGACTGTAGGTCACGCGACTGCGTCATAACCTCAATACGTATTTTTTCAAAAGCGACGCCTATAAGACAATCACCCGCCACAAATCGTGCTCGGGTAATCGCTTGATGCTCCCACACCCATGCCTTATTTAATTGGTAATCTCTAAATGCAGTCACACTGCTTACTAACAAGCCACTATTACCATCAGGTCTTAGTTGTAGATCGGTTTCATATAACAAGCCCGCTGAAGTTAGACTATTGAACCAATTATTAATGCGCTGTGCAAAGCGCGCATACACTTCGCCCGCCTGAGGCGCATCATCATCGTAAAGAAAAATAATATCCAAATCCGAAGCGTATCCTAACTCTCTTCCACCGAGTTTTCCGTAACCAATCACAGCAAACTTTGGTATATCTAAATGTTTCCCAGGCACTAACGGCCAGATGGTTTCTAAGCTCACACTTAAAATCAACTCCGCCAACCCGCTTAAGTAATCAGAAAGGGTTTCCAACGCTAATTGACCGTTAATATCTTGCGCTGCACAGCGGAAAACATTTGCATGTTTGAAGTGACGCATGATATCCATTTGCCTTTCGACGTCACCCTCGGCGAGGGCTAAGCGTTGCAACAACTCGGTACGCAATAGCTTGAAATTAGGTTGAGCATAGGCTAGTTGCGATTGCGCTGTAGTAGCAAATCCATCCATAGTCAATACTTCATCAAGCAATATGGGATGCTGATTTAAATAGTTAGCCAACCAAGGACTACTGCTACACAACTTCACAACCAAACGCATTGCTTGCGGATGCTCGGCTAGCAAGGCTAAATAACTGGCGCGTCTGCAGATGGTTTCGAGCAAATCTGTAACCCGCAGCAGGGTTTCATCTGCATTTTTAGCCGTTGCCGCCTGCGAAATCACCAAAGGCATCAGTGCATCAAAGCGCTGTCGACTTAATTCTGGCAACTGCCGATATCGACTGGTTTGATGTAGCATTTGCAGTCGACGCAAAGTCTCCTCTACCTGCGTAAAACCCATATCGCTTAAAGCTGCTAGCGCCTCGTTTTCAGGAATAGTGCCATTCCAAATAGACTGCTCAAGCTCTAAAACATCAGAGTCGGCATTAGCATCACTGAATGTTTGGTCAAAATATTGCTGCACTTTTAAGCGATAGTGATTGAGTTGCGCTAAAAACTGCTCCCATGCGCTTAGGTCAGGATGATCTTGAAAGCACATCGCTAGGGCAATACGAGCCTTCGCGGCGTCTGTCTTAGGCAACTCCTGTGTTTGTGCATCCTCTACATACATCAAACGATGCTCTAAATTACGTAAAAACACATAGGCTTGGGTCAGGTCATCAACCGCACTATCTGATAATAGACCCTTGCTTTTTAATACGGATAATACCGTAAGGGTAGGTTTCACTTGTAAACTAAGATCTTGCCCGCCACGTGTTAGCTGAAAGACCTGTGCTATAAATTCAATCTCACGGATGCCCCCACTGCCGAGCTTAATATTGTCTTGCATGCCCTTACTGTTTACATCGCGCTTAATTTGTATTTTTAAATCACGCATACTCGCAAAGGCGCCAAAATCTAAATATTTCCTAAATACGAATGGCTTGAGAACAGCGATTATTTTTTGACTATTGCCAGCAATAACACGGCCTTTAATCCATGCGTAACGTTCCCACTCACGGCCATTGTTTTGATAATAATCTTCAAGCGCATCTAAGTTACTCACTAAAGCGCCCTCACTGCCAAATGGTCGCAAGCGCATATCGACCCTGAACACAAAACCGTCTTCAGTAATTTCATCAATGGCAGCAATCAGCTTTTTTGCCAAGCGTGTAAAAAATTCCTGGTTGCTAACCCGCGAACTCCCGTTGGTCTCTCCTTCGTCTTCGTAGGCGAAAATCAAATCGATGTCCGATGACACATTAAGCTCATAGCCGCCAAGTTTGCCCATGCCCACGACAATTAAATCTTGAACCTGCCCTGCACTGTTGGTGGCTTGGCCATATTGCGCACCTAACCAACTCGTTAGAAACTTAATTGCGGTTTTTATAGCAAGTTCTGCTAAGTGAGAAACTGTGCGTAAAACCTCATCTAAACTTGCTAACTGATTAAGGTCTCTAACGATAATTCTTACCATCACTTGTTGCCGCAAACGACGTAAAGCAGATTTTAAAGAGATTTCATCAACAATATTTTGCTGAGCAATAAATAATTCCATATCAGCTAACTGATACTCTAGATGCAGATTTGCTAGCAAATCACTCACCAAAGTGGCGTCTTTTGTGAACAACCTAGTCACAAATGGGCTGCAGAGAAGCGCGTGACGCACATAAGCCCTATCACTAGACGGGGCTTGGTTTTCTGATAGAATCATATCAATTGTTAACATCATTTTTTAAGTGTGTACTTTAGGTTGCGGCCGCTTAATTAATTAAGCCAATCAAATTATAAATGCGTTAAGCATCGTTAGGGGAGTTGCATGTCAATTGAGTCCGTTATGCATGAAAACCGAGTTTTTGCACCGAGTGCAGAGTTTGTTAAATCTGCCAATGTTTCTGGCATGGACGCCTACCATCAGCTATGCGCTGAGGCCAGCGCCGACTACAAAGGCTTTTGGGCAAAACTTGCCCGAGAGCTATTAGTCTGGAATAAACCTTTTACTAAAACTCTAAATGAAGACAACGCTCCATTTTATAAATGGTTTGAAGATGGTGAGCTTAATGTCTCCGTCAACTGTTTAGATAAACATCTTAAGACCATACCTAACAAAGTCGCTATTATCTTTGAAGCCGATAGCGGTGATGTTAAAAAAGTGACTTACAAAGAATTGCACGCATTGGTTTGCCAATTTGCCAACGGCCTAAAAAAGCTTAACCTCAAACTCGGTGACCGCGTAATCATCTATTTGCCGATGGGGATAGAGGCTATTGTTGCCATGCAAGCGTGCGTGCGACTAGGTCTAATTCACTCTGTGGTGTTTGGTGGATTTTCAGCCAAGAGCTTACATGAACGCATCAATGACGCTGGGGCATCTGCCGTCATTACCGCTGACGGTCAATATCGTGGTGGCAAAACCTTACCACTCAAACAAGCGGTAGATGAAGGCGTTGCCATGGGAGGATGTGAAACCTTACAACACGTAGTCGTGCTTAAAAAAACTGGATTAGATATTTCTTGGAATCCAAACGGTAAACAGCACGATATATGGTGGCACGATTTGATTGAGGGTGCTTTAAGTCAGTGTGAGCCCGTAATGGTTAATGCTGAACACCCATTATTCCTGCTTTATACCTCAGGTAGCACCGGCAAACCTAAAGGGGTTCAACATGCCTCTGCGGGTTATTTACTTCATGCCATGAATACCATGCGATGGGCGTTCGACATGCACGACGATGATGTTTTTTGGTGTACTGCTGATGTGGGTTGGATTACTGGTCATACGTATGTTACTTATGGCCCCTTAGCCATTGGCGCCACGCAAGTTGTGTTTGAAGGCATTCCGACCTACCCAGACGCAGGTCGTTTCTGGGAAATGATTGCTAAGCATAATGTATCCATTTTTTACACTGCACCAACCGCTATAAGATCTCTGATTAAGGCGGCAGAAACGACCCCTACAACACATCCTAAAAACTACGACTTATCCAGCTTACGTTTACTAGGCTCAGTAGGCGAACCAATTAACCCCGAGGCATGGATGTGGTACTACGAGCAAGTGGGTGGTACTCGCTGTCCAATTATTGACACCTTTTGGCAAACCGAAACTGGTGGTGTCGTAATTACACCTTTACCTGGTGCCACACCATTAGTGCCTGGCTCTTGCACACTTCCATTTCCAGGCATTGATATTGATGTGGTGGATGAAACTGGCAAAGACGTGCCATGGGGGACTGGTGGCCTGTTGGTCATCAAAAAACCTTGGCCGTCCATGATCCGCACTATTTATAACGATCCTGAGCGCTATAAAACTAGCTATTTCCCAGAAGACTTAGGTGGCAAAATTTATTTGGCCGGCGATGGCGCGATTCGTGATGCCGTCACTGGATACTTCACCATTATGGGTCGCATTGACGATGTATTAAATGTGTCAGGTCATCGCTTAGGCACAATGGAAATTGAGTCAGCACTAGTATCCAATCCATTGGTAGCTGAGGCTGCCGTAGTAGGCAAACCGCACGACATTAAAGGTGAGTCCGTGGTTGCTTACGTTGTACTTAAAGGCGCACGCCCTGAAGGTGAAGCTGCGAAAAAAATTATCGCTGAGTTGCGTGACTGGGTAGGCAAAGAAATTGGCCCTATCGCTAAGCCTGATGAAATTCGCTTTGGAGACAATCTTCCTAAAACGCGCTCGGGCAAAATTATGCGCAGACTATTACGTTCACTTGCTAAGGGAGAGGAGATCACTTCTGACATTTCAACCCTAGACAACCCGGCCATATTAGATCAACTTAAAGAAATAGTTCGTTAATCAATGGAAGGCTTGCTAGTACTTTTAGCGTTGGTACTAGTAACCTTATTTTTGATCCAAAAATAAAATTTAGCTACATTAAGTAAAATTATATTTAATTGAATTGGATAAAAAATTTGATAAATTATTGCGAATACTTAAAGGATATCCCTTAATAACACGTTGGGTACTTTCGGCATTTGATGGAAATTTACTTCCCAATATACGTGCTCACGCGGATTACATAAATCATTACTTGTTGATAAGGTTTGCTTATAAAAATTGACTTAAGTGCCTTAGGAATTGATGAGATGATACCGTCACATAAAGCAGAAATTACATTTTTTGAGGTGATATTAGGAAGGCGCTCTGTGCGCAACTATCAAGCTAAGCGTGTGGGAAAAATTAGCATTAGCAGTTTACTTGAAGCTGCAGTAAGAGCTCCTACGGCAATGCATCAAGAACCTTGGGCCTTTGTCATTATTAATGATAAGAAAACGTTAAAATCCTTATCAGACCTTGCCAAACCGCTGATTATTGCCAAGGCAAAACTAAACCCCACTGAGCTCAATCAAAATATGAAGGAGCTTTTTGACAATCCTGATTTCAATATTTTTTATGATGCAGGAACACTCATTATTATTTGCGGGAAAACTGATTCACCATTTTATTCAGCTGACTGCTGGCTGGCTGCTGAGAATATGATGCTAGCTGCCTGTGCAATGGGTTTAGGTTCTTGTGTGGTTGAAAATGCATTACCAGCCTTAAATCTTAACGATGTAAAAGCGCAGTTAAAAATATCAGATAAATACACTGCTGTTGCACCTATTATTATTGGTTACCCAAATCAAGAAAATACAGCAACCACGCGCAATGCACCAGTCATTCTCACTCAAATTGCGCCCAATTAAGAAAATTAATCATTGAGCTATTCCTCAAATAAAAAAATCTACATAATTGAGTAAGGATTTACGCCATGAGTATTGCCGCCATTTGTAACCGTAAAGTTATCACTGTAAAAGCAGAGGCAAGCATTGCACACGTCGCCAACCTAATGCGTCAGTATCATGTTGGTGATGTTGTGGTAATTGACGACCGTAAGAACATACCAGTTCCAATTGGAATAGTGACTGACAGGGATATAGTTGTGGGTGTTGTAGCAACAGAACTTGACGCTGAAGTCATTACAGCCAGCGACATTATGCAAAGAAAGTTGTTTGTCATTGGAGAAGATTTTGGAGTATTTCAAGCCATTAAAACTATGACTGGCAAGGGCGTGCGTCGTTTGCCCGTAGTTGATGACAAAGGTGGATTAATTGGCATCATCACGTTAGATGACTTATTTTTATTAATATCAAAAGAACTGGCTGCCATGAGCGCGCTTGTCACTCGCGAACAAAAGAACGAATCTATCAAGCGTAAATAAATAAACACATCGTTATTAGCACTTAAAATCAGCAAAAAAAGACTCCCTTAAAACATTCCATCATTAGTTAGCAGTTCCACCAATGTTAGCCTTAATGTAAAATGGCTTTTTAATCAGCGTCCACATAACATGTCTTCCCTCCCCACCACCCAATTACAGGGTGAAATCAAACGTCGTCGCACATTCGCCATTATTTCCCATCCAGATGCGGGTAAAACAACATTAACTGAAAAATTATTGTGGTTCGGTGGTGCAATACAAGTGGCAGGTGAAGTTCGTGGACGCAAGGCTTCTCGCCACGCGACATCGGACTGGATGGAGCTTGAAAAGCAACGTGGCATCTCTGTCACCTCTTCAGTGATGCAGTTTCCCTACCGTAAACATATGGTAAATCTGCTCGACACACCTGGGCATGATGACTTCTCGGAAGATACCTATAGAACATTGACTGCCGTTGATTCTGCAGTCATGGTAATTGATGCGGTCAATGGCGTTGAAGCACAAACTATCAAGCTACTTAATGTATGCCGTATGCGCGACACGCCTATTATTACTTTCATCAATAAACTAGATCGTGAAAGCCGCCCACCAATTGAATTGTTAGACGAAATTGAAACTACATTGGGTATGGAATGCGCCCCAATGACTTGGCCTATCGGCATGGGTAAAGGATTTAGAGGTGTTTACAATTTATATACCGATACCATTTCATTTTTTGATCCACGCGCAGATAAAGGTACCTCAGAAACCATACAAGGCTTAGATAACCCTCGCTTAGACGAGCTGTTAGGCAGGGTTGCTAATGAGCTACGAGTGGATGTAGAACTCGTGCGCGGCGCATCGCATAGCTTTGATAAAGAACGATTTTTGGGAGGTAAGCAAACTCCTGTATTTTTTGGCTCAGCAATCAACAACTTCGGCGTTCAATCCTTACTGGATGCTGTGATTGATTTATCACCACCGCCATTAGCACGCAATACTTCTAGTCGAGTCATTGCGCCTGATGAAAATAAATTCTCTGGCTTCATATTTAAAATTCAAGCCAATATGGACCCTAAGCATCGGGATCGTATTGCATTCTTACGCGTGTGTTCTGGCCGTTTTGAACGTGGTATGAAAATCAAACAAGTGGCTACAGGCAAATTAATGGCGGTCAACAATGCCATTACCTTTATGGCCCAGGATCGTACCACCATGGATGAGGCCTATTCTGGGGATATTATTGGTATTCCCAACCATGGTACGATCAAAGTAGGCGACACTTTCTCTGAAGGTGAAGAACTTAGATTCACCGGCATTCCTTCTTTTGCTCCTGAATTCTTCCGCCGTGCGCGTTTAAAAAATCCACTCAAAATGAAGCAGTTGCAAAAAGGCCTACAACAGCTGGCTGAAGAAGGTGCATCTCAACTTTTTAGACCTCTGCTGTCAAATGATTTGATTTTAGGCGCCGTTGGTATTTTGCAGTTTGATGTGGTTGCCCACCGTTTAGAACATGAGTATGGTGTTGATATTGTGTTTGAAAACTATGATTGCTATACCGCGCGCTGGTTACGCGGTTCAGATAATGATCTAAAGGCAATCGCTGATAAATATGGCTTTAACGTAGCCTTAGATGGAGCTGGTGAATATGTTTATTTGGCGCCCAATCGTGTGAATTTGCAAATGGCACAGGAGCGATATCCAGATATAGAATTTCTAGAAACACGTGAAATCATCTAAAAATTCCACTGAAAATCATTGCCCTTGTGGCAGTGACAAGCCATATTCAGATTGCTGTGAGCCATTTCATTTAGGGCAGCCTGCGCCGACTGCAGAAACATTGATGCGTTCACGCTATACCGCATTTACCCTAGCTTTGGAACCGTACCTACTGCAAACTTGGCATAAGAATACACGCCCACCAGCACTTAATCTTGCTGATGATGAACCCACGCAATGGCTAGGGTTGGAAATTAAATCCACTGCTAAAATGAATGAACACATTGCAACAGTCACATTTGTTGCACACTATAAAGTATCAGGAAACTCCCACAGCATGCATGAACTCAGCGAATTCTTATTGGTTGACGGGCGTTGGTTTTATCTCTCAGGCATCCATATGGATGCGGAGAAGTGAAAGTAAAATAATTTATCAGTAAGTGCTTTAGATATTGTCAAAGGCTTCGCATAATTGGCTTAATAGCTGACCAAATAATGGCAGAATTTCCGCTTTATCGTGCGGACTATCTTCATCGGTTCCAGCAATCACAAAGGCCACAGTCAACTTATCAAGATTTTCTCTAAACTCGCTCCAATGCTCAGCAGTTGCATCCCCTATTAATTGAAATTTACTCACACCCGCTTCAACGATTTCAATCAGCTCGCCGTCAGTCAAGCCAGCAAATAGAGTTTTGGCAATCGTGATTTGTGCCGCTTGCAAGTCAGGAGCAATATCTTCCTGCGCCAACGGCATGGTTAAAAAGGCATATACCAATAAAGCATAAGCCTGATAAACACTCAACATGTCAAAATTGTCAGCCCGCTCAGCTTGAGGAGAGCGTTCCGCTGCTTGTATGGCTCTAAAGGTAATATAGCAACTCAAATAATCAGCAGCAGCAAGTGCATCGTAATCGTTCAAATCTGCATTTAACCTAGCTTCATCCATACTAAGGGTGTCTGTTAGGCACAAAGCGTGCATAAGTTTGATACGTTTTGAATATTGAATTTCCATATGGAGTCCTAATTAAGTCTATTGGTGATAAGGAGTAATTATTGCTTCTAAATCTAAATTCATCTCTTGGTCAACGAAAATGGTATCTAATTCAAGAGTGCCTTAATCAAAGACTGGTATAGCATCTAACAATTCATGCAACTCTAACCAACGTTCTTCAGCTACTTCAATTTGGTTCGCCAGTTCTGCCTGTTTTTTCAGTAACTGCTGTAATTCTGTTTTATCACTGCCAGCATAAAGTTCAGCATCATTTAAACGCTCGTCACATGTCTTTTTCTCGCCGTGCCAACGCTCGATATTCAACTCTAACAGTTCCAGCTCTTTGATTAAGGGTCTACGCTCTAATATACGCGCTTGCTTTTCGGCTTTATTTAATGCGCGATCGTTCTTATTCAACCTCTCCGGAACGTCCATCTGAGCCGACTGCTTATCTTTAAGACGTTGTGCAGTTAGCCAAAGGCTATAGTCTTCTAGGTCACCGTCAAAAGCTTCCGCCTTTCCATCAGCTACCAAAATAAATTCATCGCAAGTTGCACGTAATAAAGCCCTGTCATGCGACACCAAAATCACTCCACCCTCATAATCCTGAAGTGCCAGCGTTAGTGCATGTCGCATTTCTAAATCTAGATGATTGGTAGGCTCATCAAGTAACAGCAAATTAGGTCGAGTCCAAATCAGTAAAGCTAACGCTAAGCGTGACTTTTCGCCACCGGAAAAATTTGCGCAAGGCGATCTTGCCATTTCACCTTTAAAATCAAAGCCGCCTAAAAAATTCATATGCTCTTGCTCACGCGTCAATGGGTCCAGCTTTAACATATGCTGAAGTGGTGACTCGTCTGGGCGCAATTGCTCTAGCTGATGCTGCGCAAAGTAACCAATATTTAAGTCCTTACCTTCTACCCGCTTGCCACTTAATGGCTTTAATTCATTCGCTAACAATTTAATTAAAGTGGTTTTACCCGCACCGTTTCGCCCCAGCAGTCCTAAGCGTTCACCAGGCCTGATGGCCAGTGCAATATCCTTAATTAAAGGCGTACTGTTGTAGCCTACCTGCATATTATCTAACACCAATAACGGATCAGGTGCCGATATTAGCGACCTAAACTCGAAGTTAAATTGTGAATCTATATGTGCAGCCGAGATCATTTCCATCCGCTCTAAAGCCTTAATACGGCTTTGTGCTTGGCGCGCTTTGGTTGCTTGTACACGAAAACGATCAATATAACTCTGCAAATGTGTAACTTTACGTTGCTGCTTTTCAAACATAGCTTGTTGCAGCGCAAGTTTCTCGGCACGCTGACGCTCAAAATCAGAGTAACCACCACGATACAGCGTCAGCGTTTGCTGCTCTATGTGAGCAATATGATTCACAATTGCATCTAAGAAATCTCTGTCATGAGAAATTAGCACTAACGTACCGCGATAATTTTGCAACCAGCCTTCAAGCCAAATCACAGCATCTAAATCTAAGTGATTGGTTGGCTCATCGAGCAACAATAAGTCAGAGCGGCACATCAAGGCGCGTGCTAAGTTTAGACGTACCCGCCATCCACCAGAAAAAGTAGACACTGCTTGCTGTAAGTTAGCCTGACTAAACCCAAGCCCACTTAACAACTCTGCCGCACGGGCTTTGGCACTGTAGCCTTCAATATCTAATAAACGATGATGCAATTCTGCGATTAACTCACCTTGATGGTTAGCTTCAGCTGTTGCTAAAGCGATTTCAATATTGCGCAGTTCAGCATCGCCGTCCAAAACAAACTCTATCGCTGGCATGGACAAGGCCGGGGTTTCTTGTGCCACATGCGCAATGACCCAAGTTGTAGGCATTTCTAAATCCCCTGATTCCAATTGCATTTCACCACGTAACAGGGCAAATAATGAAGATTTTCCAGCGCCATTAGCGCCAGTCAAACCCACTTTATGGCCAGGATGAAGTTGCATCGAAGCCCCCTGAATCAGGATTTTTAAGCCACGGACTAAAGTAAGTTGTTTAAATTGAATCAAATGAAAACCATCGAAATTAATAAAGACTGCTGACAGAAAAAAGCATAACCAAAGTTCGAGAAAATCTGAAATTTAGGCCGCGTAGCGTCTAGAATCCGCATCCAATCAAGCAACAGTAGAAATCAAACTGTCAAAAATAGCGTTATTCTAAATGATTCATCGCTAAGTCTTCATATATCTTTGTATTTTCGTGTTAATTTCTACTCGAATGCCTAAGCAAAAGTTATATAGTCATGAATATTGCAGTAAAATGATTCTTAAGCGTATGTATGGCATTTTAACGCGCTATCACCAGCATTAAATACACGAAAAATATGGTCAAAAAATCACTCCTTTGGATTTATCGCGCTGCACTTTGGTGTGTTGCAATTGTCGCTGGCATTTCACTGGTGACAGCGCTGGTCGTTCAATTTTTGTTGATGCCCAATATCAACCAATACAAGGATACGATCGCCAACCTTGTCAATCAGACTAGTACACAGAAAATTGTGATTGGTAATATCAAGGCTAATTGGCAAGGCATTAATCCACATTTTTCACTCTCCAATATCGATATTTTTGATGCGCAAAATCGTCCCGCACTGCAGCTTAAAAATACTGAACTATCTCTGTCTTGGCTAAGCATCCCATTACTTGAACCTCACCTAGACCAAATACTCATTAACTCGCCAGAACTAACCATACGACGCATTAGCAGTGGTGAGATTTTTGTAGCTGGCATCAGCCTAAGTGGCGCATCCAAACCCGAGTTACCTAACTGGCTATTGCGACAAACAAAATTAGAAGTCGTGAACGCCAAGGTTACTTGGTTGGACGAAATGCGCAACGCACCGCCGCTAAGTTTAGAACATCTTAATTTAGAAATATTTAGCCCACCTTGGCGTAGTCTGCTTAAAAACCACCGACTCTCTATGAGTTCACTGGCCTCATACGGAAGTAATTATCCTATTAAGATCAGCGGGAATGTATTCGGGAACGATGTTAGCCACCCCGAGCAATGGCATGGCACTGTGAATGTGCAACTAGAACAAGCTAATTTAACTGCTTTTAAACCTTGGATAGATTACCCAATTAATTTGCAGTCAGGTGTTGGCACGACCGCGATCACGGTTCACTTTGCAAATCGCAAACTTGAATCTGTGATTGCTGATGTTGCATTAGATCAAGTACAGCTTCAACTTAAAGACAATGCAGACCCAGTCTTTCTCAATCAACTGACTGGCAAGTTAACTTGGGAGGAACTTAATTCCAACAAACTACTAAAATTAAGTAGCTATGAGATTGGTGCAGATAAAGGAGTTTTAGGACAAACCGTCAGCTTTAAGGACTTATCCTTTAAGACTAATAAAGGGTTAAGCCTTCAAAATGCGGCGGCCACTTACACAACCGATGCCAAAGGCCAGATTAAATTAGCGCTGAACTTAGCCCACATAGATCTAACGTTACTTAAAGCATACCTTGATTACCTGCCAATATCAGCGCAGGTTTTACAACAAATTACCAAGCTAGATGCGAGCGGACAACTTAACGCTTTAAGCTTCAATTGGGAAGGCTCCGCTAGTGGCACAAAAAAATATCAAATAGGCACTAAATTTGACGACTTGAGCATACAGGCACTAAAACTGGATTCAGGCCAAGATATGCCTGGCTTTACTAGACTCAGTGGCACAATCAAGGCAAACCAAAATACGGGCATACTCAAGCTAAGAACACAAAATGCACAGCTCAATTTAAAACCAATATTGCGTGGAATAATTCCCGCCGACAATTTAAACGGCGACATTACCTGGGCCAATAAAAACCAAATCACGACGATACATGTCGACAAGCTAAATCTTAGCAACTCTCATATTGCCGGCATAGTTAGTGCTGATTACATCATGGATGGCAATAAGGGCGGGCTACTTGATTTAAAAGGGCAGTTTGGTCAAGCCAATCTAAAATATGCCACTCTCTATTACCCAGAAATACTAGGGACAGATACCCTGCACTGGCTAGACACCTCAATACTAGCTGGCCACGCTGAAAATATTAATGTCATCGTTAAGGGTCGCTTAGCAGACTTCCCATTTGTTGATAGCAAAAATAATCTAGACAGTAAACTGGGAATCTTCAGAATAACGGCAAAAATTAGCGATGCGATTGTTGAATTCGGCACTGGTTGGCCGAATGTGGAAGCGCTCGGCCTGAATATGTTATTTGAAGGAAACCGTATGGAGTTAAACGCCTCCACTGGCCATATTTTAGGCAATCAAATTGTGCAAAGTAAAATTACAATTCCGCAATTAGATGCCAAGAATCCTATTCTTAATATAGTCAGTGAATTCAAAGGTGCCACAGCTGATCTGGTCAAGTTCGTGAACAACAGTCCAGTAGCTAAAGTGAGTCTTGGCTTTACTGACAACTTAATTACGACGGGTACCGGAAAACTCAATCTAAGCTTAAAAATCCCGATGCAAAACTTAGAGTCAGCCCAATATTTAGGTTTATATCAAATTACAAATGCCAGCATGGCTAGTCCTGATATGCCTATGATTAGTCAAGTTAATGGTGCCTTAGCGTTTACGGAGAGCACCTTAATTGCTAAAAATATTAAAGCGAGTGTGTTTGGCGCTCCACTTGTATTCAACCTCAACTCAGGCAACGATAAAATAATACACGTGTCTGCTAAAGGTAAGCTCAACGATGAGTTATTTAGGCAGGTGATAGGACTAAAAGACGTCGTCGGAAAAAACGGTAATTACGTATCTGGCAATGGGGATTGGGCTGGTGATATAACCATTCAAAAACCAAACATTTCAATGAGCTTACGCACTGACTTAATAGGTGTTACATCGCATTTACCAGCCCCTTTAACCAAAGCCCAGAATGAGCAATTAGTGTTGCGGCTATTTAGAAAGCAGGATGCAAATAGTGAATTGATTAGCGTCGTTCTTGGAAATAGACTAATTGCAAAAGCCGGTCGCACCCTAATCAACGGCAAAATGCAACTAGACCGTGCCTCAGTCAACTTCAATGTCACTAAAACACAACCAGCAATATCTGGGAGCGATTTATTCCCGGCCAGCGGACTACAACTTACTGGTGACTTGAATTATTTAGATGCTGATGCATGGCGCAACGTATTGAATGCTTCTCAGGGATCGACTTCACAAGAATTGACATTACCTGTTAAAAAAATAGATCTCAAGGTCAATATACTCGACATTATGGGAAGGCGTATTAATCAATTAAAACTGGTAAATATTCCAGGAAAAGAAGGTTTTCAGGCGGCCATACAAAGCCATGAAATTAGCGGGGATGTGCAGTGGTTAAATCAAAGAAATGGCAAGATCATTGCCCACTTAAGCAATTTAACTGTTCCTGATACAGTGCCCAATATTGAGCAGAGCACTTCCGTGCCTAAAGATTTTAAAAGGCTAGTTCAAGACTATCCTGCTCTTGACATTACAGCAGATAACTTTGAATTTGATAACAAGAACTTCGGTAGTCTAGAACTCCTCGCTTACCCACAAAATGAAAACTGGGAAATTCAAAAACTAAAATTCGCCAGTGCTGAAGGTACACTTAGCGCTGATGGGCAGTGGAATAACTGGATCAGAAATCCAAATACCAATATCAATTTACAATGGGATATAAAAGATTTAGGTAATACGCTTAAGCGCTTCGGGTATGGCGACACAATCAAGGGTGGGCAAGGAGAAGTAAAGGGACATCTAAACTGGGCGGGAAGCCCTCATGAGTTTGACACCACACATTTAAATGGATCGCTCCAATTTGAACTCCAAAAAGGGCAAATCTTAAAAGTACAACCTGGTGTAGGCAGACTTCTAGGACTGCTTAGCTTACAAAGCCTCCCAAGACGCTTAACTTTAGACTTTAGAGATTTGTTTAGCAATGGGTTTGCCTTTGACAAGATTAGCGCATCGGTAAAAATTGATCAGGGAATTTTACGTAGCGACAACTTCAAAATGGCAGGGCCAGCTGCTGACGTGACTATTAAAGGTGAAACCAATCTGCAAAAAGAAACTCAGCATCTCAAAGTTAAAGTGATGCCACGTATTAGCGACACTCTGTCATTAGCCGCTTTAGCTGGAGGTCCTTTAGTAGGTGCTGTAGCATTTTTGGCACAAAAAATACTTAAAGACCCCCTTAATAAAATAGCCTCAACAGAATATGAAATCGTGGGCACTTGGGATAATCCGCAAGAAATAAAAAACCCGGAAAATAGTGATGACAGTACTAAAAATATCCTTCCAAATTAAATGTCTGCAACCCGTAGTATATATGTCATGGATAGATTATTATCAATACGCATTCAAGCCAAATGGGCTTAAGTGTTAGGTAAATTTCTTTTAAAGTTTACTAAAAAATTTCTGGATTAAATATGGCCATTACTTCACGCTTAAAAACCACAAAAGCCAAATCAACAAACAACCAAGAGCTCATCAAAATAGCGGCTATCCAAATGGCCTCTGGGCCAAGCGTTGCAGCTAACTTAAGTGAAGCTGAGCGACTGATAGAAGTTGCTGCCAATCAAGGTGCCAAGCTAGTTGTTTTGCCAGAGTACTTTGCGATTATGGGTATGAAGGAAACTGATAAAGTTGCCGTACGCGAACAAGAGGGCAAAGGACCTATTCAAGATTTTTTAAGCAAAATAGCTAAAGATCATGGCATTTGGCTTATTGGTGGATCGGTCCCTATGGTCAGCAATTTTCCCAATAAAGTCCGAAACAGCTGCTTAGTCTATGATGATAAAGGTAAGCAAGTGGCGCGCTACGACAAGATACATTTGTTTGGCCTAGACTTAGGTAATGAGCATTATCACGAAGACAACACGATTGAATCTGGCAATGAGATTCAAGTAGTGGATACGCCATTCGGAAAAATTGGCTTATCAATCTGTTATGACTTACGATTCCCTGAACTATATCGTGCTATGGGCGAAGTAAATATTATTGTAATACCTGCAGCATTTACAGAAACTACAGGTAAAGCACACTGGGAAACCTTAGTGCGCGCGCGCGCCATCGAAAATTTAAGCTATGTCATAGCGGCAGCGCAAGGAGGCTATCATTTATCAGGCCGCGAGACCCATGGCAACAGTATGATAATAGATCCTTGGGGGGTGATTTTAGATAGACTACCCAGAGGTTCTGGCGTAGTTATTGCTACCATGAATCCACAATATCAAGCTAGCTTACGCAAAAGTCTTCCTGCCTTAAAACACCGTACCATTAAAGTCGTTAGTTAACAGAAAGTAAGCATCTCTCTACATGAAATCTAAAGTTAGTAGCACCCACTTTGACACTGCAACGCAGGCTTTACTGGCTCCAGCAGGTTTAGATATAGGCAAATTGCAAAATGTGCTTGGCGACATGATGTCGCATAAAATTGACTACGCCGACCTTTACTTTCAATACAGCAGGAGCGAAAGCTGGGGCTTAGAAGAAGGTCAAGTAAAATCAGGTAACTTTTCTATTGATCAAGGCGTGGGTGTCCGTGCCGTTAGCGGTGAAAAAACCGCATTCGCTTATTCCGATGACATTACTTTAAGTGCATTAAAAGAAGCAGCAAAAGCTACCAAAGCAATTGCCAGCCTTGGTGGTGAGCAAACTACCGGCAATGTGATTCAGCGTACCGCACCTCAACTTTACCTACCGCATGATCCGATTGCCTCCATGTCGGCTGAGGCTAAAGTAAAATTACTGGAAAAGTTAGAATCCATCGCAAGAAAACTAGACCCCCGCATTTCACAGGTCACAGCATCCATTGCAGGTGAATACGAAGTAATTATGATTGCGCGCCACGATGGTGTTATGGCAGCAGATGTACGTCCTTTGGTACGCTTATCAATTAACGTTATCGCCGAAAGTGGCGGTCGTCGCGAACAGGGATCAGCCGGTGGTGGTGGTCGCTTTGACTATAGCTACTTTACCGATGAAATCCTGCATGATTACGCTAAAAAAGCAGTTCATCAAGCCATTATTAATTTAGACGCACGCCCGGCCCCCGCTGGTAGTATGACAGTCGTTTTGGGTGCCGGATGGCCTGGTATATTGCTTCATGAGGCGATAGGTCATGGCCTAGAAGGTGATTTCAATCGCAAAGGTAGCTCGGCTTTTAGTAATATGATTGGCCAACAGGTTGCGGCAAAGGGTATTACTATTGTGGATGATGGCACGATACAAGACCGCCGAGGCTCACTCAGCGTGGATGATGAAGGCAACCCTACCAATCGTACCGTACTAATTGAGGACGGTATTTTACGCGGGTATATACAAGACACGCTTAATGCACGCTTAATGAACATGCCAGTCACAGGGAATGCACGCCGTGAAAGTTACGCACATATTCCTATGCCGCGTATGACGAACACCTATATGCTGAACGGTACAGTACCTCCAGAAGAAATCATCAAGTCGGTAAAAAGAGGCTTATATGCGGCCAACTTTGGTGGTGGCCAAGTTGACATTACCAGTGGTAAATTTGTATTTAGTGCTGCAGAAGCCTATATGATTGAGGATGGGAAAATTACCTATCCAGTCATGGGTGCTACTTTAATTGGTAATGGACCTGAGGTGTTAAAACGCGTTTCCATGATTGGTAATGATATGGCATTGGATAGTGGCGTTGGTACTTGCGGTAAAGAAGGTCAAAGCGTCCCTGTAGGTGTTGGTCAACCTACCCTTAAAATTGATGCACTGACCGTAGGCGGCACTGCTTAATCTTTCAAGCAAGTTATAGGCTGGCAATTCTAGCGCCTTTATAATCTAAAGCTAACACTCTTAATTCAAATCTGCAGCACCTTATCCATGGCATTTAAATTTTACCTATGACGCAAACATCACTGCCAATTCCTAAATTAGGCCAATCAAGCCGAGTTGAGCTTGCCACTAATGGTGAAGACGGTTTAGCGCTAGCTGAATTAGCCCTTAATCTAAAGAAAAAAAATCCGAATACCCCGTTGGTTATCCTAACGGCCAATGCTTTCGATGCCCAGCGCTTACTCGAAGAAATACCTTTTTTTGCACCAAGCTTATCCGTGCATTTATTGCCGGACTGGGAAACCCTACCCTACGACCAGTTTTCGCCACACCCAGATTTAATTTCAGAACGTCTTACTACTTTATATCAAATTAGCCAAAACGCTTGCGATGTCATTATCGTGCCTTTAGCCACAGCGTTAATACGCTTAAGCCCGAAGGCCTACTTAAGTGCCAATACCTTTCTACTAAAAAAAGGTCAAACGTTAGATACTGAAGCACTCCGGCTACAGTGCACAGAGGCTGGTTATCATCACGTGAGTCAAGTGATGGGGCATGGGGAGTTTAGCGTGCGTGGCGGCTTGGTTGATCTGTTCCCGATGGGTTCGGCATTACCCTATCGTTTAGATTTATTTGGAAACGAAATTGAAACCATACGCACATTTGATGTTGATACACAGAGGAGTCTTTACCCAGTTCCAGAAATAAGATTATTACCGGCACGAGAATTTCCACTGGACGCTAACGGGGTTGCACAGTTCCGATCTCAATTTCGCGAAACCTTTGAAGGCGATCCACAGCGCGCAAAAATTTATAAAGATGTCAGCAAGGGAATCGCCTCCGGCGGCATCGAATGGTATCTCCCTCTATTTTTTGAACAAACGGCAACCCTGCTTGATTATCTGCCAATTTCTAGCTTACTTTGCCTGCATGGCGACCTTGACTTAAGCGCTCAGCAGTTCTGGCATGAAGCACAATCACGTTATCGCACACTGGCGCACGATGCCGAGCGCCCATTACTGACCCCAGACAAACTGCTCATTAAAACGGAAGACTTTTTTAGCGCAACCCACCAATTTACGCGCCTAACCCTGAGTATCAATAAAACCAAAATTGGTTTACCGGCCCTTGATATTGAACGGCGGGCCGAAAAACCGCTGCATAAATTACAAAGTTTTATTGCTGACTTTTCTGGCCGAATTTTAGTCGCTGCCGAAGGTTTGGGGCGTCGTGAAACCATCTCACAATTATTTGCAGATTACGGCATCAAACCTGATCTAATTGAAACTTGGGCCGAATTTGTTAATTCTAAGTCTAAGGTAATGCTAGGAGTGTCCCCTCTCCATCATGGCTTTTCTCTAGGAAACTCTGACAAAAACGCGATTGCAGTCATTACTGAGGCTGAGTTATATGCAGCCACAGTGCGCCAACAACGACGACGTGAAAAAGAAAAAATGCGTAGTACAGAAGGTATGCTTAAAGACCTCTCTGAGCTACGTATGGATGACCCTGTGGTGCATGAGCAGCATGGGGTTGGACGTTACAAAGGATTAATTAATCTTGATTTTGGCGAAGGCGAAACCGAATTTCTGCTATTGGAATATTTTGGTGATGACAAGCTGTATGTTCCAGTTTCGCAACTATTCTTAATCTCACGTTACTCTGGTGGTCCACCAGAATCTGCCCCTTTGCATAGGCTTGGGAGTGGTCATTGGGAAAAAGCCAAGAAAAAAGCACTCAAGCAAATCCGTGACACTGCAGCCGAATTGTTAAATCTATATGCACAGCGTGCATCACGCCGTGGCCATGCCTTTACATTAAGCTTGCATGATTACGAAGCGTTCTGCGAGGGCTTTCCATTTGAAGAGACGCCAGATCAACTAGAAGCCATAGAAAATGTGATTAAAGACATGCAATCTGGTCGTCCAATGGACCGTTTGGTGTGTGGGGATGTTGGCTTTGGGAAAACAGAAGTTGCCCTACGGGCGGCGTTTGTAGCCGTTATGGGTGGGCGTCAAGTCGCAGTATTAGTACCAACGACGCTATTAGCTGAGCAACACTACAATAACTTTAAAGATCGCTTTGCCGACTGGCCCATTAAAATTGCTGAAATCTCACGGTTTAGGACTGGCAAAGAACAGACAGAGGCTTTGCGAGGTCTAGCTGCAGGGGAAATAGACATTATTATCGGCACGCACAGGCTGATACAAAAAGATGTAAAATTTAAAAACTTAGGCTTAGTAGTCCTTGATGAAGAGCATCGATTTGGCGTACGTCAAAAAGAACAGTTGAAAGCGCTGCGCGCTGAGGTTGATATCTTGACCCTCACCGCCACACCGATTCCGCGAACACTAAGCATGGCGATGGAAGGATTACGTGAGTTTTCTATCATCACCACGCCACCACAAAAACGCCTCAGCATAAAAACCTTTCACACCGATTATTCCGAAGGCATTATTCGCGAGGCGGCAATGCGCGAGTTTAAGCGTGGAGGCCAAGTGTACTTCTTGCATAATGAAGTCGCTACCATCCACTCTATGCGTGAAAAGTTAGAGCGCATATTGCCTGATGCGCGCATCGCTGTAGCTCATGGCCAGTTGCGTGAGCGTGAGCTAGAACATGTGATGCGCGACTTCTATAATCAACGTTATAACTTACTACTTTGCACTACCATTATTGAAACCGGTATTGATGTGCCGACCGCCAACACCATCATCTTGAATAAAGCTGATATGTTTGGTCTAGCACAAATGCACCAGTTAAGAGGTCGCGTTGGCAGGTCTCATCACCAAGCCTACGCTTATCTATTGACTGACCCAGATCGCAAAATTAGTGTGCAAGCACAAAAACGTTTAGACGCGATTCAGTTAATGGAAGACTTAGGTGCTGGCTTCCACCTAGCCATGCATGATTTAGAAATTCGCGGGGCGGGTGAACTGCTCGGTGATAGTCAAAGTGGTGAAATGCAAGAGATTGGTTTCCACCTATATTCAGACATGCTTAATCATGCGGTGAAACAGCTGAAAGCCGGCAAAGAACCGGATCTAAATGCGCCACTTGGCGTTGCGACTGAGATTAATCTACACACCCCAGCTCTGCTTACCAAAGATTATTGTCAAGACGTACACGAGCGACTAGTGGTATATAAGCGCTTAGCCAATTGTGACGAGGAGGAAGCACTAGATAACCTACAAGAAGAACTGATTGACCGCTTTGGCTTGTTACCTGAGCAAGGTGAAACACTAATTGCTTGCCATAGACTTAGAATTGCTGCCAAAGCCATTGGGATTGTTAAAATTGACGCCAGCAGTGAAGCCATCCAATTACAATTTGACCCTAAGGCCGACATTGACCCTACTAAGTTAATTGCCTTATTACAGCGAGATAGACGTTGCCGTATGAACGGGCCAGACAAGTTTAGAATGACTGTGAATTTAGAAGAGGTCAGTCATCGTGTAGACTTTATAAAAGTATTATTAAAAGAGTTTGTTTAGGACAAAATTATGCTGGAAAAACTAATCACATTAATTGCAGTGTGGATCATGGGTGTAATCTCAAGTATGGGATACGCTGGGATTGTGCTGCTGATGGCAATTGAATCTGCTTGCATTCCATTACCCTCTGAAATCATTATGCCGTTTGCCGGCTTCTTGGTATTTAAGGGCGAATTGGTGCTGTGGATAGTGGCAGTGGCTGGCGCCTTAGGCTGCGTACTCGGTTCAATACCTGCTTATTATCTTGGAATGTACGGAGGCAGGCCGCTTGTAGAAAAGTACGGGAAATACATACTCATTTCGCACAAAGATTTAAATATGGCCGATGACTGGTTTGCCAAGCATGGCGACATTATTATCTTTATCGCCCGTCTATTGCCTGCAGTGCGCACCTTTATCGCCTTTCCTGCGGGAGTTGCGCGTATGAATATGCCTAAGTTTATTGCCTATACCTTTGTTGGATCACTCATTTGGTGCTTTATTTTAGCGTACGTAGGCATGAAATTTGGAGAAAACTGGGTTATGCTAAAAGCATACTTTCACCAATTCCATTACATTATTGCTTTGCTAGGTGCGGTATTCGTCGCATGGTATTTACGACGTCACTTTCAGCAGAACTAATAAAAAAAACCCTATTAGTAGCTATTATCTAGCAATCGTTGTCAATTTAAACTTACCTGTCTAATTCACACCAATTAATTGGCGTGCAATCAAAAACGATTATCTTTAATTGAATTTTAAAATGACGCCCTCTCTGACCTCAGCTTTAGGTATCGACTGAGCAGAAAGGACGGGGATTCATACTAAGTTTAAACAGTTAAGATACAATTATTTCTTTTTACTAGCTTTCTTTTTGTTATCAACTCCTTGTATTAATACTGTTTCAATCACGTGAATTTCGCCATTATCGGCTTTAATATCACCACCACCAATTACCGCAATACCATTGACTTTAACACCATCAGCCACTGATAGATTCAAGTCATGGCCCTCCACCGTTTTCACTTTGCCGGCGTGCACATCTGCCGCACTAATTTTCCCAGCTACTACATGGTAAGTCAGCAATTTCGTAAGCGCTTCTTTATCGTTCAGCAATGCATCTAATTTTGCTTTTGGTAATTTGGCAAAAGCGGCATCATTAGGTGCAAATACAGTAAAAGGACCTGCGCCTTTTAATGTATCAACTAGACCAGCTGCTTTGAGTGCTGTGACCAATGTCTTTAGAGAACCGTCAGCAATAGCTGAGTCCACAATATCATCAGCAAATGCAGCATTTGATATGCCTAGCGCTAACAAAGTTACCAGTAATACTTTCTTCATAAATTTTCCTAAATTAAATTGTGACCTATCATTTCTCACAGCTGATACTGTGACGAATGATTATGGCAACACGCACTAAGACAAGTTGCACACCTTTCTGATTAAAACGATTTTATTTAAGAAATTTGAGTAACTTATTATTTATGTTAACCCCTAATTTACAAGCAGTCTGTCGTGATAATTAAGATGTAACTGACGCAAAGAAAAAGGGCGGATACTCCGCCCTTTGTGACACTAACAAAAACCTTAAAGGTCTGTGTCAGTAGTTATTTTGTTGCTGGTTCAACCATTTCAACTTTTTTAGCGGTTTCTTTTTTTGCCTTAGCTACATGTTTCTTGGCTTTAACTGGTGCCACTTTAGCCTCTTCAACTGGTTTAGCTACTTCAGCTTTCACTTCTTTTGTCGCCGTAACTGCCGGAGCTTTAGCTGCTTCAACTGGTTTAGCAGCGTCTGCTGCAAATGCTACTGAGCCTAAAGATAATGCAAAAGCGCCAGCTAATAATGTTGCTAATAATTTGTTCATTTTAATCTCCAAAAATAAGTAAGTATTGTGTTAACAAAGCTGGTTAAGAAACATGTTTCGTCTTTCACCATGGACGTAATCGTAAGCCTCGAAACTTACTCAAACCTTACAAATTTCTTGATGAATTAAATTTTTTAATGCCTTGCTGCCAAAAACCATACATTAAGAAAAACTCGCGCGCGACACTAAGCAGGCGATCAATTACTCAAACATATGAGCTAAAGAAATAAAGCGTGCAGCAAGTGGAATATCTAGCGCCTTCATATCATTAGGATAATTTGTGCCATCATAATTCGCATGATTTACCATAGCGACAACTGCCGCATTTGAAATAAAGCCACAAACACGATAAAAGATTTCTTTAGCCGCGTAACCTCGAAATGCACCTTAAAACCATGCGATTAAAGATATGTTATGTAATAGTAACAGGCAACAAAAAAGCCACAAACGTTGCTGAATGTGGCTTTCAAGTACTTCTTGATACTAGGTGAAACACTTAAATGGTGGAGCTGGGGGGAAGCGCAG